>Ga0210059_1009515_pt1 | contig 15166 bp, 11 predicted proteins | sample Ectturendosymbi2_FD_188042 | JGI IMG/M metagenome (GOLD analysis project Ga0210059, IMG submission 188042) | Ecteinascidia turbinata endosymbiont from Florida, USA - Sample 2 (SPAdes) (version 2) | ecosystem: Host-associated > Tunicates > Ascidians > Unclassified | place: Key West, Florida...
CCAGTTTCAAAGAAGAATTAGATCAAGCGAGGGAAATTCACCCACAACATATATTTACAAACCACGTTTCACAGAATCAATGTCAGTTTGCATATCTGCAAGAGCAAAATCGCCAGTCTTAGTTATATCACAATACAAAATCGCCAATCATAGTTATACCACAATACATTTACTTTCTTTCATCTCTACCTCCTCCGCTTTGTCTTCATGGACCAATTCTTCGCTCCTAGCGATGTATTCGAGAACCAGACTCATCCCTTCACTCTTAACGTTTTCACTCACAGATGTCACTTCCAACAGTTGGTTTTTGACGTCATGCATGATCGGGATCACGTGATACTTCACAACTTGTTTCATTGTGACGTCACGTTCAATCATCTTCACGTTCGCTGCGTGTATCCCTGTCTTCTTCCACCCACCACCAACACACCAACTCATCCACATCAAATCTCCCTGCTTCTTAAACAGAGAAGCTGCTGCGATGTAAACAGGAATAGATTTTTCGGAGCAACCATCTTTTCTCAGCAGATCGTCAGCAAATCTCCTCAACTCCCATCCAGCGTTGATCTCACTTGTGATCAAGTCATTTATTTCTTTGATTGCTTTTTTCGCTTCGTCAAGTTCCTTGGATGCTAAATACCTGCTGTATTCTTGCAGCAAGCCTGGTGTCTGGTTCAAGTTGCTCATTGGAGTCGAATCGACTGCAAAATTACAAGCAAAAGTAAAGTTTTGTAACAGATAAACAATGACAAAGTGTTGGACCAAACTTAGGTGCGAAATTAAGTTCTGATATTTTTTGACTTTTTCTAAAACTAGAGTAAATTTGAGCGTGTTTGATTGGCAATGGGATTCCTTTTACTGAAAAGTTATACAAATGCTTTTTGAGGGAACTAAGTTTGTTTTTCATTTCGGTTAGATTCTATAAACTACACTGAACGACTTAGTGCAACGTCGAGGTGTCGACACAAATGTACTACAATTACTGCGTTGTTGAACTTTATGTTGATTTGTTGTAATACTGTTTGGCTTTGCCTAGTAAGTATTCATAACTAAGCAACTACTAATCATACGATGCACTTTGTTTTAAGTGCTTATGTCTGTTTTTTTTGACAGATCCCAATTCTCCGACACATTTTTAATGGCATATACAAACATTGTCTACTGGTTGTCAAACATAACTCTATTTTGCCAATGATTGAAATATGAAACTGTTTCTAAACGACAAAGACACTTCATGCAAGCTTCTGCTTTTAAGCTGAGCAAAATTATTTATGACAAAGAACCTTCACAATATCAGTGCTTATTTTAAAATAAAGCAGGCAATTGTATTGAACAGGCACGTTGTTGTTGAAATGACTAATGATGAATGCATTTTGATGCAGGGCCACAATATGTAATATTTTGTTGCAGCTGGTTCCAATTTTCTTTCTAAAAGTAATACAAGTGTGTAAACTAATCGGTCCAGCATTGGCGTCGTTGTTTCCGACGGCCTGAACTGGTCGAAGAGCAACGTATGCTTTTTGATTTGCATATAGCGCATTTGACGAATGATCTGTGAATGCAAATCCTTTCGGCGAGTCGTGCAGGTTTACAGAACCTGAAAAAACTTGCGATATGATATATGTTCTTTTCTATTGACGATCACTTTCAAAAAGAAAATGTGTGCAAGAAGTCTGCATTCCAATCGCCATGCGTCTTATTCTGGCAGTAATTTGATTTTCAACTGTGAAGCGACCAAAGAAAAAATTATGGTCTGTAGCAACATTTTGAAAGGCTGCTTTGCGTTGCGTTATTTGCGTCCTGAAGTTCACTGGCTTATTTGCTGCAGCAAATGTACTGCTTTATGACTTTTACATACGATAAATTAAACATAACGCAAAAAATCCCCTTGGAATGAAATCGGCGGCAAACGAGAACAAACGCATTTCAGTGGAGACAGTTTTTTTTGCATGTGCATGTTCCGGCTCTTGCCAGGGTGTCTGCAACAAATGCAGTCGTCTTGCGAAAAGTTGGACGTTTATTACATGGGAGAGTTACAAATTGCTTGAATTGTGGGAAGGTTTGAGAATGTTGAAACCTGGAATGGTATTTTGATGAAAAAAGTCTTTCGGATGTTTAAAATTTTAACAACTAAATATTTTTTTCAAAATACACTCAAAATACAAAATACAAATCATTTACCAAAAGTGTAGAGCTGAAGATTGTGTGAGCCACTCCAGTATTTTAAGGCAGCAAATTAGAGATAAAATTTTGTCAAAAGTACCGATATTCAAACGATTTACCATGCAACATCTCACAATGAATTGTGGTCAATGTCCGAATGAGCTGTTCTCAGCAAAATTCGCTGAAGATCTGTAACTAGTTTTTTTTCAGTATGTGTTTGACTACATAACGCATTGACTAAAAATCGTAGAACGTAGAGCCTCTCGCTTTATTTTTTTCTGGTGCAAAAAATGATAAAATGATAAAAACCTCAGTTTGTTAATAACGTGTTGGAATCTATTGAAAGGTTTTGCGCAAAGTTCTTTGACTTATTTTTCAGAATATTTAGAGTCCATTTTGATATTTTTTCCTCAAATTAGCTTGTATCTATCAGTGTCCAAGATAACTGAGATGTTCGGAAATCTGGAAATGAAAAGTAATTTTGCTGATTGAAAGATACAATGGCATCTTTGAAACCTGCTTTTGTCTGATATTACTTTCCTATAATTTGACACCACCGTAAAACATTCACATATATATAGTAAGAGTTTGATTAATGTTATTAGAGTGTGCTAGAAACACATGTACCTGTTTTCAAAGATAGTAACTTGTTAAAGTTTATTCAGTACTTTGTAATGCACACGCATTGTTACTTTTTCAATCATTTTCTGAGGATGTTTACTGACAGACTCATTACAGGGTAGACTAACTTTTTATGGAATTGGAATGTTTTATAAACGTAAAAACAAAGAAACTTCATGCAAGCTTTTGCTAGGCAAAATTGTTTATGACAGAGCAACTTCACAACATGATTAAGTGCCTATTCATTTAATCAAGAAAACAAATGTTTTGCAAAGGCACTGCTGAAATGGCATCTTTAATTGAAAAACACTTGAAAACTCCGAAAACATGTTGATGCAAAGACTGAAACTGGCCATATGTGATGGGCCAACAAAATTTCTTGTTTAAATTAATCATGGGAATTAAACTTGAAACCAGACAAATATATGCAAATGACACATTCACTAGAAATGAACTAGAATAAACTAACTGGCAACCTCGAAAAATGAGTGTATTTTCGAAATAAAACTAAATTAAAAAAATTAAGTTCTGATCTTTCACAAAATCCAAATCTGCTTATAATATCTCCACATACTTTCCAGGATGTTTTAGTTTTGTAAGAATTTACCAGAAAAAAGTTTAAATCTAATGAATTTTTATTGCTTTGACGGACACTAGTCTAACCTATATGAAAAACATGTAAGTGCACACAGGATCTTTTGATTGACAAACACTTAGAAGTGAAAGTTATTCCACTTAATGCACTTCAACTTTTTTTTCTGATATATAGATAATGTTCTCGATATGCTAACATCGATTTGAAACAAAAACAAATTTGTAACTGTCTCACTTGATACGTTTTGATTCTTTCCAAATTCTAGGCTTGGTCGTTTCTGTTTGAGAGAAATGCCGCTGCGTAATGCGATGAAATCACTTATCGCTCCTCCTTGCTCCATCTGAAATAAACAAAGTCGTGAATTTTCAACTACCTTCAGGCCAGTATTAGATCCTATCATTACTTATAACTGCGAGAATTATGCCAAATATTTATACCTGTATTCGAGCGCAATCTCTCTAGAATCTTTTCTACGAAGCAACACAGCCGACTGATGCAAGAACATTAGCAATTGTAAAATGAACAATGCAGATTTTTTCACAGTTTCAATCTAATTTATCTTGGTATAGTGATTCTAATGTTATCGAAACGATGAAAGATCTTGATGTCAAAAAATAATTCGATGTTTTGAAGATGCATTTCAAATTCAAACAATTTGACGTGTTTTGTTTGTGCAGAATTGCAAATATTTCCACATCGCAACATATTTTTTGTCTGAGATTTTTCAGGTTTTTAAATCATTGTGACCAACTGCAATTACTGATAGGCATCACCTCGCACTTCCAAAGCCAGGCGACTTTGACGTTGCAAAGGCAAGAAACAAATGAACGTTCGTCATTGGCAGAAAAGTACTGATATTTGTACCGAACGCTGCTGACCTGCAAAATAAAAATTATTCAGAGAAAATACTGATTATATAAGAAGCAGTTTAAATTGAAATTATTCTTTGGCAACCAATCTAGCTAAATTTGCAGTCAAAGCGATTAGATGAAACCATTTGGTCATAACGAGAACAACAAACAAAATGTAATTTTGCAAACATTGAAATAAAACAAGTGGTTTTGAAGCGATAAACGATGTCAAAAATCAAGATTTACTTCATGAACTACGAACGTTTTCAATTTTTTATAGTTTTTGTGAAGTCAGTGTTAAAGAAGAACCGGAAGGCATTTGCCGCCTAAAGCGATTTTGCATTTATCTGAAAAAACTCCTTTCATTTTTCTAATTTTTACCATACTTTCTTTGAGCAACAAGCAAAAACTTTCTTTCAGCAATGATACAGAAAGGTATTTTTTCTATCCATAATATAAAAACCCATGAGGACATCATCTTTCCTCAGAACCACGCCGATTTCATAGATGAAATTCACACAATTTCATATTTTAACAGTGATTACCACCATTCTCTCCTTCATTATAGGCATCGTACACGCAGTAGTCATTACCTCAAACAATCATTTCAAATTACCATAATTTAGCTGACAAAGTCCTGTCTCGGATAATTTTTAATATTTTTATTGCGGCTAATGGTGGGTATTTCATCCACACTTTACATCATGTATCGTATATTTATGTTCGCTGTGAACTAGTTGGGGCAGCTGTAGACAGCAATATTTTGAGGGTTATCTACCAACACATTTCGAAAGTAGTCAAACATTTTAAAAAATACAGAGATATTTTCACATATCGCGAAAGTTGTAGAACGCCAACAAAATTTACAAGGACTATAACGCAAAACTACATTGCAGATAAAACTTGCAAAAACTTTTCGAAAGAATTAGATTTTCAACAATCAATTTCTTGTTTGCTCAGATCAGGCAAATGTTTGTAATTATCATGAAATGTTGTTTCGTTTTTTTCCACGTCTCAGGCTTACATTACCAAATCAACGCAAAATACATTCCATAGTCCGGCAATTCACGAATCACAACCAAACAACGCTGATTTGTATTTTATGTTCTTGTGGAATCAGGATAAACACTTGATTTAATCTATCAATTGACGCAAATCAAATTCAAAACTAATCAACAGCTTTAGATTGTCTGCAAGCTTTTGAGAAACCATACGACTGGCCTTTGCTTTTATTACTATGCAAAGTTTCATACGTGCACGTATTCGTTTTCAATTAACGATAAATGCCACAGTTTGCATATTGCAGGTTTTGGTTCAGCGGGTAAATTTATATTTTGTCAGTATTTGTGACACAGTTGGGACCATGGATTTGTTGTGTTTTCCACGTTCACGTGCCAATTAACATTCAGAACATGATCCTCCCACATGTGAAATAGTAATTCTTGATATTTTTTTGTGTTCTTTGACGTGGTTCGACACTATTCGTCTCCCAATGTGCTAGAATTGTTGTTTACTTCCATTGCAAAGTATAAATGTATACTATCAGGCCCGTTGCCAGGTTTTAAGTTTTGGATGGTGAAAATACATTTTAGGGGGAATTTTTTGTTTTTATTGTATATCTAAAACAAAACTTTCTGATCACAACTAATTTTCGCCACCGAATGACCTCTCCCTGTGGCAACGGACCTGCATGCTCCAGAGATTTGTTGTCATCGTATCGAATGCAAACTCAACCAATCGTTCTTCCAACGTTCTTAGTCATTAACTCGAGTTGTTCCAGACATTTAATAGGTCTGGGGAATTTCCTGACCATTGGTGCAGTTAGTTTTCATTTTCTGGTGAAACCATTCATTGGAGTTCACAAATATTAGAGTAAACGCATTTGCTAGTTTTGTTTTTCCCAGTTTCCATTTTTCGCAGCTTGTGTTCTTGGCGTCAGGCAGTAGGTTGTGTTTGATGTTTTCATTTCTGAACTTGTGTTCTGATTTACTCATTTTGGGTCTTGAGTTTGTTTGTTTTCTCTTTGAACGTTTTCGCCAAAAAGCTTTGCTTGCAAATTTCAGTACTGAGGATGCGTAATTACACTGAAATCGATTTCCTATTAAAAATTTGCTGAACGAGTCTTTGCTTAACCCCATTGGGGAAATTGCTTACTTGACGTTTTCACTAAGTTGAAACATAAGGCATATTTAGAAAGTCACGATCAGCACGGTATCAACAACGCGGAAGTAGCAATGCCATTTAAGAAACACACTGCAGCAGGGGTCGGGAACCTTTTTGGCTAAGGGAGCCATGAAACGCACATATTTTTAATTATATTTCCGTGAGAGCTATAAAATATTTTTCAACACTTAATGCAACTAATTTACTTAACTAACGTGTGCATATTTAAGCCAAATCAACAATTTTAAACAATGGCAAATGTCTGAATTTTTTCTTTATTAACATGCTTCTTACTGTTAATGCGGCTTCTGGCGCTGCATAGTGTTGCTGATGGCTTTGTAGGAAAATTACAGAGAAAGTTCCATCCGTAACAATCATGTTAAGAAAATATCAAGCAGCCAGATGCCGTCATCAAAAGAGTCACACCTGGCTCGCGAGCCATAGGTTCCCGACCTTTACACTACAGCATGACCAAACAAGCGCAAATGTTCTTTTTTATTTTTTATGTGTTTTGATGGCGCGTAAATACTTCTTTTCTATTTCATGTGGTGTTTTGATAACTGCAGCTCTTCTGCACACCGTGCGCCTGGTAAAAATGCTACAGCACCAATTTACAAGGTCTTGGTAAGACCCGGACGTGATTCGAACCCCAGAAAATGAGCCCAGAGTACGACCAATGCGTTGATTGATCAATTGACAATTACAGCTTTCGCAACAAAAATGGTCCCTCGCACGTCGCACGTCATTCAGCATCACGGAAAATGCTTTTAAAGGCGTTTTGAGGGACTGAAACGGTCTCTCAAAACAGAGCTCATCATCAGAAAATTTGTAGTTGAGTCTGTAGACGGAGTGCATTTAGTAGCGAGTTCTTCAGCCTGGTTTGCCTGTTTTCATGATGTTGCTTCCTGCTTCAATGCGTATGGTGTGGTGAAGTCTGATTGCGAGTTGAACTTGCTTAAATTTTACGCCACATCATACGGTAGTAAAATATCAGTAAGAATGTGCAGGGGAAACCCAAACAACAGACACTAACTGGCAATTAGGCTATAGCCTAAGCCTTGTTAGTGTATTTTAGACTGGCTAGCTAATGAGTTTCCATTCCTGTTTTGGTTTAACACATTTTTCGGTCTTTCATCTAAACCTGCATAAATTTCCTTCAACAACCGTCAATGTAAGTGGTAGGTTATACACTTTAGTGTTTCAGGGATGGGCATTCCAATAACGAAACCACATTTGATATCCTATATTATCCTTGCTGAAAGCTTTTCAAGATGAGCTTCGGAAATTCCGTCGAATGCAAAACTCTCCCTTTCATTTCTTTGCGTGGTGAAGTAGAAAAATGCATTTAAAAAATAAAAGTTAGATGATTTTAAAGCATACCTTATAGTCCTTTACAGCTAGGAATCAATCCAAAAGATCTTAACAGAACATATACGTTTATCCCACTAGGTAGCCATTATCAACTCTGCGAAGTGCATGAAGTATAAAACGGAATTAGATAAAACCCACAATTAGTAAACCTGCCAAACTGTAATAATCTTGTCAGGGCTCCCATTCAGTGATTTCTGATAAACCCATACTGTACATGATGAAAAACATTTTCTTACACAAAAACGGAAACTTTCCTCTGCTAAAAGACATATTGGTATAATTGCACGCGTTGAAATGATGTTTAAATACAAATTAATTATACCGTAGTTTAAGCAGTTTTTTTTAAGGAAAATGTTAGGTACCCGATATGAACCGGTAGGGACCCGATTTCGCTGATTCTAGGGACCCGATTTTCAATATTAGGGACGGGAATCGGGTCCCTAAAACACCTTAAAAAAACCTGGTTTAAGTATACTTTAATTACACGTTTCAACAAAATATGAAACTTTCTACCCTGCAACCAACCAAAGTGCATCTACAAATACTGTAGCTAAAGCAATTGTATCGTTACTGCGCTTGGGTTTCTTGCAATTGACATAATATACCCTATTCATAGTTACAGTACCTGTATAGACTTTTAAACAAGGTTTACTTCTATGTATAAAGATTTCCAAAGATTAATAAAAAACAGTTCAATTGCTTCCGCTTTGTTGATGAAGATCAAATTGCATAGAGACGAACCATTAAAACTATGTTTGCTTCAAGCTTTCGAGGGAATCATTTGAATGGACACTGCTTTCATGTTTTTGCGATGATGTACAGTAAACTTGCACGTATTCAGGTAGCTAGTCTCCGCACAAGTGAATAGTTTAAATCAATTTGGTGATTGCTGCAAATTTGTTGATTGATTCAAACTCTTCACCGATGTTGAGACCAGTTTCTAAAATAAATGAGGCAAATTTTTTTTCGTCCATGTTTCAGTAAAAGCGTGATGCTGAATTTCACTTTTTATACGTAGGAAAATGGCCAAGACTTTGTGAACAAAATGTTGTCTGACAATAACCAACAACGTAGACAAAAACAAGGTGGAAATGAATTTAGATGTGTTTGATAAATTTTCCCGAAACAACATCCGTAGATGATATCATTCTAATGGATTAACATGATTTAATTAGAGCATAAAAACAATTTTTCATCAAGCAAACGCAAACCATTTGCAATAAGCCACTTGTTGCAACAAGAAATACTTAGCTGGTTGACTGACCTCTCTACTACGATTTTGAATTTCCTGGCATAATGTGTAGAAAGAAGATCCTTCAAACTTGCACTCGTCCACATTTATCCTTTCAATGTAATCTATTTGCTTGGCAATGCCACTGATTTCTTCTTCGCCAAGTGCTGTTTTCTTGATGTTAATTTCGTTGAACTGCAATGGCAATAACGAAAACAGATCAAAATGAGGCATGACAATGAATTTACTTGCGATTTTTCAAACGAACAATGAAACACACTGAAATGATTTAACTAAACAGGTTCAGCTGCCTTAACCCAAGGGAACATCTCAGGAGAACAGATAGTATTTTTTGCTGACCAAAATTAGTCGTGCCTTAGTGTGGAAACAGCTACACAGCAAGTTGTTGAGATATGCCAAGGTTTAAAAACTTCCTATGCTTCCTTCCCCTTCTTGAAGTCTGCTAATGAAAAAACGCAAGATTTGCACAGACGTAACGCTACGCACAGACGTAACGCTACGCATCCATCTTCGACAATACCATGCGCCTGCTGCTGTTATTTTTTATGAAGCAGAGGTCTTGACCTCCTCACCTTGTTGGAAAAGCTTGATATGACTGGGACACCTTTGATCTCAATCCAAGACAAATGTTGTCACTAACTCTACACTGTTCCTCATTTTAACCATGTACCTCCATCAAAGTAAACCTCACCTGTTAAATTACTTATTGAAATGATGATTGATTGTTATTTTTGACTCTTGTTTTCAGCATCAACAAATCATTTGCGTGGATAATTGTGGAATACGACATTCCCACTATCCTACTCATTTAATGACTTTTTCCTTACGGATAAAATAAGTTGCGTTTTTTAAATTTCATATGTGTAGCGGTTAAAATGTCTTTTCCTTTTTCTTCGCTCCTTGTTAAGGTTTCTGAGCATTGTGAGACGGCTCTCATCAATGGGTTGCTACAGTTGAAGATGCAACAGATAAATGCGAATGTGTTTTTGGTTGATGGACAACGTCCATATTGTCTAGAATGAAATACAATGTCATTATTTGGCAGTGGCGTAAGCCTATAGCACCATGCCATTGTTGGTGAAATTGAATCATTTGTATAAACAGATCGCGGTGGGTGGGGACTACTACCCCTCTAAGTATCAATCTATGCTTACTGTAGCTTACAGTAAATCCTACCCGTAACTCACTTTTAATCAAGTTACATCAGCTGAAAATAAACTCAAACTGCGAGCTCGTGTTCCATGCAAGAGAAATTTGCTGAGCATGTTGCACAGAGATTTGGCAAACGTCAACGTCTCGAAACATGCGCGATAGGCTTGCATGCAACAAGGATGGGTAAACCTACTAACATGCTCGTTTCGTAGTTGCAGCCAACAATTTGTGCATCCTTGATCATTGGAAAGTGGAATGAAAATTTATGTCACAGCAAGCTAGACAACGCAATCATCATCGACCGCAAATGGAGGAGAAATTGTCAGTTACGTTTTTATGCGTTGATTTTGACGCGTTCTGTAACGTTTCATCAGTTGAAAGAGCTTGTAAATAGAAATGAACAACTGAATGATGCTCATTGTGAAATGCTATGTTGATCCGTGGTAACGCAATCAGCTGTAGTTGCAGCACTCGCGTCATTTGCTGAATTTCGAAACCGGTCGAGCAATGTACCAGGGAGCAGCAAGTCGCAATAACACAGTCTCGTGTCTGTTCAAAAGAGGCGTAACTCGCGTAGATTGCGTGAACGAGTGAAATTGGCGGAGCTCGGGTAGACGGTTTGATGATATGGCTGAAACGCAGCGCTCTGCAATGAAATAAAAAGGGCGTAGCTTGTGCACAAACGTACGAGAATTTAGCGTATCGTTTGCAAATAGTGCATTGCGTTAAAGCAAAAGAGTATAATAGGCGTAGCTCGCTCGCAACGCAAAAGTCAGCAGCCTACTTGAGTCATGTGAAACAGAATTAAAAATGCTTGTTTTGTATATTTGTACCACCACCCACTTCACTGGTGAATGTTGTTAACTCGGGCTCTTTTCATTAGGCCTTGTCAGTGTTCGTATACCTTCGTTTTATGTCTGACCTTTCCACAGGCGTATCTAGGAGGGTCAAGCGGGCCGTGGCTTCCCAAATTTCTAGGATATCTTGTCATTTTGTGCTTTGAGAGGCGGTGTCCCAAACAACGTTGCTCACTTAAGGCAAAAAATGTAGCCTTTGCAAAACTTTTGGGTGGATACACCTCTGGGCCTTTTGTATTAAGTTTGCAGGTCACATGAATCAAAAAGTATCATTCATAGTAGGCATTCTCTCAAATACGTTCGCTCACTTTTAACTCGGGCTCATCCGTTGGAGCCCGAGCTGCCCTCTGATATTTTTTTCAAATATAATGCATATCAGACTGAAAGCTGTCTCGAAACAATGAATTTGCATTGAATTTGAATTCCAGTGCAACGGACAGTTCCCATTCGAGAATAGTTTCAAACGAACGATAAATTGTTCAGTAACTCGAGCTAATATGAATGAGCTTAGTACGCAGAGTGCTAACTGGCGTTATCACTGCTTTGTGACATGCGCTACGCAACAATGGATGGATGAGTTCTCATGCGAACGTTTCATTCATTGTTACGCAACTAACGTCGCACAGCAATGATAGTGCCAGCCAGAATGAGAGAAAATGGAAAATCAGTGACATAAGTCTCTAACGGTTGCATTCAGTCAGTGCAAGTTGCTTGATGTGCCCGAGTGACGCTGTTGACCTTACAGTAGATCTCTGGTTTGTATATTAAGTTCCGGCAGGTGATAAAAAATACAGAAATGAATCAAATCGTGATTGGCACAAATCTGTAGAAATTTTACAGCAGGCATACAACGCTCGTGGCGTCACACACCCTATCGCTGCACGCCCGCCACAAAGAGAGAGATCACCTAAACAAGCCGGCGACTTACATACCTTTTGCGTCACAAAAGAGGTTGCTTGCGCAATTCGCGAGATGTAAGATATAAGAATCGAATAATATTGATACGCAGCACAAAATATTTATTAAGACATGTAAAATACGCAGTGACTATGCAAGTAAGAAGTCTGATTCTTGCACTAATCTCGGAAAAGGTTGATCTTGGTCAATTCGCGAAAACGTTCGATTGCCACTGTTGTGTTCGAGTTGGATTTGCTATTGTTGTCTTGTTGTGTGAGAGCCAAGCTACTGTTTTGTGTCTGACTTCTCGGTTAGTTTCACCGTGACTAGAAACTAGCATTATATTTGGCAAACTTTAGTTTGGAATCTTTACCTTTATTCAGTACATTTAGTGAAAACCAAGTGGGCGCTTATTTGCTCGGTTGTTTACCATATAAAATAGGCTTAGTTGGTTTAACAATTGTCATTTAAACAACCATAGGCGAAACATTACCAAAACTGAGATTGATCAAACTTGTAATTTCTTGAAGACAATGTAAAATCACATCACAAAAAAGAAACAAAATACATTTAAAAATCGCCAACAACCAAATGTCCAAAATATTCTTCACATTGCGATTAAACCAGCTGGTACCTTGACAGTATTAATTCAATGAATCCTGAAGGCAAACAAACTGCAAGGCGCAAATGATGTGTAGAACATATAATCACCTACCCTATGGCCGTTGAGACTTGCTGCATCAAGCAAAAGTTTCAGACTCCTGCCATGAAATGTTCTTGGCTCCATCATTTCAATGGTAAACTTTTGTTGAGACAGATGTTTGTAGCTGAGGACGTAAGAGAGGGCTACAGCATCCTTCGGTTGAACATCATAAGGCAGTTTCATGGTATCAGGAAGGAGATCTATTACCTCTTCTGTTAGAGTTTGTTGGTCTGCCTCGAATGCGCAAGAACAAGGAAGTACTAAATTGTAGTGTGGATCAAACCTTTTATCAGTGACAATTGATTGTCTTACTAAAGCTTTTAGATGTTGAACTTTGTCAGGAAGAAACTCTGATCTAAATTTAAATATTTCAGCTAATTTTGTTTGTGAACCATCATTTAATAACCCATACGAAAAGTGCACCACAGATCTCCACCTATAATTAATAAATTCACAAAGATATTCCTGAAACTGCCTTTCGTCAGCAAAAAGCATCAACTTCATTGCAGCAAATAACTCTTGCCACAAGAGATGAACAAAAAAGAATTGTCTGCTTCCATCCAAAATTTTAGCTTTCAAGGGCGAATGGGTTTCAACTTTCAAAAAGTTAGTAAAAAACTTCCTTTCATTTTCTGGATAATCCTGCAAAGAAAAGATGAACTTATTTTTTTCAATACCATTGAGAGCCAACTCCATTACTTTCAACAAACAATCGACATCTCCACGTAGGTACTCGTCTCCACTTGTAATGTACTCATAAAGAGTTTGAATGAAGATATGTGTTGACGTAATATGAGTTAACGATGCGCTTTCTGGAGAGTTTTTTAACTGCTCTACAATTATTTTGCAGTACAAGGGAATATAACAAAGAGCAGCAAGATCTGGATTCATTTCCAGTTTTGCTTGCACCTTTGCGTAAGTTTCGTCATCGTTGTCACAAATTTGGATTGACAATTTCCTTTGAGATTCTTCGCTGAGGCCCAGAATTTGCACGTTGAAAGTTGGTTTACATTTTGGATGAAGGCTCAAAAAAGCATCTGGTCTTGACGTAACAAGCTTTTTAGCATTTTCTAAAAAACGCCCCTCAAACATATTTTTGATGATTTTATCAGCAGTAGTAGATTCAAACATATTTATTGTCTTAGAAGACTCTGACAAAATTTCATCCTCAGCTTCATCCAAACCATCAATCAAGATGTAATCTCCACGCAGCTCATTAATTATTTTAATGAGTACGTCCTCAGTGTTTCTATCTGTATTCCAATCTGGAAGAAGCTCTTTGACAAGGAGTTGAAAGGTGGTCAATTTGCTGCTGAAGTCTATATTTCTGATAGGGATATGGAAAACAAGAGAGCAGTTGTCAGCGGTCAGGTGCGTCAGTAAAATTTTAATCAGGGCCGTTTTCCCTACTCCTGGCTCACCGACCACTCCGAGAAAATATTTACCCTGCTTTTCAGCTTCATTGAAAAGCAACTTTGCATCATATTCTACAGAGGTTGTTGAATGAGTCTCAATTTTTTTTCTCATGTCAAAGGTCTTTCCAAAAACTTCACCATCTGACTCCTTGTATTGAACGATTTGTAAAGGAACATGGAAAGAATCATCAGAAGTGAAGGTTTTGACCGCATTGCACAGCTTCGTACGAAGTGATCCAACTGCAATAAAATAATATATTAATCTAAACACAAATATTAGTACCTATATTGTGGTGTAACCGAGTTTAAATTTCAAACCATACATTTCCCACAGTTCTGTACTAGGACGCTCATTGAACTTGGTAAGACGTTCTGAGTGAGCACGAACGTTAAAACACGCAAGATTTTTATTTACACACTGATAAGATACGTCGAAAGCTTAAAGAAAATGACATTTGTGGCAAGCGGTTTGTATTACCCAAACACTGGGTGTTCCTCTGGAACTTTTGGACTGAAAACAAAACAGGATTATCAACTTCAAAAACTTGTTGGCCATCAACGTCGTTGTTCATGATTGTGAGTGTCTGAAATTACGTAAAACCCTAAAATGTTTCCTTTCAAAAGACCTGGATACTGAAGTGACATCATCAGTTCTAACACACGAAACCTGCGATGCGACTCTCGTTCGCTAGGCTTTAATCAACAAAAAACAAAGCTACCATCTGCAGAAACAAAGAGCGTTAAGTGCGGTAGCAACAGTTCACAGTGCTCACTTTTTATTTGTATGGTGTTTGTTGTTGGCCGCCCGCTTGGTATGAAAGCTACTGTACCAATTTACATGGTTTTGGTAAGACCCGGCCGAGAGTAGGACTCTCAACCCACCAGCACCGAAGAGGACGCACTTATCACTGGCTGGTCTTCACATTAATCACTAAAAACAGCGCGTTAAAACCTTGAACCTTGTCGTGAACCTTGCCAGCTGCCTCGAGCTGTCGTGGCAGCAATCAGCGTGATCAAGCAATTAAGACAGCGAGGCAGCAATACACAAATCTCCAGTTTGAGGGGGCTTATTGGAGAGAGAGATAAATTGCATCACATGGTGATTTCTTTTAAACTCATAATTTGC
>Ga0210059_1009516_pt1 | contig 15166 bp, 8 predicted proteins | sample Ectturendosymbi2_FD_188042 | JGI IMG/M metagenome (GOLD analysis project Ga0210059, IMG submission 188042) | Ecteinascidia turbinata endosymbiont from Florida, USA - Sample 2 (SPAdes) (version 2) | ecosystem: Host-associated > Tunicates > Ascidians > Unclassified | place: Key West, Florida...
TCATAATGACGCATGAACATACTGAAGCAAAAATAATTTCCCCTAAAAAACGAGAAACTCTCACGGAACTCCACTACAAGTTTTGCGGAACCCTAGGGTTCCGCGGAACCCCTGTTGAAGAGCACTGTGGAAGAAGCAGCGGCTTGACGTGGCTATAAACGTTTTTAATAACAACCAACATGCCAAGATTTCTCTTATCACTTTGAAAGTTTCAGCAGTTTGTACGGTTCAACAGTAATGTTATAAAATTTCATGAGGTCAAAATGAGGCCTGTTTTAGAAAAAAGTGGTACACGAACAAAAAGTTAGAAATACCGACAACATTTGAAACTATCTCCCAAGCTTAGGCAATACCAGCATATTTGTGGCTAAATACCAATCATTTACGAAGATAAATCTTGTAAGGATATAATTAACCGGTAGGACAAAGAAAAATTCAAGCAACACTTTTCTTAAAAATGATTACAATACAAAATTTCATCTCTATTCTTTGAAAGTTTCTGCATATATGTCAAAATTGTTGTGGAATGTTTTGAAAATTTCGGGTGGGGCAAATGCCCCAAATACCCCCCCCCCCCGGTTGCGCGCCTGAGTCTGTGTATAGCGACCTGACGTGATTCCACGAATTGTTTTGTAGAAAAAAATTGTTCAGTTTTTCCTGATCATCAGTCACTTCGCTACTCGTCTCTAGACTTCCGCACATGAAGAACTCAATGTTTCAACTCAACTGTATCTATATATCGGTAGTAAACCAACAAATACGTGCAGTTCGTCACGTCAGTTGACTTCAAGGATACCGGAGAGCAGGAAACTGACGGGGGCATTGGCCCCCTTCCCTTTTAAAAAGGAGATAACGGGGTCGGAGGTGCCTTGTTCATAGCAGTATCATGGGTGATTTCATGGTTTATCAAGATCGATTTGAAACAAATTTATTGCAGGTATTCGAGCAACAAGAATATTGAGAATGGTTTTCTTGAACTGTTTGTTTTTTTATAAGTTTCGATTGCCCTAAAATTTTTTACTGCCCCCCCCTGCCCTACCGTCTTTCCGGTGTCCCTAGTTGACTCATCTAGCTGAAGGGAGACTTGTCTTATTACTTTGAATTTCATCTGCTACGTGGTCTAAATTTTCACAAGACACAACACCTATACGACAACGTACTGTATGTTTTGATAAATTAATTTTCTTTAAATTTCTTCTATTGTTCTCATTTCGATGATATCCATAGCGTACGGTTTGATAAGTCACTCTCCAATGGTATGTGATTTTTCCTTTGCTATTGCGAAAGCAACGCGACAGGATGCTTTCAATCTTAACATGCCTTCAGAAACTAACCCCGATGTAGACATAGTTCTTACAACAGGAAATTAAGCCCAATTAGTCTGAAAAAGCATGTGTTCGTCATGTACAGTATGTGTGTGGGATGAAGCGTGAAGCGGAAGCGAGCCTACGAAACTGACGGCTTCATCGAACCACTGCCAGGCACTTTGGAGAAAAAGATACATTGAGGTGTTTGAACATCATCTTGTATGATGAAGTCAGCCCGAAGTCAACGTATGATTCTAGATAAGTTATCAACTTCGACGTAATAACAGAGAATGTTGAAACTTGCATTTGTTAACCCATTATAACTCATTCACTAAAAAGACCAAAACGGCTGTCCATTGTCCAGTCTATAGCATGCTATGATGAAAAAAAAGAGAAAAATGACGCTAGAGACTGACCATTGTGAAAACAGTGAAATTTGTTGCACCTTAAAGGATTTTTTAATTCTGAAAGAGCTGCAATCTCCTTTTACGTACAAACTCCAAACGAAGTCGTGAACAGAAACAATGTTGCGCGCATGAAGTGCTCAAATGAATCTGGTCGTCTACATATGTAAAGATGAAGTAAAAAGAGAAAACTTATCACTAAGCATAACTCTGAATCATAATCCAAGGTGCAACATCTCGAGTTTCTGTGATATGTCCGTAAACTTAATTTGTAACAATGCTCTATGACGGCTGACATTAAGCCTCTCGGCAATCTACGAACAAAACACTGTCAGATGTACTTTTGTGTTTCGTCCTGCGACTAACTCGCCCAATAATCCAGGATATTACATTTCTGTAAAAATTTATATAAATATAGCCTACTTTTGCCGTAATTTATGATTCAGTAAATCTACCCCCTAGAAAGATGAAATTTACCCTGGGGCTAAATTTACCCCAGGTTAAAGAATCACTGCGGTAGACCGTCCATGACTAATATGCTCGGCATCGAAAATAGAAGCTGTTGCTGATACTGCAAACGCTTTAGCTCTGGATGTGCACTCGCACTTCACTCAAAACTTCCTCTTTGGAGGTACTGAGTATAGTAACTGTGACTTTATTATGGCGTTGTCCGTTGAGGTCTCTGCTGGAGAGGTGAAACTGGGATCAGGCCTAAGACCTCGCTCTTTCACAGCAACGATTTCGATCATTATGACTTGGTGCCCTATCAAAAGTTTCTGCATACGCCACTGTGTGGGGCCCCGTAAAAATGCTTCCAATCGGGCCCCGCACTAGCTAAGGCCGGCCCTGGATGTATTATTGTTACTTGCAAGTTTCGTTATTTCGTTCTAATTTTCTTTTGTCGGTTTTTGTCAAGTTTACGGTTTCCATCTCCTTACTTTTTGTCTCTTCCATTTTAATTAGGCTGAGGTTATTTTATTAATATTTTCTGTTTAAACACAATCCTCTGGCAGTTATGTTTCTAGCATGAACAAATTGAACATCGTAGTACATTTAAGAGGAAAGTTTGGTAAACCAGACAACGTTTGGCATTGTTTATAATTGTTTGCGCAGATGTTGCCCAGGGAGTCGCGCACAGCGAAAGTGAAGAGAAAGGGCACAGAAAAAACAATATACACTTGCACAACTCAAAATGAATCGACTCAGTAGCTTGTAACTATAGTTTAACATAGCGATAGTGAATGATTTATTGCCATTTTTCCGTTCATGTCGAATATCATCTGCCGGAAAATGTCTTGAAGCTTCACATACAATGATAAAAATCAGGTCTTAATTGGTTATTAAATGTAGAATAAAAACAAATTGACATAAATTGGGATAGTAGCGCACAGAATGTGGAATTTCACTTGCAGAACAAATTTGGTAGTTTTCTTTCCCGCATCTGCTTAATTGAAGCCGAATTCCAAACATTCAATGATTTTTTTTGTCTGGCCAACATTTTCTGCTTGAAGCCAGGGATATCTAGAACTCCCTGCTTGAAGTGAAACAATCTCTGCCTCTAATGCTGCGTGTGTAATCAAGTGTACATCAGATTTTTCCGGAGTAACTGCATGCGTTGCCAAACGTGGTTGAGATCCACAATGTAATTACCATTTTGCTGTGATGAGAACGATAATGTTGCACTACGGGTGCAGAGATTAGTAACAGCTGTACGGTGACCCGTTTCTGTCATGTCAACATTTATTGCATTTAAAAAATTCACTCCAAAAATGTTTATTTAAAAAAAATAATATTTTGACAATTTCTTTGAAACTGAAAATTTTTTTCTTGGGAAAGATTTCATGTTGAATTTTTTTCTTTACTGCGTCTAACTCCGCCATCGAAGTGTTTCCCATTAAAATTCACGAAAAACATGTTATAAATTTATATATTGTATATTCACTTCTTGTCGCAGTTTGTTACGTGATAAATTATGATTAATTTTGATTCTTCTACAATATGTTGGTTTGCATTTTCTCTACGAAGTCTACTAACCATAACTAATGAAGCACTGGAAAATGGCAAGCAATCCTTTTACTCATTTCAGAGATATCCAGTGCTACAACTGACTTATTTGCAGCCTATAGCCAATTCTATGAACAACGATATTTCTAATGCAAGATACGAACCCTACAGATCTATACAACAGCGTCTGCTGCAAGCGTTATTACAAGCACGTATCATGACCTTTCCCTAGTAGTTAATCGTTTATCATTCCATGTTCCACAGATGACATCCATCAACTGTAATTAAACTATGTCTAATTGCAAGGTAGGAAATGCAAATCCACCTTACGAAAAGGCTCAATTCATAACATGCATTTTGCAATTCCTGTTACCCACGGGTATAGTGGGCGAGAACGTGTGGGAACGGCGTTTCCACACTTTTTTCATAGTAACCTGACTTGAAGATGAGGATTTTAGTCAGATTTCCTGTGTCTAGCTCAAGGATTATTATAAAAGACGTTAGACTTCGTTGATGAAATGCAAAGTAACAAACTACAGAAGAAACAAGGTTAAGGATGATTTATTGCATATAAAAATTCTGTGAAAACGAACATTAGCAACATGTGAATTACAACATGGTTTATTTACAGTTTTAAAAATTTTGTCAATTAAAATAATTTCTTTTGAAACGAAAATTTCATACCCTATTTTCTCAACATTTTGTTTCACACTTCTTTATGAACATACACAACGATTTAGAAAAACTTGTAGGGTTTGCAAACATAATTACGTAAATTTGCTGAAGATGGTCCCAGTTAATATGGTCTTGTTTCTTTTTTTGGTCTTGTTTCTTTTTTTTGTCTCTCTGTTATAACTTATTCATCAGGGCATCTGACTAGAAAACCGTATGGTTATTTCAGATGTGCTGGGAACAAAATAAACGCTGTTCTATAGTGGTTTGTTTTCTGTGGCATGATTTGATGTTTGTTTAAGGTTGTTCCCAAATAAGCTGATACTTAATAAGAACTCAAACAATAGGAATTTCAACTCTTGAAAAACGTGACAATGCAAAGGGAACTACGCTTTTCGCCGCTTTACAGGTTATCATGGTCAGATTGTTTTGAGGTCTTATTAACTTGGATTTCTTGTTTCAAATGTTAAATGCATTGGTCTGAAATTTGGTTCTACATTTCTGTTTTTTTTCATTCAAAGCAAAACACAAAAATAATTTTTTCAAAATTTTAGCAAAAGTTAAATGTTTTTCAGCTAAAGATAAATATATTAGTCTCCACTTTCACACATTTCATCGGTATTATATTTATGAAAAATGTGGCGATACATAATCTTTATTCACCTTCACCATGTGATGAAACTGAACACATACAGTAAGATTAGCGGGCACTGACATAAGCCAAGCAAATTCTAAGCGGGTTTATCAGTTACCTGCTGTATAATCAAACGCTACTCGGCCTGATCTCGTGAATCAGAACTTTGATCACTCTCCAAACACACACAGGCGCGTAGCCAGGAGGGAGCAATGGGGGCAATTGCCCCCCAATTCCGAAAGTTGAACCAAAATATTCAGCTCAATCCAGCTTTTGATGTGTAAGCCAAATAGATACTTCAATGCAAATCGGCGAAACTGCTCAAGGAACCTAATTACTTCAGTTTTTAGTCAAACCTGATCAAAGCAGTATGGTTTACCAGTTGCCCATGATTAATAAAATGTTGTGTACAGCTTGAATGATGGAAAATTCATATCATGACTGACCTTTGCCTGAGGTTTAAGCTCCTTGTGGACGTTAGTGATGATAAAATACTAACTTGAATCTGACTGCTTCTCACCACTAACCGGAAGTAAAAACAAAAAATAGCGCTTTTCGCAACTGTTTCTGTTGCACCAACTTGCTGCATCCCACCTAATGGTGGTGCAAACTTCATTTCAAGACCATCGCAAAAATTCCTCTCTGATATCTCTGGCGTTCTACAAATAGTGTAAAACTTACCCTTGTCTGCAGCATTAGGCGTAGCCTTAAGAACATCGCAGATTTTTGTTTTTGCACAGCTTAAAAAATGAATGCGTAAATATTGCGGTGATATACATTTTATATGCATTGAAGTTCAAACTTTGGCTATGAAGCAATCCAGTTTCAAAATCTTTTTCATTACGCAATTAACCCAAAGACACTTTTTAGCAACAATAGCACTAATTTTAGATGTTTATTTGTGATGATTAAACATGTACTGTGACGGTTCAATCATAATGATATGGAGCCTTAACGCTTTCACCAATGATTCCACATTACCTTGCCGGAAAGTAATAAAACAGCTTTTTCAAGTAAGCAGGACAGGGGCGTTACGAGGTTAGATGGCGCCCGGGGCAAGAAGCAAGTTTGTCGCCTCCATATTCGAACCTGATATCGTTCGGAAGCAAATTTACTGTATTGAAGAATGTACTTGTGATATTGTTGGGGCTTTTCGGCGCCTCCCGCAGTCATTTGGCGCCCACCGCAGTGATTCGGCGCCCCCATAGTGATTCGGCGTCCGGGAAATTGTGCCCCCCTTGCCCCCCCTCGTTACGCCTCTGCAAGTAGGCCTAATCAGAGTCCGACCTGTACGTACATAGTCAGAAAGTGTTTCAACTTTCATTTGCTGTTTACCACCGTATCCTTCAGTAAATTTGAAATCATTCAGCTGCAACAGGAAGAGTCAACAGCAAAACCTAATGTGTAAGTAGGAAGACGTTTTTTATTTTGTAATTGCTGAGGGCATTGACACTACCATTACCTACAGATAGCTTGAAAGGTGTTTTCTCGATAAAGCGCATATAATGAAACTAAAACAATTTTTTCCCGTCGTTTGGATTTTGTTATTTTAACATTAATGGATTAAAAAAAGACTTCAACCCCTTACGCTACAATGGCTAGATCAGCGGTTCTCAAAGACTTTTGAGCGTGACCCAAATCTGAGTTTGGTGAACACCTCGCGACTAGGTTCGTTTTTAATGTCACCAATCTACTCTTTTTTGAAGTACCTACGATGAAGCTCATGTGAATAAAATGAAATTAAAATATTTTCCCCCGTCGATTGGATTTTGTCATTTAAATACTAACGGATTTAAAAAAGACCAACCACTTACGTCATAATGGCTATAGATCAGCGGTTCCAAAACTTGTTGAGTGCAACCCAAATCTGAGCTTGGTGAACACCCCTCGACTAAGTTCGTTCTTAATATCAGCAACTTACTCTTTTCTCAAGTACCTACGGCCAGGGTGGTAACGAGGTGGTTAGATGGCGCCTGGGGGAAGAAGCACGTTTGGCGCCCCATATTCGAAACTGAGGTCTTTCGGAAGCAAATGTACTGTATTGAAGAAAGTACTTGTGACATTGTTGGGACTTTTCGACGCCCCCCGCAGCCATTCTCGCAGTGATTTGGTGCCCCCATAGTGACTCGGCGCCCGGGGAATTGCATCCCCCTGTTCCCCCTCGTTACACCCTGCCTACGATAAAGATAGTAATAGACAAGCAGTGGCAACGTTGAAAATATGCTGCTCAGGTTTGGACCGCCTGGTCGCGACCCTTTTTGACCCTCCGCCTCCCTTGTTTGGATTTCGACGCCTACTTTGGGAGCCGCTTGGCTAGATCAACTAAGTTAACTGTGGCGGCACGTATTTCTTAACTTTATTAAAGACTCGTGGTGATAATCGATTGTGGCTTCGTTTTCGCAAATACCCAAGGGCAGATATACAAATTGCCCTCCCCTTGGCAAGCGAAATGTAAAAACCCGGCCACTACTCTGCTTATATTTCGGTAATTATTATTCTTTAGGTTTTCAGTAGGTTGTTGTTTTTTGCGTTTATTGGAGTGTTTTCCAGTGATGTCGGGTTTTAGTACTAGATATCCACATCCGGTCCACTATCTATCATTTCTCAATTTTTTAAAAAGTTTTGGCTAACGGGCTTCCTTCAGCTAAGTTTCCCTGGCTCAAACCTCTAGTTACGCCAGTGACGTCAACCAGTCGCTCAAGGAGTGGACAAGCGATTTACGTCTTATATGCGCGCAAGTTTTGTAGACCTATTTTGGGAGTCGGTGTCCTCGCGCGAAGTCGCTACTCGGCTTCGATTGAAAGTATAGTGGTGTACATCAGAAGCATGTGAATATAAAAAGCGCGATCATAATGCCGGCAGCGATGACCTTTTGGTCAACTGCAATATTGCCTGGAAAAAGCATACAGCACATCTTGCACTTGTGGCATCGAGATTTTCACATGCGCTTTAACAGGAAATTTTTACGAGCAAATAAATGCTTTGATCCAGAGTAGACGCTAGGAACTTCCTTGAAAACAAACTTTTACATCTTGTCTACTAAATGAAAATGTACTTTCTATTTGCCGGCATAAATCTGAAGCATATTCAGAAACAAGCGCTAGAAAATGCATGCTTTGTGGATGATGCTTTAAAAACAAAGGGCGTCGAATATTTAAATGTTGAGACTTGGTTATTGTTTGCCCCCTTCGTATCAAAATTTCTGGCTACGCGCTTGACCACACATCAGGGTTCCCTTGAGGTATAAATCATCGCCGATAAACTGGCTCGAATGCCTTGGTAGATTTCTGAAAATGTACCGTGAAAGGGTGGGCAAGTACAACCTGCGTACTTCAGCAACTCGCAAGTCTTACAAACGCCGGCGCCCTGCTCATTTTCAAGCAATCGTTTAAAAGCCATCTGCGAGCATCTTGAATTAGGTTTGTGCTATGTCTCCATTTTGAACCACCAAGAGTGGTGTACTGTACTTTCGGCGTAAAAAAACTACTACGGTCACCTCATTTGGGAAAACCTTGACACCATCAACATTTTTTACCACGCATACAGCAGGTTTTCGTTCGTACCAAGAAAAAATACTGCAGAGTCAAAGCACTTTGGTCGTGGCGCAACTTTTAAACATATTTCAGACAAAACTTGACAACTCCATCTTATTTTTGTCCTGCATCCTGAACACAACTAAAACACGGCATTTCAATCCGGCAGGAAAGCGACAAACCAAAGACGAGAACAGCAGAAAAGTTCAGCTTCTTTCTATTGAGAAGGTAGAGTTACCTTATTCCTTACACCATGTTTCTTGGTTTCTCGTAAACAGGAACGCGCATTATCATGGGGGCCCAATTGAAAAGAATACTTTTCAATCTTAGTGCTTACTTACATTCCGAAAAAAGTTTTGCAACTGACCTATGTATTGGGCACGATAGTCAGCTTAGAAATACGTTTTTATTAGGGGTTCACCAAAGTTCCGCTTGTAAAGACAGAACCATTATTTTCTATTTTGCTGACTTCACAGATCGAGTAGATTTGTAAACTGGTAGGATTTTTTAATTTGAGCTACATAATGAACAGATTTATGGACTTCAAAAACATACCCAACTGATTTACCAATTTTAATTGCGTGTATTACTAAAAAATGTCAATAAGCGCAACGTAACATTTCAGTTTGCCAAAGGTGATCTGCAGATTTAACGATCAAACGTGATGCGAGGCCCCAGAGCTAATCCGCTTGTAAGGCCCCCTCTCCCATTGTTACGAGGAAAAAAATGGAAAGCGTTAATCAATTTGCGAAAATCCGAAAATGACGCTCTGAAACTACAGCCAGTAAAAAATCCTAAATCATACTGGAGCACCCACGATCACTGCGTTTGTTGCTGCCTTCGACGCAAAAGCGTTCAATTGCACGGAATTGTTGAAATCCTGCCTGGCTGGCGGGAACAGGATTATTAACTGCCACAGGCACACCAACCGAAATCGCCATAATTGAAATATTTGACAGAACACATGGCATACATTTTTTATAAGAATCACATCTGATTTTTCTTACCGGTGTTAAAAAAAAAACAAACACACTGCACCTATATAGTATGTCTGGCGGCATAAAGATTTTAGAGCACAGTGTGAGGACCACGTTGCAACTCGCTTACCACGTTTTTTTTTTAGGACCACGTTGCAACTCGCTTACCACGGTTTTTCACGTTTTTTGTTGTAATATTCCCGGAGAATTAAATGGTCGTAATATTCCAGGAGAAGTTGTCCATACAAAGCATTCGGTGCATTAAAAGTGACAAACTTAGGCTAATAAATTTTGATGAATTCCTAGATGATTTTATCATGAAGAAGACGAGGACAAAACGTTTTTGTTGTTTACTGTGCTATGTTCAGCCTTACTTGATTCGATGATTGTAGCTTTTCGTACGTCTTTCAATAATGACAGCATAAGGGAAGTTCAAACCAATGCCGTTGCCATGGGGAGCATTGGTGGGATCAACCCCTCCAAACTGCATATGAACCACTATTAATCAGTGGAGATTTTATCAAATTTTCAGAATGTCAAGTCCCCTGCGCAAATGTAAAGCCCCCCTATAGCGGACTTTCTGGCGGCTTTGGTTTAAACCCCGCATCCGTTCCCGTGACAGTTTCGTTGCTTTCGTTCACGTTGTGCTTCAACGTCTTTATGCCGCCACTCATATGTGCAGTGTTTTTGTTGTTTTTAGCACATATAAGAAAAAACAGTTAAGAAACTTATAAAAAACGTAGACCATGTGTTTTGTCAAATATTTTAACTGTGGCGATTTCGGTTGGTTTGCCTGTGGAAATTAATTCTCCTGTTTCCGCCAGGCAAGTATGATTTCAACAATTCCGTGTCAACGAACGCTTTTGCGTAGAAGGCAGTAACAAGCGCAGCGACCATGGGGCACTGTAGTAATGACTTAGAATTTTTTAATGACCGTATTTTTAGAGCGTCAATATCGTTATATACGGCTTTTCGCAAATTGATTAACACATTTCTATTTTTTCCTCGTAACAATGGGAGAGGGTCTCAAAAGTGGATTAACCTAGGGCGTCGCATCAGCTAAATCCGACCCTGATCGGGACAATAGTTGGCATGGCATGCGACTGACCAACCGTTCCATGAATATCAATATAAAAATATTAATATTAATGTAAACTTGTTGGACGACTCTGCCATTGTCACCACGAAAGTTGAATGAAACTCTATTCCGTAAATAGTAAATAAGACATAAATTTTTGACGTAGTTTAATCTAAATGATCATATACCGGCCATTGACTCTATGCGTACCACAGTTTGTTGGAGGCCCCGTTGGATCTTGAAGCCCTATATGCTTAAGCCTACATAGCCTATAGGTAAATCTGGCCCTGCCTAGATCATAAAGCAATGAATCTTAACAATTGCAGTGACAGTGTTTTGAACCAACTGTTAGTTAAGCCTGCAGCAGAACATTTACTCGCAGCCTTTTTTGCATTATACTTAAATTTTGGTTTAATTAGGAACGCTTGTAATATATTCATATTTTAAACAAACAGTGAAACTAAGCGCAGAGGAAGCAAGGTTTCATGCAGTGGTGCTTGCAGAGCTAATCTTTTTGGTTTGAATTTATTTCTAATGGACAGGGTAGGTGCCTAGTTGCTACAACTAAAATAATTTTGCATAAACATTTATCAAATTGGTGTTGCTTTCTTTGGTGAAAAACTCATTTCGTGAGTACGCTTAAGTATGTGATGTGTGAATGGGTATCTGGTGATGGCCTCGTATTTTGTGGCTGTGCTAAAAGCTTATTGCACACAGGCCCGTAACCAAGGAGGGAGCAGGGGGGGCGGAACCCCTCTGCAAAATATTTCTCCCCTCATGGAAAAATATGTTGGACATAGTTTAAAAAATTTGGACCCTTCTTAGAATGCTTTTCGCCCCCTTTGGTGTTCCAAGCTGGTTACGGGCCTGGTTGCACATAACCTATTTGGGTATTGCATTCAAATTTTGAGATTGCTGCTTAGAAATGCTTTACACCTGCTTCAATATCTCAATTTTTTAATTAGGTTGGCAAATCCGTCCAACAAGATGACCAGTCACAACAAATCTGAATGTCACTCAAATATTCACAAAAAGTTGAATATTGTTTAGAAATTGCGTTTCTTTCAACAAAAGAAAGGGAATGCCCTTTCAATCAAAGAATCTTAAACACGTGTAAGTTGCTCAGCTTGTAATTAAACCACTGGTAGTTAGACCAGTCCTGATGAAGAACATGTTCTTCGCAGGTATGTGGTTTCAATTACGATACCAAAAAATTTAGAAACAATTGTAAAAGTTTTTCCAGCAGTCCGAAGACCACATGCATTCTCTATGATTGTATCTCTTTTCAAGAGAGTTGTGTGACAAGAGAGAGCAGAGTTTATATGTATACTTACTGAATGGACAGCAGAGCCTTATTTTGTAATCTTGGCATGTGTTGCTTGAACCATCATCTTCAATATTTTCCTGTCTCTGCTGACTGTTCAAGCACCTGAATCCGGAATTCGTGCTGATTTCGACACGGTTGAAGCCGAAAATGTATGGTTTGTTGTTCGACACCAGTCTTACTTCAATCCCGATCGGAGTTGAACAGGTGCCCTTCGCGAAAGTTAACAATCGATTTAGATGTTTTTTGCAAAACTCCAGAGTGAAATTGATATGACGTTCTGGGAAAGTAGAGATTGTGCTCATGCTCCAAACTTCATGATTGTCTATTTTCAGTATATAAATTGTTTTCAGGATAAATGCCAATTGTGTATCCCAGAAGAACATTTGCAATTACGTCAGATGTCATTTGTAATGACATCAGAAGACAGATAAGCGGTGCGAGCATGCGGTGGAAACATTTGACGTGCGTGCTTTGAACTTTTCTTACGAGAAAGCATGATCGTGTCAAGGTGACACCATGTATTTGAAGGTCACAGGCAGCACGGAAGAATCTAATTTCTAATTAAGGGGAAAGAGGAAACACACCAGTCTCATCTAACAACGGCAAAAACGGCTTCCACGGTATTTATGACCTATTAAAGGCTCACACAGAAACGGTGATCAACCACACCTGGCGTTTGGGGAAGATGAAACTGACGGCGCAAAAATATATCACATTTGAACATTTGTGGGAGTTACTCAGTACTTCAGATAAAGCCAGTGCAGTATAAACCTTTTCAAGCTTGTCATAAGTAGGAAAGTGAAGAGTAAATTAAGGTCGTCCATTTTTCCTCATCTGGTCTGATACTAAAAAACGTCTCTGCCACCCTCCCTTCATTGATTTTCTATTTTTTTCTTGAAAATTTACAAATACTACTTTATTCCCATGTGACATGCTCTTAAAAGACAATAATATAAAGTGCACTCCAACAAAGCGCCTTATTCATTTTGGAGGAGAAATAGCACCAACTCTTTCCCCTGAATCCGCCTCTGTACAGAGAAAAATCGGCATGCACTGCTGTAAAGCTTAGGAGAGTAGAAATGCAAATATGGAAACCAGGCAAAAACATAGTTCAATGGGCAAGCAACTAATATCAGCAGCGCCGGATTAACAACAGTAGCAAATGTAGCAATTGCTACGGGCCCCGCGCTTTTAGGGGCCCCGCGGTCTTCTGTAATAAATCCTATTTATTCCATTATATCTAAAATTTTTTTCAGTCTACGAAGTCAATATTTTGCTTTTCAGTTGAACGCTATCTGTGTCCAAGGTTTTCGATTGAACGCTGTCTCTGTCCACTGTCCAGATATTCTTGTTTGATCCTTTTTGTACAGTTACGTAACAAAAGGCATAAGATTGCGGTCAGCAGTGTTGCCATGTTAGCTGATTTGCTGCTAGATGTAGCAGGATTTTCCCAACCGTTTGACACGTTTAGCAGGTAACAAATTCCTGACCAAAAACTTGTTTCAACAGCTTTTCAAGATGAAAACTTTTACTGCTTCTTCATCCAAAAATATACTTCTCTCCTTTAGGACGTTTTTAATTAGGTAACACCAGGAAAAGCACAACTAGCTGCCTGCAATTTTTTGGAATTTTTATTATGACGCAAGAAGCTGCTTCAAGCAGATAATTGTATCATGATAACAAGTAATTAGATGGCTTGGTGAAGCCTAAACGATTTGCATGTGTGCCTAGTGAGCGCGTTAGGTTAAAAGACAACACTGGTAGAATACAGGGGCGTCACCAGCTCTTCATTTCGGGGGGGGGGATTTTCATGAAATTTTATTCGATGACGCCATCGTGCTTATTCAACCGTGGTATAACTTTTCCGCAAACGGTCACAGATAAAGTTGTCTTCGCAGCATTTCCGAAAATAAGTGTTCCGCAACCTTTTTTCACTCACGGCACACTCAACAACATTCCAAACCTTGTGGCACACTTCGACCATTAATGCAAACAATACACTTCATGAATTATTTTGAGTTATTTGAGCTTGTTTTGATGAGCACAATCGCTGCAAGTTAGGCACAATATTTGAAAGAGCAAGTCGAAATTCTCCAACTTCTTTTAAGCATGGATCGTTTATCGTTTTTGATCAATAACAAAGATGAGAAACTTTGTTCACACAAGTATGTACTTGTACAGTAATGCAAGCGAAAGATGAATTTCAATAGCTACTTTCGAAATTCGCTTATATACTGTAGGCTACCTCTTCAATACAAAACCACATCTCATCAAGTGGGACATCGCTGAACTTGAATCTCAGAGTTCTGTCATTTCGTAGTTCAAGAATTCTAACTGGCAATGATAATTCTTGCGTAAACATTTCAGCATTAGAGGAAAAAGGATTTCGGATCCAACCGACTTAATATGAACCGACTTGTTTCATGCCGGAGCTCGAAGAGCCTTGCGACAACTTTGCCCCGTGAAAGCCAACGAATAGACGTATGAAAATAGCAGTGATTGATGTTCTGATCCTATTTCTTCGCATAGCAACGAAAAAAATCGTTAATTTAAAGCTCTTTCTTCAACAAAGTTGACAATGTGGATACAGTGGTTCATCGTTTCTGACAACTCCTTTGGTAAAACTTTGATCATCAGGATTCCCTCAGACCCGTATCCACTGGGGTCATAGACCCCAAATTTGTCGTGCCCAGAAAAATTTGTTTTAAACATACAATAAACACAAAAATCTTGCCACCTAAAATGTATTTTGCCCCGCAAAGCTTAAAACCTGACTATGGGCCGGGCTTCCCTATGGAAGCAGCAATGTGTAATTTGAATGGCTGGATTTTGACGTTTCACTAACGCAGCAAAGCCTCAACCTTCGCAAACCATTATTGCTTTACGTCAGGCCTACTATGCGGTTGTGAAAACTTCAAATCTGACGTCACAAAAACAACATAAACGCAGACTAAAAGTCAAGCTAGGGCTTGAGTTAGCGAACTGTAATGCTCAAATTTTCTGATAAAATTATTCCGCGGAAAATCAAGCATCGTTTCGCGGCATACCGGCGGGACGCGGTTGCGGAGCACTGATCTAGATCAGGGGTGGGGAACCTGCGGCCCGCGTGAACATTGGAACTAGAGATGGCACGGGCCGCTAACAGTCCAGTCTTCGGGCCGTCCGCTACGGTTTTGAAACAGTCCGCTAGCAATTTTTTTAGCGATGACGTCATTCCGGGCCGCTACGGG
>Ga0210059_1009517_pt1 | contig 15165 bp, 11 predicted proteins | sample Ectturendosymbi2_FD_188042 | JGI IMG/M metagenome (GOLD analysis project Ga0210059, IMG submission 188042) | Ecteinascidia turbinata endosymbiont from Florida, USA - Sample 2 (SPAdes) (version 2) | ecosystem: Host-associated > Tunicates > Ascidians > Unclassified | place: Key West, Florida...
GTCCTTCAGTGGTTCCAGAAAGATGGTGCCACCCCCATATCTCAAACGAATCATTGGCATGGCAACAGCAGCGTTTCCCTGACCGACTGATCAGCCGCAGGTGTGACCCGCAGTGGTCGCCGCATTCACTGGACTTGAACCCCCCAGATTTTTATATGCGGGGATACCTTAAGGACAGGGTGTATGGCAACAACCCCCAGACTATCCCTGACTTGAAGGCAGTAATAAGAGCGATCCCAAGGGAGGAATGCGGGAGGGTCATCGAGAACTTTGCCCGCTGGATCCAAATGTGCCTGCAGCGTCGGGGAGCTCATCTGGAGCATATTTTTTGAGCGCCAGTGAAACAAAGAGTTTTTGTAGTACAGACTTGAAACTTTGGAGATGCCAGCTTAACCTAATGTAGCTGAAGTTTTGTGTCAATCTAACTAAAATTTTGGAAATTATTCCATTTTTGGTGATGACCGTTTTTTGTGTCACCATGTACTTTGAACCTCTGCAACTCCTTTGAAGTTGACTGCACGCAATCCGACATATCAATCATCCTTAGAAAATCATTGTTCCTCTGTGCCAGTGGTTCCCAAACTTGTTCGAACCGTTATCCAAACCAAGGTAGCAATTACGTCTTATCACCCATCACGAAAAAATTTTCGCATTTCAGGTCGAAAATTTCTTTTGCAGTGATCGCTCACGATACAGAACAACAATGTGGTTTGGTTCTGCGTTACCCCTCGAAGAATCGCATATTAACCCCGGGGGGTAATTTACCCCCGTTTGGGAACCACTGCTCTATGCCAATGTTTCCACCAGCAATCAAAGATATACTGCAGTGCCTTATTAACTGAGGACAGGTTTTGATATCATGACTCTGTGATTACTAATATGAGTTGTTTGGACGCAGTGATTCAATCCCGAATGATGAAAGCTGCAAGAGTTTTAAGTCAAGTGCGTTCACAAGTGTGGAATAACCTCAACTTTCATTTCTAAAAACTCGTGGTCACGAGTCCTTTCTTCCTCAGTGTCCTCTTTTCTCTGTTTTTCCGCCCTTAAACTTTCTTTCGGGTTTTTATTGTAATATGTGAAAAGTCGTTCTCTGTTCTTGAGAACATTTCCACCACCACAGGCGAACAATGACGTACTCCCGCAAGTCTCAGCTTGTGCAGTTACTCTTGGCGAGATAAAAAAAAACTGAGAGACGGATGGAAGAATCGAGTGTTGCGAAAATATAGTGCTACTACGAGAGGACTGCAGCTTTTGCAGTGATTTAAGCAAAAGGCTACTCGGTTTTTCAAAAAAAAGATTTCGTGCATGTCATGCACATATTTCTCAACCGGCTGGTCAACGTTTATCAATTGGCAAGGTTATAATTCCAAAGAAGAGAACAAACATTGATTTTATATCTCCATAAAACAATCAGAGAAGAAATTAGTAGTTTGAAAATTTGATGTACTCAAGCAGAACCACGTCACTGTAGTTTATCTTCATTTAAATATTTTCCCCTCCTGAAAATATTTTCTGATACAGACACTGCTTCGACACTACAAAACTTGAGAAAATTTAAAACAAGAAAAAACCCGAAGTTGGTATCATTATAAAACCTAAACTGATCGACTTTACACAGGAGCTTCTCAGTTTCTTGGGCTGTAAAAAGCATTTATTGATGTCCAGGGTTGGGTCCACACTGTTGAGAATGCTATCTAGTTCTCTAAGCAGCTTTTTGTTCTATTATTTATATTCCGTATGCATCGCCTTTTGAAAGAAAATCGCAAACTAATTCACAGGTGAAACGCCTATTGTAAGTAGCAATTATATCATCTCACCTGATGCGAGGGCGACAAGAGCAAGGAAATAGAAGATCATCTTTTTCAATTGGAACTTGCTGCGAGTTCCCAACAGAAATACTTCTCATGTTGATGCGGAAGCATTTTTATACATTTCTGTGTTTGCTTAGTTTGAACGTCGTTCTGAGTTCACCTCGTTGACAGGGGTAAGAGTCCTTTTCCGAGGTGTTCACAAAAGACGGTGGCTTCGCTCCCGCTCCACATTCTGTAGACGTAATTTCCAACATGTGTTACAAACTTTTGATCGGAGCAAGTTTCACGTTGCCTTTAGTTCAGAAATACAAACAAATATATCACGCGCCTCTACTTAGACTGAACTGTTTCAAATAGTGCAATATGGGAGGCTCCGTGGTGTAGCAGGGTCTCCCAGTATCAGCTGTAATTGCGAACATGGAAATGGAAGACGTGGAAACTCGGGCACGAAACACTTTTATATCTGGCCCAAAGCTTTGGAAACGATACGTCGATGACGCCATTGTTCTTCTAAAACAATACATGATTACGGATTTCTTTAATCATATCAATGCAGTTGAGAACTCCATCAATTTTACTATGGAAAAAGAAAATAATGACTCAATCGCTTTTCTGGATACGTTAATAACACGACTGACGCATGGCCAACTTAGTACAAAGGTATATCGGAAACCAACACACACTGTTTCAAATATCTGCATTTTCGCTCAGATCATTCGCTTGCACATTAATGTGCAGCACTGAACACACTGCTACAACATGAATGTGCAGTACTGAACACTCTACCGACAAACTCTGTAATCAGAAAAGTGAAAGACAGGAAGAGGTCGACCTTGCCAGATCACCTCTCAAACATAACGGTTACCCAGACATACTGCTTTATCGAAACAAACCTGTGAAAAAAAAAAGAACAGTGAACATGAAACAAGAGGGTTATCCATACTACCCTATCTCCGGGACTTACTGACAAAATCAAACGATGCTTGACGGCCCATAAAATACAAGTCGCATCAAAACTGGTGAGAAAGCTGGGCAACCTTTTAACTTCCATCAAAGACCTCGTGGATATAAAGTCTCGACAAGGCGTTGTTTATTCTATTTCATGCCGTGACTGCAATAAACGATCCATTGACCAAAAAAAGCCTGAAACCCGTCAATGAGAACACAAAGCAGACGTAAAAAACAAACGTTTCGACAAAAGTGCCCTGATACAACATAAGTTAATCTAAATCACAGAATGGATTTGGATAATTCTAAAGTTTTGGACTTTGAAACAAACTATCACACACGCCGATTTATCGAATCTTTTCACATAAATAACGATAAAAACACAATGAATGAAAAAAGACACTTAAAAGCACTAGTGTTTCTGTATGCTTTCGAGGAATCAGTCGACTGCCATCTGCTTTCGTCTTTTTGCGATGATTCAAACTTGCACATATCCACGATGGGTGTAAGCAAGGAATCGATCAGCAAATTTTTATTTCAAACATTTCAGGAAAGCAAGAGAGACTTACTGCCCGCACATGGCTTACTATTTTTCTCTACCGTTGTTAGTTATTTCACTAAGAGTTATTTTTAGTTGGAGAAATTTTTCAGCCATTAGCATCAACTAGTTAGATGTTTTAGTCATTTATTTATTTGAGTAAACGTCTTTTTAATTTTTGTGTAAACACTTATTTCATGAGTCAGTTTTTTTGTCGCCACTAGTATTCTTGACGTCAGTCAGTTTGTTAAGATGTTATGATTTATGAGCTTGTGATACGAAATTTTGATTGTGGTTTTGAGTTTGTTTTTTCTCTGCTGTTACTTCAGCCTTTCACCCGTAAGCTTTGCTTGCAATTTTCAGGACTGAGGATGCGTAATTTTGCGTGAAATCGATTTCCTATTAAAAATTTGCTGATCGATTCCTTGCTTACACCCATCGTGGAAAGTACATACTTGAATGAAAAAAGATATGACTTGTTCCCCGACATTTACCAGTTTATTTTGCCATATTGTACATTATAAATTTAAATTTTCCGTCGTGCTGCCCACCGCTTGATTCGTCATAGTGTTGTTTTACCGTCTTATCTTTTAATCAATGTTCCCCGCCCCCTGAGTTCTTATCAACACAGTGACACCTGGAGCGCACACATTTCATAACATCCGTGCTCGAATCTCACAGCATTTCGTCTTTAGCCCTGATGAAGATAGTTGCATCAACTATTCGAAACGTTGGCAAGTGTTTATGCTTTTACCGCCAGTAGAGCCTGATCAAAGTTTTGTTTTAAGGACATATTAGGTTATGATATCATAAATGCTTTCACTTCTCAATAACCCATTAACCAAGAATTAAGCTAGAAACTATTGCGATCGGAGGGTCCGAGCAGCAGGCATGCAAAGTTTCACACTGTGGCAGCAATTGGAAGTAGAGATCACACGCCGTACGTACTCTATCATTACTTGTTCGTGCCACATAAATGTAAGTGCTTTTCTTAGCGCACTTTTCTGGATTCGTTAATAACATGACTGGCGCATGGCCAGCTTAGTACAAACGTATAAACGCACACTGGTAAATATCTGCATTTTCGCTCAGTGGTGCATCGCGCATTCAACGCCGCGCCGAGCGATAGGTTGTAAGAAAAGGTTTTGGCTACACTGAAAGTGACAATTTTTGTTACAACCGGATCCAAGCCATCAAAATAGGTGGTCCACATACGTTTTCCTACCTTTCTAATAATCCTGGTGAAAACTGATTTTTCATGAGGCACTTTTTTCCTTGTTTCACTTTATTTTGAAAGGTTCCAGCGTTTTGCTACAACTAGTGCCCAATAACTTGCGATTTTTAGACGTTTTTGGAAGATACTTCACCCTATAAATTTTACTACTCCGAAAATATACTCCGCTTTCTACTTACATACTTTACGAGGAGCACAAAAAACAGTCAAGCAACGTCTGAACGTAGCAGGTATTGTAACTATTTTTTAATTATGCACTTGCGTTGGGCAAGAAAAGTAATCGTGTGAAAACAGAAAAAATAAAGCAATTTTGCAAAAAGTGGCAACATAATAAAAAATAATGTGCGTACGCCCATACTACATTTCGTGCATACAACCATGCTGACCTATTGAAATAGTTATGTTTTCATAAGATGATATGATTTTCAAATATGGTGTGTTGCGTTAGGTGGCTAACTTGTTTTTAAATGGCTTTATGTGATTTTTATTGATTGATTTTGTTTGTGTTTCTGTCGCTGTAGAATAGTCAGGTTTTAGTTGCATGGACAACATGTGAAATTGCAAAAACAACAGCACAACCCAGTGGATAACAACGCAGGGCTTTCAACCCAACTCTTCTGTTCAGTAACAATACAAGGTCTTGGTAAGACCCAGCCTAGAGTCGAAACTCCAGGCCCTACCAGAACCGAAGGGGACGCACATACCACCAGGCCACGGGCTGGTTAGTTGTGAATCGTTTATCGTCTCAATAGTTTCATTGAAAGGTCAAAATGAACTCTTCCACCCTGCAAGGCAGTTAGTCTAGCGAATCGACGGCATATTAAGAATCTTTCTCCACTCTGGCAGTTCCAGCTAAACATACGAACCCGACGTACTGACTGTACGCCATTTCATGGACATATTCAAGAGACGCAAAGTCCGGTTTACTGATGACTGGGCAGCTTCATAGAGGTTCTACATCATCTGGCTTGTAGAGGTTCTACGCAAAACCTTCTTGATCAAGCCCCGAGAATTCTCCATACTTTCTAACAAATGACTCATTTAAATTTCTGCTAACTATGAACCTCCCCATGGATGTAGGAAGGACTTCTTCCAGGAATGGGGCAATAACGGATTTTTTCCAGAGGTAGCCAAAAAAATCTGTATCAATGAGCCATTTAATGGCCAATTATTCGTTTGTGTGTATGGACTCAAAATTATGGTCCACGGTCAGTTGCAAAGTGAGACTCCTTTTGGCTATGGTTTTGTGAACGTTTTGATTGGATTTTGACGAGGATTGTTGAAACTTTTTCAAACCTGAAACTTTAAATGAATTATGAAAGAAAACTTTCAAGGCTGACGTTTTCTGCGAAACAAACAATACAGTGAGAAAAACAACAAACATCTTTGTCTTCTAATTTATTGCCTTCATGCAGACGTATACACGCTCTATGAATACTTTAGTTGATTATTCCATCGATCCAGTTTCGAACTGCAGAAAGTTTTGCATAACCGCCTGGGTAGGCTGGATTGCAAGTGCTTTCAGTCCATGAGGCTGCTCCAATCAAGATAGTTTCTCCGTTATCCTGAACAGTCAAAGGACCACCGGAGTCTCCCTGCAACAATAAAATAACAAATCTCGTCAATGAAGTGCAAACATGATTAAATCATATTGTGATGAAACGAACTTGTCACCTCAAGAATGCGTCAGTTTTTGGAAAAATCGGTTAGGATCCTGGCATTGCAGATTTCATGTATTGAGCAAAAGAAGGAAATTTAAAACCTGGTAAATTAATTAGATCTGGCATCGAAACAGATAATTATTTTTTAGCTTCATGAAAACTTTTCAACCTTTGCTTGAGAAGATTCTGCTTTCAGTAAAGACAACTAGACAACAGTACAAAATATCTTCATGATACATTCTATCGTTAGGGGATGTCATAAAACAACAAACGTAGGGAATATTTAAAATGTATCAAAATCCAGGTTGATGGCTGTGGACATCGGAGAGATTTTTTTCCAGGGAGGGGCCATTAATAGCTTTTTCCGAAGGTAACAAAAAATATTTTTCCAGGGGGGTCGAAAGTGGTGAAATTTCATTTTCTTTCTCGAAACTAAGAAAACATCCTTTTTTGCTAAAAATGTAATAGGAAAATGTCAAATATTAAAATTTAAGGGGCCATTCTTTTTCCCCCCCCTTCAGACGCCCATGTTGATGGCCTTAAGCAATAGATGGCCGTCAATAAAATTTGAAAGGTTTTAGCCTGCATTGAGTTGCCAGTTTTTTTAGTTACTTGCCTGTAATGTGACCACCACACTTCGCAATTTTGGAGAATTTTGTAAATAGGAACTCAATTTCACGCAACACTAAGAATCTTCAGTCCTTCTATTTCTAAGCATTGCTAATGGGTAAAGCGGTGGAAGACTAAAGCAAGAGCACAGAAAGAAAACAAAACTCAAATCTAAAATTAATTTATGAAAATATATTGTGTTTACGTCTCCTTGGTGGAATTTTTACTATTGTGAAAAACAGCCAATGATCATTTCAGGTCTTGGCATTATTAGCAAAAAACCACTGCGTGATAACAAACATCAAGTTGATGTAGATGTTGTTGAAGCACTCAACCCAAACAGAAAATAATTCACAACGGAACAGCTAGTGCAGATTTTCATTTCGATCCTTCTTAACGTTCGATTTGCGACACCCGGATAAATTTATTGAAATAAATCAACGTTATAACCATGGTCTCATCCAAAAGTAATAACTCCGAGTTGTATCTGTCAACGTAAACATATTTGCAAACTTTTTACTCGGTCTTTCTTCATTTGTAAAGACAAATTTTGTGGCATCATTTATGCTTAGAATTTCAGCATTTTAAAACGAACATGAACTAGCCCATCTGACTTCTTGCGCCAAAATTTGTTGGAGAGCATAGATCACATCAATCTTTGACATAAAGTACAGTCTATTAGAAAATGGCTTCTGGTGTCGTTAAGAATAAATGAATTGCATACCTGACATACGCTGACAAGTCCATCACCTCCGACACACTGTATTTGATTGGTAATTTCGATCACAGATCCCCAGACATTCTGGCAATCTTGAGCAGACACCAGAGGAACGTCAGCCTTATTCAGAATGATCGGCGTAGTCTGAACTGCAAAACGAAATCCAGCTAAGAACTCACTTTAATGCGGGGAAAAATATTACCAAATACATTTGAGGGCGATGGGAGGTAGTTTTAGTTGCAAAAGTGTTTTGGCGACAGGAAATGAACCTACATTATGTCAAAGAGTTTACAGCGTCGAAATTGCACCGGCGATGTAACCATCCCTTCTTCAAGACTGTTACTTGTTTTCTGGTTATTAGAAAAACCGTTGTGTGATCAACAGCTAGTAAAAACGGGAACTATGATCCAAAGTCGTGAAATCGCCAGTTTGTCACACCGCATAAGCTTTTTGAAGTACAGTTCAGACATGTGGCGATAAAGTGCTTGTTTATCTCAGCAGATGTTTATAAAAAATCTATGCTTCCTTTTCGAATTCATCGACGGTTCAGCGAATTTATTAACCAACAAATTTTATGTTGGAAAGAGTTAGTGCTGATTTTTCCCTTATTCTTCTTAACGTTTCGATTTGCGCTACCAGGATAAACGTATTAACATTATCAACAACATCAAACGCAGAAACGATGAAAAATAAAAACAATTTTGAGCAGCAATTGAAATTGACAAAACTAGACCCGGTTGAAACTCATTCAAACAAGCCAAAAGATAAACTCAAAATATTTTCTTTCAAAAGAACAATTTCCATTAACTAACTTGGTTCAGTGCTGACGCTGTTCTAAGTCTTTACTTCACTACATGTGCTTCCGTTTTATGGACGTCGCAGATATACCCACTACACAGTTTTCCTGAGAATCAGAAGTCGTTCGATTGCTAGCGTTAAACTGTTTGCACTTTCTGCGCAGATATTTGCGAGCTCACCCATGCTGGTATTTTGAATTAGCTGTGATGTGTCTTTTGCAATCAGCAATCGAGATAATGAAATAAGCCTTGTGATGTGCTGAGCTTATCATGTTTTCACACTCTGAATTCGCATGTTGAGTATGAGCGGACGAACATCATCTAATTATATATGAAAATTTCATTCAATATGCAAATTTCAATCAATACGCAAATTTCGATCAATCTGCAAATTTCTTTCAGTTTCCTGTTGAGTGGTTGTGTTTCTCGCAATAATCTTTAACTTCTTAACCATACGTTACACACATCGATCAACTCAGTTTTGCCACTACCTGCGTTCAAAATTGTTTACAAGGTGGGACGCATTGGATCTCGTTATCAAATATCCGTCCCAGGGGACGCAGTTACTTTTTCCGAAATATATATTTCTTTTAAAAGTACATTTTTTCACCTGAGAAACTTGAATCTTCCAACAACGTCGAATCTTAGTGATTTTTACATGCTAAATTTTACGTTTTGTCTGTTTTGAAGAAAAAATGCAATTTAGGCTCCTCAAGTCATTAACAAAGAAGAAACTGTTTTGTGGAAAGGTGACTAGAAACTGTTTCCCATAAACATGGGCGTCGGAAGGGGAGACAGGGGGCCTTCGTCCCCCCTTAGATTTTGAAAATTTCAGCAAAAAGGATGGTTTTCGTAGTTTCTAGTGAGAAAATCAAATTTGGCCACTGTTGGCCCCCCTACAAAAACTTTGGAAAAATCCCCTGGTGGTCCCCGTGGAAAAGATTCTTCCAACGCCCTTGCCCATAAAACATGTCATCGCATTAATTTCTGGTGCCGAATGTGTCTCAATCTTTCCTGAAAATTACATATACGTCATCTGACACTCGACGAAATGTCTGTAATTTTTCCGTGTTGTTGATCAGAAATATCCACACTCCTCAGCATCTCACCTTTTTTCTCAGGTAACTTACGACGTTACACGCTTCATTCCGCATTTGCCACCGTCAACCTAATTCCTGTTGCCCTGCTGGTCGGACACAAGCCGGAAATGACCCGCTAATGATACAATGCTTCGGTTTGTCAACAATAGGTCGTCAGGCCCGTGACCAAGGCATTTGGGGGCAGCTCCCCCCGAAATTTTTGTGCCTCCAAATTTTGTACTTCACAAAAAAATTGTTTCAAACATATAATAAAGACAAAAATCTTTCCACCCTAAAAATGTATTTCCCCAAAAAATTCAAAGCCTGACTACGGACCTGTAGGTAGTATTGTTTGCAAGATAACAACGGAGTCATACGATGACAAACATAGCTTTGGCTAAACAAGAGGCGAGCATCAAGCTTGATGCTTTTGGAGAACTAAATCAGCTTTACATAACTCTAAAACTTTTTTTCTCGAACGCATAACCGTAATTCAGCACGGAAACATCACCTTTTCATTATTCTATACCAAGCAGACAATTTTTTGGATGAAATCCGATATGGATCATTGCAACACGACTGTGTCATAAAAATGCCCACAAGCCACTCACTGAATCGCGTGTCGTATCCCCAACCAGACATGCTCCCTGTTCCAGAGTATTCTTTGCCGGCTTCGACCAACTTTATTGTGTTGACCTGGAAAAAACACAAAAAATATTTTAGTTGTAAAAATTACTTATTATGTTTCTGCTATGAAACTATTATAATTCTGCAATAGAATCATCCATCAAAGAAATTATATATCATTAACAGTATAAAATTATATATATTGACATAACCATCAGCATAAATGAAATAAGAACTTTTAAAGTAACTCAAAATATGTTTGAAAAGTGTGTTTGCATTATTGCATGAATATGTGTTAATAGATACAGTACCAAACGCTCCAACTCGAAGAAACTTTTGCGAATACTTTATAACTGTAACTGCCAACTTTAGTTTTGTACAAAAGCATTTATTGTACGTACGTTTCCTCCGAGACTGACAGCCGAAGACAGAGTAATTACGGCGTAGTCGTAGTCGAATGTGTTAGCGTTGTGTTGTGGATGGGCAGTAAACGTTGCCATGTTAATCAGTTGTTCAGGGCTTCGGTAGTCTAGTGCTCCAAGCCCAACCCTTGTGCTGAAATTAAAGAAAACATACATTTCAAAATAATTCCAAGATTAGATTCACCAGTTCACATGTTCAATTCGTGTATTTGCACTGCTGCCAAAGCAGAAGACACCAGAATTGTAGGTCTAAACCACAAGCGCCACGCAACACGTTTTTGGTTTGATAAAAACTCAATAGTAGGGAATATAGTAACGTACCCGTACAAAATACAAAGACACAATAACAAAACAGAACAGACTTCCAGGCCAATGTTCCCTCTGAGCTGCGCGGCTGCGCGGCTGCGCAGTTGGCCTAGAACCCCCGCGCAGTACTTTCGTTCTGCCGCGCACTGCATAAGTGTTGACAAGACAAACTAAATACGTGCTTTCAATCGGACGCAAGCTCCACCTTTGAGATTTAAGCTCACACGACCTTCCATTCCGCGCACACTAAGCAAGCTCTTTGAGGGAACGTTGTTCCAGGGGCGTACCGAAGTTAGATTGCGCCCGGGCAAGAACCAAGCTTGGCGCCCCCATGTTTGAACCTAAAGTCTCTTCGGGAGCAAATGTACTGTATTGAAGTACTTGCGACATAACTGGGATTTTTCGGCGTCCCCAGTGGATTGGCGTCTGGGGCATTGTGCCCTTCTTGACCTCTCTCGTTACGCCTCTGCCGACCTTACTTTCTAGTAACTGGCGTTACTCTTTTGGGAAATACCAACACGACATTAATAAAAACCCAGTTTACCTAATAAGGAGCTTGGTGCGTACAATCCCGAAGGTTGGAAACTTTCTGCTTCCTTGCAACGTTCGAACAACTCTCTAGCTCTATCGAACGGCAAGACGGAAACGAACAAGGTCCAAGCCACTGCAGTGACTTTACGGTCTTAAGGGTTGAAACGCGGGATGACCATAATTTTGCAAACCTGCACATTAGCAAATCAGGTTCTGAAATCTTCAGATAACGGACAGGCTATTTTCCGTTGCGTCTCAAATTCGAACAAATTCGCAATTTTGTTTTTATTTCTGTAGAAAGAAAATTTTGGAAACATTGTGAAAATAAAGTGGGGACGAAGACTTTTTCCTAAGCCCGAAAACTATATTATCAATCCATCTCTGTATTCGTTTCATGTCGCGGCCACCCAACTACCCTAGTCCTGCGGTGCATTCAATTGCAGACTATTGCGCTCCTGTTTGGTGCCGCAGTGCTCATACTCTCCTTATCGACCCCGTCATCAACGATGCCTTGCGAATGGTGACTGGATGCCTGCGCCCTACACGAGCGGACAACCTTCCCATCCTCACAGGCATCCAACCTGCTGAGCTTCGTCGCAATGGAGCCACACTGTCTCTAACACGCCGTGCCATGGAGCCTGGACACGTGCTCCACTCAGCGCTCACCCGTCCATCGAGTGCAGATGCACGGCGCCTCAAATCGAGACACCCATTTGTACCCGCCGCACAACTCATCAGTTCATCTGACAACGACATACGTGGGGAACACTGAGCGGATCACCAATGGAATGCGGAATGGGTGGACAACCCCAAAGGACTCTGAACTTTAATTCCCGACACCGGAACCCACACCCCCGGAGTGACCCTCCCAAGAAGAGCCTGTGTCCGGCTTAACCGCCTCGGCAGCGGTGTCGGGCGTTTCCGCTCCTGCTTGTACAAATGGGTATGGCCTCCTCTGCGACCTGTGAGTGTGGCGCAGAAGAACAAACCGTCGACCATGTTGTCCTCCAATGTCCAATCAAATCGACCTCCCCATGAACTGCATGGCCTGACGGTTCTGAACAATGAGACGATCGAATGGCTGCTCAACACCTGCCCCGAGATCTAGTGCGGCTAAGTAGTGGTTAGAAGGACTAGTTCAAAAGAAGAAGAACACGAATGTCACGGCCATGAGTTCAAAGGTGGCGTGAAGCAGCACTTTTTTACTGAGAAGACCAGGTGCCTGACCGGCACATCAGAATACAACCCTAAAAATTCCTCAGAAAAGTCAAATCGTTATTTTGGTGTTTGTGATCAAACCAAGACCTCTGACTACCTTACCATAGCAGGGCATAGCTTCTTATCCTAAAAACCTAATCTTGAACATAATAGTCTCTTCAAACTTATTACTTGAACTTGTTTTGACAAAATCTTCCAACTTGTTTTGAGCAAAGCGTTGCAATCTTTTTAGTGGTATTCCTGCATTCTGAGAATCGCTGAAGCATTACTGTTCATGTCCACGGCATAAACGAGGTAGGAGGACGTTACCATATGAGGCAAGTTTGCTTTGTTGCAAAGCATTCCTTCATCTCAAGTTGACACGCGCAACGGAAGAAAGGAAGTGTGGCGTTGTTGCCAATAAAATAATTACTTGCTTCATTCAGTAATTACAGAAAATTGCCATTTCAACCTTATTTTTAAATGGAGCAGACTCATCTGTAATATCACCTCAGTAACGATTACAATTGCAAAATGTTATTTAATGAAACTCCAGTTACACTTCGGAATGCGCCTTTTTCAGGAAAACGAGATCTAAGTTTTCTGGCTTGTTGTGTTGACTTTTGTTTATCACTAGGTGCTAAAAAGGGGCGTTTTTGCTGGGAGGGACTCTGTTTCAAGGTGACGGACAATCACGTGGGGATGCGAATGTCCAAATCAGTGTTTTTTTAAGGTTTTTGAAAGGGTGTCGTGGTGGAAATTTAGAGTGTCAATACCATTTTCCCTTCCATGTCTGATACTTTTAACCAGGGTTTTTTTAAGGCGTTTTAGGGACCCGATTCGGGTCCCGAGAATTTCAAATCGGGTCCCTAGAATCAGAGAAAATTATCATCGGGTCCCTAAAATCAGAGAAAATCGGGTCCCTAGAATCAGAGAAATCGGGTCCCTACAAATCCATACCGGTTACCTAACATTTTCCTTAAAAAATACCTGCTTTTAACCCATTTTTACAAAAACGCAAGTTTCCATCCAAATATGCTTAATTATTTGAATACGACATTCACTTTTGGCAAACAAACTAAAGACAATTTTATAAACAGAAAGGTTGAGTGTAAGCCTCAACACTCATTCATTTTCTCATTTTTGTGCCTACTTTTCCTTAGGGGAGAGTCGTGGGGGCAGAAGCCCTAGGAGGACCCGAAATACCTCACGGTCAACAGCAATCTCAGATAGTTCTGCTGGCTTCAAACCAAGACGGACCAAGCAAGGTCGGATATGTAGTCACACCACCAGGTCCTTGGACAAACTTTGGGCCGCTTTCCCGTGGGTGTAGTGTAGACTGTAGCCTAAAGGCCTTAGTTCGCCATTCTTTCCTGAGACATTTTGGACACTTGGCCGAATTAACATAGCTGGGATCTCTTGATACGGAAAAATGGCTTGTCATCCTGGACTTTAGCCCTGTGCTCTTTGTCACGAAGTGTCATACCAACTCTTCGCAAAAATCCCATCTCTGCCGTTCATTCTTTTGACAGCATTCTTACAGTCGTCACCGAAGATTCATAACCATGGGCGAAGATCGGAACAAAGACCGATTTAAAAACTGAAAGCTTTGCGTTCATTGAAGCTCCCGTTTGGTCACCACGGAGCAACAAAGCTCACGCAGAACTGCGTTTGCTTTACCAATCCGTGTATCAATCACTTTCGTCACTCGTGAATACCATCCTAAGGTACTGTTGCAACCTCTCCGGTGGTGTTGCGTTGATTGTGTGATTCACCACGAACGGGGTGTGCGGGAAGAATAACACCATCATATGTGTAGCGCGAGCAAGCAATAGTAAGAGAGATTGCGAGCATGATCTCTATTGTTGCTTGCTGCCACGGTGCGAAGCTTTGCGCACATGCCGCTCGGGATTTCCGATCGCAACAGTACTTATCGTCCCCACTTGCTGCAATGTATTGCCACTTACTTGCAGGAAACACTGCCTTGGGCGTCTTGAGAGACATAGCCTAATACCTCAATCTTTCTAGAGCTGATTTTCGTTCCTTTTTGGTGGCACGCAACAGAAAACCTATCAAATGCCAGCTGAAGACCCTGTTGACAAGATCCACGCATGCAGTACCAATTTGCCAGCAAAACGCAAATGGTTCATCCTGTAGTTCCCAATAGTGACACCCTTGTCGACGCGTCTGTGACTGTCTATCCAATTCATATAGATCAGGGCTCTTCAACTTTTTTGGGAGAGACCACATAAGCTATTACACAACAGTTCGAGAGTCGAACATTTTGCGTAATGTGATTTTTTCGGGATATGTTCCATTCTACCCAATCAGCACATTTTTCGTGAATATATTATCTTTTCATTATTGGCAAAATGTGTTTTGCGACCAGGTGAAATGGCTTCGTAGGTCGAATTTGGCCCAGGGGAGGTAGTGTGAAGAACTCTGATATAGACTATAAATAGGAGTGGTGTCAGCACACACCATTGTCGGAGTCCAACGCTGAACGGTTGTGATTTAACTCCGTCGAGAGGGACACAATCTTCTGAAAAGGAATACAGTGACTTGACGGCCATAAGTAACAGGCGACCGTCAACACCGTAAGTAACAGGCGACCGTCAACACCGTAAGTAACAGGCGACCGTCAACACCGTAAGTAACAGGCGACCGTCAACACCGTAAGTAACAGG
>Ga0210059_1009519_pt1 | contig 15163 bp, 12 predicted proteins | sample Ectturendosymbi2_FD_188042 | JGI IMG/M metagenome (GOLD analysis project Ga0210059, IMG submission 188042) | Ecteinascidia turbinata endosymbiont from Florida, USA - Sample 2 (SPAdes) (version 2) | ecosystem: Host-associated > Tunicates > Ascidians > Unclassified | place: Key West, Florida...
AACCAGCCCTAGTGAATGGATGATGGTACGTCGCACTACAGAGAATCACGATGAATGTTCAATAAAATCTGGTTTAAATTTCCAGAGCGTGTATCCCTGAAGACTTTGGTGCTTCGTACCCCCAGCTTTGGCTCCTCGTACCCCCAAGTGGTACGTGTACCCCCGGTTAAGAACCACTGCGCTAACGTTATCAGCTGGACCCGACCCGGAGTATTTGACATATTGATGAAAAGTTTGAGAAACAAGTAAGCGTAACATAACATTTTTGCCGATGTCCTCAACACTGGTGTCTGTAGAAGCTGAAAACAGTAGAGGTGCTTCCCATAAGAAATAGAAAAGTATATCACGTGCTTGTTGCACAATGCGCGAATGCGATGAAGTCTTGGAATACTTTTGACATTTTTTGACATCTACAGTGAATCCCGGTCAGTGTTGGTCTTAGCAATTTGGCAGCCCCTGCGCTCGCGTAAATGAAACATCGGAATGAAGGTCATCGTTTTAAACAAATTGCATTTGCAGTACCACTAATTTTGCACCAACTCTTATACCTTCTTTGGCAACAACACTAGAGTTACGTGTCAAAGACTTGTCCACAGAAACACTGAATCTCGCAGTGGCTTTCTTTGCTTGTCTCTGCAACTTTCTTGAAAGCTCCGGAGGGATAGGCACGAAGCTAGACAAACATTTTTGTTTCAAAAATCCCTAAACACCGTGAACCACTACTACATCAATAGTGTAGTAATGTATATTTTGCGCAAAAACGTTACACGTTCATTGTCATAAGTAGGCTATACTTGAAAAATGTATAAAGAAAATGTTCTAACATACTACCAACATTTGTTTCTGAATTTCTGCAACGAAAATCATGGAACTGTAGGGCATGCGTTTTCAACCTTTTTCTGCTCATGGCTCATTCAACTGGGAAAGATATTGGTGATGTCCCAAAGCTTACAATTTTATAGATTTGACACTTCAGGTAGCATAGCTGCTGTGCTATACCAACTGCAATGCTACGCCATAGCATTTATTGTAAATACAGCGTCAGCAGCATTGTAGGAATTATGTCACAAACGTAACATTCAGGTCGAATTTTTGGTATTTCTCTTATTATTTTATCATAACGGCATATCATACAAGCCTCACATTGCTTTCATTCTAATTTATGCGAAGCACTGTGGTCCACTGGAAAAAAGTGTCATGGTGTACCAATGGGGCATGGCCCACCGGTTGAACATCACTGCTGTAGGGCAAAGAAAACGTTAATGGTTCAAGCAGGGATATCTAGAATTCCTACATACGCCTGGAGTTCTCGATATCCCTGGGTTCAACAGAGTAAGGAAAGCTTCCCCATGAACATTTGAACAATCCGTTCTGACTCAAAAAGAGACAGAGCAACTGACGTAACATTGCACTGGCAACTATTGGAAGAATACAGAAGGCCATGCAAGTATACACATGCAAATTGGTGTTTACGTTATAATTCTCTCCAACAAAACCAATTTCTCACATAACTGTTTAAACAATGGAGTTACCCCAGCCTAGGGTCATGTTCAGTGGCGTAACTGACGGGGGGCAGGGGTGCGCGCTGCCCCCCCTGGCAAGCTAAATGCAAAAAATTGGCCCCTCTCTTAGAGATTTCATGAACTGCAGAATATGAAAGTGGTTTTACAAGTTTTGGAAATCCGTTGGTCTTGACATTTTAAATACTGAAATGTGCAGTGTTTAGCAAAGTAACAGTCATCAAATGAATCGCAAAATCGAAGTTGCAGCAACGACGTGCAGGATGCAGTACATCATCTTGAACGTGCATACTGTGTGTGATGTAATAATCCCCCGTAGTTGTGGAATGTTGCCCGTATTTGCGGCCATTATATTTCTGCTTACTTTGGAATGTGTGATGCAGTTGCGAATACGTTTATGTCTGAAAGCTGTCGTGTACTTTACCTTGAGATTAGACAGTGACCTTGAGATTAGAATACAGAGAAAGTTGGGTAGTGACACTACAACTTCTTTTCTTGCTTTGCAAAGCCAATTTAACAATGCTGTGTGCAATTCACCGCTGAAGTTGAACCAGCGGTGTTCATTTCAGCATCTCGGCTGAACGTGATAACTTCGTTTTCTGGCCATCCCAGCAGCGGGTACGGCAGTTATCGTCTGCGCAGCACACTTTACACCTAAAAGTGAAGTAGGGTCGTCGCCAGCGGGGGGCCAGTGGTGCCCGCCCCCCTCCATATGAAATCGGTGCCCCCCATTTCACGTTTGGCCCCCCGGTTGCTGCATACATCCAATACTGTATTTTAAAAATGTGGCCCCCCTTCTGTTATTCTGCCAGAAGCTTGTCTGTTTGTAGTGTATCGTAGGTACTTGGGAAAAGAGTAAAATGCTGACACTGAAAACAAACTTAGCAACCTACTGCCAAAAATCATCCATGCAATCAACATTTTTGTCATGTTATCATACGTTGTTTGAGGCTTGGATCGCAAGATGTTCACCAATTCAGATAACAGTCACGCTCGAAAGAGTTTTGGAACCGCTGGTTAAAGCCATATGCAATGGATTATCAAGAGTCGTCTGATAACCATCCACATCCGGATTCACTATCATTTCTCAACTTTTTCTGAGTATTGCAAACGCTCTACATGGCAATTTGGCACTAACGTTATCAATCAAAAATTTTGTTGTGTATCTCATTTCTTTACTTAGTGATCTTTGTAATGTTGATATACAGTACAGATTGCAGTTTTGACAACAAAATACAAATATCTGCAACATAAATATACGAAGTAGGATTAAATGTGAATTCTGGTGCTCAAAAACGTAAAGAGAAAGCACAACAGCAACTTCAAAGTTCAGAAAGCTGACATAATTTTTTTGCTGCTTCTTCATCACCCCGACTAATAACAATTTAGCTGAAACAGGTCAGTTTGTAATGCTTTACTATCCAAGTTGAAAGACAAGGTTTTCTTGCCTTTGCTGATGCAAATTTATTGATTTATTTCATCGAAAACCTGATATAATTTAAAAGGCCACATGTATTGACTTAGTAGGAAATATCTAACACCACAAGCACTCAGTGAGAAGTTCTAGGTCAGCACTTTTGTGACATGAATTGCGACAATTATGTCCATCCACGGAGATATTCAGTTTATAAGTCAATTCAAATAAAAAACACATGTAGCAGTACCTGAAAAGTTCACTTTATGACTAGTATACTTAACGTTGTTGCACAGTTTCAATTATTATCTTGAAAAAGTAGTCAGTATTAGTGCATTTTCTTGTGATTACTCTTTCATCCCCTCCATGTTGAGGATATGCGCAAGACAAATACGTAATTAAATTGATTTTATAATTAATGTCAACCATCAAATCATGGTTTAAATTAACTGAAAACAAACGGTTGTCCGCCTCAAGTTAAAAATATCTCGCAAAAGCATTTGATACCTTGGTCAAAACAATTTATTTACATGCTTTTGTGCGTCACTGAGCATCTCCATCTGACGTTTTTAGACATTTACTTCAGAACTTGATGTTAGAATGTCTTCATTTTCTTCCCACTACCGTATTGAAATTTGATAATAAGTGAAAGTAGTTATAGCTGGTGCGCTGTTTCAGTGTTTGTCATCCCCTCATGTTCATGGGGGGGAATGGGCATTTGCTACCACCTGAAAATTGGGTCTAAGAACCGAAAATTTCTAGAAAACCTGAAGTCAGCAGCTTAATTGACTTAATTTTGCAATGACAGTTTGATTTGCCAGTATGACACTCACACTGCACAAGAGCCAGATTCACTGTTCTGGTATCATGCAGTGATGACTAATGAGCTTGCAGTTCATTGAATCCGCTGCATTGCCTGCAGAGGCAGGTTGCGAAACTTGGGGGAGGATAGTTCTGAAATTAGCATTTATCGCGTAACAATAACATGGCAATAAAGGTTCACTTCAAGTTACGGCAGTAGGCTTTTTGCTGCATGTGACTGTTGAACGCAGATATCTGTGGCGGATGATGCAGCGTGAAAGCGACTGCTGATAGCAGTAAGTCATGGTGTGAAAAGAAACATTTATACGATGTGAAAACTGAAAAGAAGCATTGCTGCCGACGAAGCGCATTTTTTGGGACTGTTGCCGTAACGTGGGTCATTTTCTTTGTGGTGTAGAAAGGGCAAAGTGTTATGTAAACGTCTACTTGAATTAGTATCGTCAGCAGCCTGAAATGGATAACCAGAATGTCGACTTTGCCTACCCTGGAAAAATTTTTGCGGACACCCATGTCTGTGTTGCTTGTGTTTACAATCTAACACCCGCTTTGTTCTTCGCTTTAAATAACCATTTTTGTGTTATTTGAGTACACTTTATTCCAGCCTCTCGGTTAGCGTGTTACTGAATGTGCGATTCACCACGAACGGGGTCTGCTCGAAGATTTACAACCATATATATGTGGCGCGAACAAACGAAGATGTAAGCCCATATATATGTAACGTATGTGAGTTTTTGGGAACTAATTATTGCATACCCAAACAGTGGCTCACGGGCCCCTTCAGCAAAGTTTGCCCCCCCCTGGCTCAAACCTCTGGTTACGCCACTGGCCATGTTAGTGAGAAGTTATTTTCTTGGACTTACATTGTCCAAAAATACAAATAAACAAGATTTTTTTCTACACTAAATCAGTTGAAAAAGAGCTAATCAAACATTGTTTTCTGATGAGAGTGGAATGAATGAAGATTGACTCACAAAATATAATCAGATGTCAATGTTGGCTTGACCTTAATAGGTTAAAAACATTACAGTTATGGCAGTAAACACTAAACGTAAATCGCAAAACTGAAAATCTTTGGTATGTGCCGAGTAAGTAGACTTATGCTAATGGCTTTCTGAATGGTAGCCTAGCAGCTTTTAGCAAAATGATACAAAAAGTAAAGGCTCAGTATTCTCAAATTTAAACCTCTTAAATTTTGATCGGGGTTCCATATCTTTTTATTGGAGAATATCGGGTCCCTTATCCACATGGGCGTCTGCAGAAAATTTTCCAGGGAGGCAACATCGACAGTGTGCTTATCCTTTTCAGGTTGCTGATGATGCAATGCCAGTGAACGTCACAAAACGATTTACCTATTCTACATCACAAAGAAAATGTCCCGTGTTACGGTAACAGTCCCATAATATGCGCTTCGTTGGCAGCAATGCTTTTTTTCACTCATGCTTCTTTTCACACCGTATGAAACTACGTGGTTTACTGCTATCAGCAGTCACTGTCTCGCTGCATTACCTGCCGCAGATGTCTGCGTTCAACAGTCACATACGGCAAAACGCCTATTGCCTCAGTGCCCCCATTCAGTAATTTCTTATTAAACCCAGATTGCACAAAAAAAACATTTATCTTAAAAAAAACATAAATGTCAATTTGTAACGCGACATACGAATGCAAATACATGAGGCGAAACGGTGAGTGAAATACTGATTTACTAAGAGCTCCTCTTCCAAATTTTCGTCTGCAGCGTGAACATTAAACTATGGCTTCCAGCAGACCTTCAGACACTATGTGGGAAAAAAGTAGGGCCACGTTTGCTATTGGATCTTTTGGATCTTGGATCTTTTGTGATATCTTGAGCTGCAATGGAATATGAAATCCCTAAGCTGGCAACAAATCCACTCTCTAATGGAAATTGTTTTTTAATTTGAATGCATAAAGTAACCATTCAACCAAGAAATTTTGTACAATCATTCTTAAACGTTGTTTCATCAATTTCTTCAGCTGGCATCTGAGGCAACAACCTTACACATCGTTCACCCGAATGCAAATCTTTCATTTATTGATATAACCGTTTGTTATTTATTCATGTTACTTTTGTTGCACGCGCAACTGCATGGCTGGCTGTGTATCGGATCGCAAGCCACCTACAGTATTTGATTTTGATACAGGTGTGAGGGTATGAAACCGACTAAACACGTTTTGTTTCACCGATATGAGAACTTTTTACACCTAATGACATCTGATATGTTTATCATACTATTAGCAGGGTTTTTTCAAAGTGTTTTAGGGACCCGATTCGGGTCCCTAGAATTGAAAATCGGGTCCCTAGAATCAGAGAAAATCATCATCGGATCCCTAGAATCAAAGAAAATCGGGTCCCTAGAATCAGAGAATCGGGTTCCTACAGGTTCATATCGGGTACCTAACATTTTCCTTAAAAAACCCTGCTATTAGATTTATGGTATGGTTTAATCAAGCATTTTTGTGACTCAAATCACAAAATAACACGAAGCAGCAAGAGGAAATACAATAACATCAAAGATCACTAGTTGATTATATAGTGATGAAAAAATATACAAAATAAGAAATTTCACGTTTTGCAGCTTAGTAATCGTGTTCTAACATGTTGAATCACAAAGGGTTGGCGAAAGACCACCTGGCAGCCAGCCCTGTTGTTAACACAAACCAAATTTTAATTGAAGACGTTTCACAAGTACTGTAGTAATAAAAGCAATAAAAAGCGTCAAATCAACGTCAGGTGAAATCAGCATAAAAACAACAACAAAAAACAGTGGTGAAAAGCATGCCTATGTACAGGGGGTGGGGTGAACAACTATAGAGGTAGATAGGAGGGAAAATAGTGGCATCAGCACAATATTACAGAATGTAACAAGCATATAAAACGAAGATCAACAGGAAATCTGGCAAGATTGCAGGACTTTTTTATATTTTTTGCCAATTGAATAAGGCGAAGATGATTTCAATTTTTCCGGAATGTTAGACCAAATTTTCGGACCAATATACTTCAAAGCAAGCTGACCCAGAGATGTTTTCATTCTGGGTAAATAATATTTTTGCAGAGAAGCAGGTCTTGTTTGATATTTGTGGACTGATGCAATCTCAGCAAAGCAGTTATCAAAGTGATTAGGCAATCAGCAATTATTAAAGGAGTACATGAATTTGGCAACTGACAATTGAAATAAATCAGGTATTTCTAAAATTATGTGCTTGGAATAGAGTACAGTTGTTTTAGTTTTGTTATATTCAAGTGTTCTCACAGCTTTATTTTGCAATCTAATTAAAGGGAGTAAAGTCATCTTGTTGGCCCTTCCCCAGTTAAGTATTGAGTAAGTTGAATAGGAATGGAAAAGAGCGAAGTAAACAGATTTGAGCACTGAAATGTTGGTATAGTGTGTTAATTTGAACAAAATTCCACATGATTTGGAGAGCTGTGTTACCAACTTTTCAATTTGAGGCTTCCAATTAAGTTTATCATCCAGTATAACGCCAAGATATTTTAAGATGCTTTGTTTTGGTATTGGGTGATGATTAATTGACACTGAGAAATTGATATTTTTATGGTTGTTCATGAGCATGAAATTGCTTTTGGAATAATTGATACATAATTTGTTAGCACGAAGCCAGTGATCGATTTTTTTGAGCTCATGGTTAACCGTTTTTTCTAAGATTTCGTGGTTTTTCCCCGAAATATGCAGATTGATATCATCAGCATATAAAACAGTATTAAAGTTGGAGGCTTTCACAATGTCATTAATATATATAAGGAATAGTAAAGACCCAACAACAGATCCCTGGGCCATGCCACATGTTACATTGAAAAAATAAGATTTAGTATCTCCTATTTTAGTACACTGAAACCTGTTGTCCAAGTAAGAAGCAAGTAGTTTTAGGGGCGTTCCTTTTACTCCATAGTAAAACAATTTTTCAAGTAATATTTTATGGTCAACACAGTCAAAGGCTTTGCTTAGGTCTAGAAACAGAGTACAGATTATTAATTTGTTATCGTTATTACAAATCATGTCATCATAGATGCAGCAATTACTAATTCAGTAGAGTGATTGGTACGGAAGCCATATTGTTGTGGGCTCAGTATACAATTACTGGTGACAAAAGAGTGCAATCTGCTGTAAATTGCTTTTTCAAAAACTTTGGAGAGAGTCGGGAGTATGGATATTGGCCTATAATCGTTATGGGAATTAGGAGAGGTTATTTTAGGAATGGGTGTAATTTGTGCAATTTTTAGAAGATTGGAAAATGCACCTTTTGCCACACATTTATTAAAAAATTCAGATAACTATGAGGATAAACTACTGGCAGAAATTTTTAAAAACTTTGCTGGGATGTCATAGGAGTTAGATGTGAATATATGATCAAGTAGGGAGGGTTGGTGGGAAGAAGAAAATCTGTTGGGTTTGTTTATAAGAGATATGCAGCCGAGACTCAGAATACTGTTAACATAATCAGTAATGTGTGTGTCAATTTGGTACTTCAAAAAATTTAAATTTGTATCGGCTCCAATTATGTAATTACTCTTTTCAGAGTGCATAATTTCAAGTAGATTAGTGAATGCAAGCTGAAAAACGTTTGAGTTAGGAGAAGGGTGTCTATAGATCACTCCAACAACATATTTTTTGCCACTAACATTACTTGACTTCACTTCAATGAAAAGACTTTCACATCCATCTATAGGTAATTCCAATTATTGTCTCACAATATACTGCACTTTTTTGTTTACATACAGGCCAACACCTCCAGCATTGGTTAAGGAATCAACATGAACAAAGTTGTAGTTAGGAATTTGTATATTTGTACAACACTTTGATTTCAATTTGGTTTCTGATATTGCTATAAAATCAGGTGAGACATTACACATTGAAAAGAAAGTGTCAATTTTATGCTTATTTTTGGTCTAAACTGCGTACATTGAAATGGAAGTAAGAAAGCTTATTACAAAACATGCTATTGGCAGAGTTAATTTCAGGGGGGGTTAGATAGTCGTTGTGTACATGAGGTTCAGCAAGTGAAAATGAAATTTCATTTCATGTATTAGGAGTGATTTTTGTAGTTGAAGGAAACAAATCCAACAACTCAATATTGGAAATTTCACGAAAAGGAAAACAGTTATGATTATAAGGTAAGCACATAGCAAAGTTGTCGTAAGTCACATAACAGCATCTAGAGTGAGTCCAGTTTTTGCAAATTGTGCACATCATTTTGCAGTCAGTGTGCAAATTGCAAACAGCACATTGATCATTTACAGCCATTTGGGTGAGATGGTAAAGTAAATAATGTCATAAGATTGGCATCTTCCAACAGTGTGAATGCCAAGAGCAAACATAATAGTAACTCACCACCACAGGATAGTCTCATGAAGCCTGAATCATAAAACATATTACTTGATACGATGCAGGTCGTCTTACTGCAGCTAATTTCCAAATTCATTTATTTAAAAAACCCGATTTAGCGAGAACAGCGAACCCGGCTCCTATGCAGTGTGAGTGTCATAACGGCAAATAAGACTGTCATTACAAGAATTAAGTCAATTAAGCTACTGACTTCAGGGTTTTCAGAAATTTTTGGTTCATAGTCTCAATTTCCTGGGCTGGCAAATGCCCGTTTTGCCCCCCCTGCGGACACCCATGCTTATCCGTGACCAAAAAATAAAGGGCCTGCTTTTCCTTTGATTAGGGGCCTCTCACACTTTGACTGGGGCCCCTTGTCCTTTAATCATAGGCTATTTATATTATATCGTTTTTGTATGGCTTCTTATCTTCAGGTTGAAAATCCAAATGTGTTAAGGCATACCAATAACCACAATGCTATATAGCAATTAGCAAACCAAACTAAGTTATCTACAAAATAACATGCCTAATCATTATAATAAAAATGTAATCATACACAAAAGCTAATAAATCTTTGAAAGCGCGTAAACTAAAGATGGGGCCCCCTCAAATCGTGTAAATTTAAAATGAGGCCCCCATTTCGCACACGATGCACACTCACTAAGACCACTACTGAACCCACTATCAAAAAATTTAAATTTTAAGTAGGTTCCACGTTTTCGTAAATTTGAGCGTTTTTGAAACTGATCGTGTAACGCTATAAAAATATAGGAAGGTGTTGAATTCTCATCAGGCGGCAAAGACTCTTTCTACTAAGGCATAAGACTTTTACATTTTGCTGCCCTTTGTGGAATTCGTTTTAGGCAAAGTATTGAACGAATTCCACAGTTTTGAAAGCAGGCAAAGTTTTAAAAGTACGAAACCGAGAGTGAGACGAATACAGTTATCTGTTTTAGCAAATATTACGCAGTGCAATGATAAACTTAAATCTTCTTTCGGAGAATCTTCGTCGCCAAAATCGCCAGAGTTCTTATTTCGTCAGATTAAGATGATGCCTAGCTGGGCCATAGCAGGACCTGGAAGTAGTTTAACGTGTTTCAACATGACGCATATATGAGCATACTTAAAAGTAGTTACTCCGCGTAAATCAACACGACGATCGAAGCTTAATTATTCGGTTACAATAAACCAATATCACTGGTCACGTGCAACTTTTTCTGTTGCTTCGAACTTCCAAGAAAGACTGTAAAACCATAAAACAGCGTTCATGATTTGCGTAATACAGTATTTATTGCAGTCCGGATCCTATTAGATAATCTTTCAACCAACTTGTTATTTTTGCACCCGGACCTTAAACATAACATTTTGGTTTGTACGACACATTTTCATTTTTGCAGTTTGAAGCCATGTGCGAAGATCCATTCATTTCATTTACCGCTAAGCGTCGCCAGTGAGAAGGGAACATGAAGTTGCACCTGGAAAATTCTTATTTTTCAAAATATCAGAGGGGCATGGAAAATTTAAACTAAAGCTTTCACCAAACAATACACCCGCTTATAAATGCTTACCATTTCAAACTACGTCCTTAAGTGCTTCAAAAGGTTTCTTGGAATTCGACGTAACCGACCCGCCAATAACGCAAATAGTACGAATGCCAAAACAGAGGGTTTTTCTTGGGTTGTTTTTGCAATGATGACACTGCGATGATGACAATGATGATGACACTGCGATGATGACAATGATGCCACTGCGACGTCGTTTCTTGAGATGAGAAACTGGTGAGAAATGTTCAGACGCAGCGGATACTTCCTCGCTTTGACGTGTCAATTTGCGATTTTTGTATCGCAACCACGAATTTGCGCTTCATAAAGCAATTTCCTCTCACGTTGTGCAGTAACAGGCATTTGCCATGGTCCATTTTGATTACATTCCTTTACTTTTTTAAGTCAAAGGATGGTGTTTGACACAAGAATAAGCGTCACTGTTGTTTATCGTTGATAGCCAACTATCTGATGGAAGTGACATCTGTTTGAAATTATGCAGAAAATCATTTAACAAGCTTTGCAGATGCCGACAACAAACAACCTTGGGATGAGATGTGTAGCCAAAAAAGATACACTGATTGTTTCTCCTCGTTAGAAAAATCTGAGAGACTTATTTATAATTTTCTAAAAACCAGAAACAAACGACTGTCATTTGGTACCATATTTAAAAATTGAAGGAAACGCGCTTTACTCTTCAAAAACTTTAGGGAAGACGTACCTCGGCCTTTTACACCCCCGACTACGTTACAGTCGAAGCAGACAACCTATACCATGACAAAGGAGGGAAGGATGAACTTACGAAATCTAACAAAATTCAATCAACAGACTGGGAACAAAAAGGTTATTTTTAAGCGGAGATTAATCTTTTCCCACGTTTGTTGTACAGGCGATTTGAGAAAATCATACGTTCATTCTTGAAATTCTTAATAGGCAAACGTGGTCTAGATGGTTGCCGGAAAGGGGGCCAGACCCCTTGAACTTCGAGAATTGACATTTTCCTATTCAACTTTTAGCAAAAAAGGTTGTTTTCTTAGTTTCGAGTGGGTAAAATAAAATTTCACTACTTTTGGGACCCCTTGAAATATCCAGTGTTTCCCCATGGAAAAAATCCTTTCGGCGCCCATGGTGGTCTAGACGCCTCGCTGTCATCACTTTGTGGAAGTAACCCCCGCTCACAACGCTTGTGGCATAAGGGGATTTCCGTCTCCCTCGTTTATCATGCTCTTGAACCTGAATGTAACGGTACGAAGTTGGCCAGTTACTGAGATTTGCTGCAGTGATTTTCTAAGATAATGTTTGGAGCCAGTCAAAGTCAGGGAGCTTTGCAGGACTGATGGTAACTGTCCAGCATTCTGATAAATGCACCAGTCTTTGCGTTCGTGCGCAACAAACGCAGACGACGACCCGACACAAAGTAATCCGCTACTGACAAGTTCGATAGTACCTCGTCACACTTTAAAAGGCGGTTGCATCTCTGCTCGAGAGGGTGTCGTCTCGACATCCGGGCAACACTTCAGCGGTGACATGAGGCGCGTCGTGTGTTCCGAGCTCGTTTTCCGCGCTAAACCGTATTTGCAGTGCATGAGGGTGAACATTTTTGTTAAGCGTGCAATCGCAAAGGTTTGCTGGCAGTCGATTTTTTAAAGTGCCTTCACAAACGGAACCACATCGACAATCCAGCTTCTTGTGTTGTCACAAATGCAACCACATCGACATCCAGCTACTTGGTACGTCCACGTTTAAGCTAAAGCCAATAAACAGTCAATTTCAAGAAAGACTGCTTGATCTAAATTTAATTCGTATATGTCAAACGGAGCAGTCATAGCACCTCTGATGCGAGGTCACTTGGCGGTGCCCTTGCGTAAACACCTTTGAAACATTTCGTGACCAAGCCTGTCTCTCTTGGCAGCTTTAAAAGAGCTACTTATTGTCCCTTTAATCCATTAATGAATCAAACATTAAAACTTTGCGTTCATATTGAGTTGAATTGGAAATCCACGCTTAACCTAAAATTTACTGATAAAATCATCTTAACATTCCACGACCGGCTCCAATGTTCCTTTGTTGTGAGTGCAGCTGAAGTCCGGGACACAAGAGTCAGTTCTCCGTCCACTCCCACTGGAGTATTCCTGGAAAAAACAGGACACCTAAGCAAGATAAAAATGTGTGGAGTGACTATAGACAACAGTTATTGGCTCTCATTTGCAATTAACGTCAACATTTCTGAGCAGACTACAAAGAGCCCAAACAGGGCGCCAATAGTTTGCGTGGAATTACTGAAATTGACAAAGTAACAGCGGTTGAGGACGTCCATTCCGACCATTTGATTTGGCTTCAAAATTTATTTCCTCTGTTCGTGACTGCTGAATAGTAAACATATCAACTCTGGCAATGCTTTTGGGCAAATGCTTTCATCTACCCAGTACTTTCACCTTCCTTAAATGCACGCACGCTGATGAAATATCTTGCGCTCAAACGTCAAAGATACCGATTCTGCTCTTGTAGTTATCTGCGGTGGAATTCGAAAATATGATTCGTAGGTTTCTAAACTAAGAGCTTTGATCAAACACCTAAACATAGAGCAAGTTCAGTTAAAAAAAAAAAATTTCACAATTGCTGCACAATATGGTTTTTGTTGCATTGTCATTGTAGGCTAGGATTAAGATGTGTATTTTAGTTGGGTCATACACATTAATCGTAATGAGATTGGGGTGTTGGTAATAATAATAATATAATAATAGTAGTTTATTTCAGACTCGTGGTCCATACAGACGCGATCATAGACACAGGAGCACAAAAAAACGGTTAGCCACACAGTAGCGCATTACGGAATCGGTTTTGCACATGACCAACATGGAGAGGAGCAAAACACTTAATCACCACTAGGGCTGTGGAGTCGGAAGTCCCGTCATCCGACTCCTGGCAATTTCGATTATCCGACTCCGACCTTCAGCTGTATTAGTTACTTAAAGTGATAATTCTTTTCAGATGAATTCATAAACCCTACTTGCACTTTCCAGGAATACGGAAACTTGTTTTAAATCGATGTAAATGCACGTTCATCTCTCACTTTTGCAAAATACGATCAAGCAGAAGTTAGTCTTTTAATTTTACAGAAAAAAGTACTCACCGAAAAAAAACACAATTACAAAAATTAGAGAAGGCTGATAAATAATCGATTTTAAAGCAGATACCTTGCAAACGATATCAGTAAACAAGTAAAATTGAAAAATGTATGCATTCTGCCGGTGAGCATGTGCACATATTGCTCAATGCGGTTGATAAACTCGCTCGGGCATACTCTCTCAAATGACTTCATTGAAACAACGCTGTCAAGCTTCAGCTCTGTTGAACGTACTGTACATGTGTCGCTATATTTTTCCTTAGATGGCCAAATGAACATGTTACAAGTAAGCTCTTATACAGGTCAAAATCCACAAACTACCAACCAAGAACGTAAAACAAATTAGTTTAAGTTTTAGCTTAACCGCTTGGGAGCATTCACGTTTCTCTTCCTTATCTAAACACTTCATACTACCCTGCTTTCACTTAGGTATAACAAACTTGCAAGTTTTGAGAATTAGTCAACATGGATTTTTTAACACAAAAATGTTGCGATAGAACTTCCAAGCGAATACGATTGCAATTGTACGACAAAAGAACCGAAATTCATTTGCAAGTTTAAGGAATATTTGTTTGTTTTAAGAAACTGATTTGTCTGTTTAATGTTTTAAAGAAGTTTGCAACTGTACGTAGAAGGCCAAGCGAAGCTGCTGTGTTGTCTGCAACTAATTGGATCAAATCGTTGCGAACCAGTAGGAGAAGTATGACCAGAAACCATAGGTCGGGATTTTCGTTCGCGATCAGACAGTCATCGTGCTTCGCCGATCCCGCGCAATAAAGTGCAAGGCTACCTGACAACGCAACGAAATCCGAGTGTATATTTTACTGGGGATTAAGGACACAGTGCATTTTTTTAGTTGCCGCTTACTCATTCAAATTGAGCCGGTCTGTGGAATGCCGAGTGTTGACAAGTCAACCAACACCAGCACGTGTTTGCGGGGAAATCTTTGTGCAAAAACATATAAATCATGTGTCGGCAGTGGCGATTCCAGCACTCGGGATCAACCCGAGCCTTCGACTCCGCTTTATATTGTAGAACGCGGGCTTGCATGCTTTGTATGTTTGTGCTCCCACCCACTTCACTGATTAAGGTTGTTAACTCTGGCTATTTCCATTGGGCATTGTCAGTATTCATATATTTTCGTTTCATGTTGGCCTTCCGCGTGCAATTTGCAGGTGATGTGAATAAAAGAAATATCGTTCGCAACAACGGCTCTCTTGAATACGTTCGCTCGCGCTTTACTCGGGCTCATCCATTGGAGCCTGAGCTGCCCTCTGCAATTAAGTATTTTTTCAATTTAATTCATATCAGATTGAATGTTTTTTTGAAGCAATGGGTTTGCATAGAACATTGGATTTGAATTCCAATCCAATGGACAGTACCCA
>Ga0210059_1009520_pt1 | contig 15163 bp, 8 predicted proteins | sample Ectturendosymbi2_FD_188042 | JGI IMG/M metagenome (GOLD analysis project Ga0210059, IMG submission 188042) | Ecteinascidia turbinata endosymbiont from Florida, USA - Sample 2 (SPAdes) (version 2) | ecosystem: Host-associated > Tunicates > Ascidians > Unclassified | place: Key West, Florida...
ATTATGATCTAAAAAAAACAAATTAATTAATTAGCTAATTAGTCAAATATTTTTACTAACTTACATCACAACTTTTGAACCCGAAACCCCAGCAGGTCATCCAAAGTATCAAAAGACTCGCATTGCATCCTAGTTTCCAGTGAAAACTTCAGCGAAATACTACCACTTAATGGTTGGCGCCCAGGGCCAGGCAAAGTGGGCCAAGGTGGCCTAAAAGTCCTCCACTTATGACGTCACTCACAAAAAACCCGCACCCCCAAGCAAATATTTTTTTCGAGTGCAGACTAGAAGACTTGCTGCATCTTTTGAGACTTTTACCAGGTCTGTAGAGCATACCAGACCAGATAAATTCCCGCGCAAAGCCACATGCGTTTAGGCATTTTTTATTCCGAAAATCCCTGAATCTTAGAGTACGCCAAAGTGTTAAGCATGAAAGCAAACAAACCTGCAAGAGGCAAGAAGAACTCTGCAATGATCATCGACAATTATAATTAATATATAGGCTTGGTGAGGTTTAGGTACGACGCACTTATTTCCAAAAACAGTTAATTTGCATCGCAGTTAATAGTTAACAAAGTCAGTGCTCGTTTGCGAAATTAAACTAAAAAAATATGTTGATAAAGTCAGTGTAAATAGTTGAAAGGCTGGGAGAAGAGATGTCAGTCGATAAATGTTGACGAATGATCTGAAACAGCTGTGTGCAGTTTAAGTAAGTATGCCTAGAATTTTCAGGTGAGAAAATAGGCCTAAAACGGTTGCACAGTGTTTTTCTAATCTACATATTATTTTCTGTCCGTGACAATGCTGTTTGCTTTTCACATAAACCTTTCAGGCAGCAGACTAGACATAACATAAGTCATCCCACGTGGATGATTTGCAAGTATATCGTGGTTTAATGTAGGTGACGGTTGTTGGAGAAAGTGTAGACAAGTTCACGTTCACTAATGGTTGGTGTCCCTACACCACAAGAAAAACAAACTGTGGCTTGTCCAACAGTCAACACCTGAAATTAACCTTTTCATAGTCAAAAAAGATTGACACATTTTGTGATTTTTGTTTATCACAAAATGGCAAAACCTGTTGACTGTTGTCATTACTTTTAGACGTTTTGCAAAAGGCCTAATTTCTTGATTGTTCTGTTTTTCCAAATTGTGTTGAACATATTTTGCTGATCTTCACGCATTATTGGTTGCTGGCCTTATATTTGGGCGCATTGTAAGTTTTCCTTCTGACTGAAATGGTTCTTAGGTATTTGGACACTCATCAGTGATCTCAGACTATAACAAAAGGCTGGTGAAATTACAGTCAGGCACAATTTTATAAATTAATTACTGCAATAGTCTGTAGTCTGCCATTTGAACACTTTTCGCTTTGGCGACCTCTACGTTTTGTACATTTGGACTCATAAAAGGTAATATGAGAGTACATGCAGCTTACGTGAGAGTTAACACTTTGGCACTCGGGTTAATTCATGCGGTTCGCAAAAAAACAGCTGCATCGCACGTAGCTTTGCACAGGAATATCTCCGCTCCTGTACGGGTTACGGACCTGGTTGAAGTGTCAAAAGACGCGGCAAGTCTTGTAGTTTGCATTTGAAAAAGTTTTTGGTTGGAGGTGCTGGTTTTTGTAAGTGACGTCATGAGTGGAGGACTTTTTGGCCACCTTGGCCAACTTTACCTGGCCCTGGGTACCAACCAGTAGATGCTAGTATTTTGCTGATGTTTTTATTGGATTCTAGGCTACAATCCGAGTCTTTTGATACTTTGGATAACCTGCTGGGGTTTCGGGTTCAAAAGTTATGATCAAAGTTAGTAAAAATATTGGACTAATTAGTTAATTAGATAATTAATTAATTGGTTTATTTAATATCATAACTTTTGAACCAGAAGCGCTAGGAGGTCGATCAAAGGCTCAAAAGACTCAGACTCGAGCCTAGTTTCCAATGAAAACTTCAGCAAAATACTTTGGCCTAGCGGTGGCGCCTTAGGCCAGGCAACATGAGCCAAAATGGCCCAAAAACTACTTTACTTATGACATCACTCACAAAAAATCCGCAACCCCCAACCAAAAAATTTTTTTTCAAGTGCAGACTAGAAGACTGTCTGATTCGTTTCAGCCCTTGAACAGCTCTCTAGTACAATCGACGGAGGAGCTAGGGTGTTAAGGCAACTGACAACTGCTGGTTTTAGGCCGAAATCGAAATACGAATATATCGTACCCCGGCTTTCAAAGTGTTAATGGTTTTGTCAAAATGATATATTCAGTAACAGTTCTGTGGCTGAACACATTCTAATTTTCACTGCTTTGACATTGCAAGTTTGTCCCCTCTGAACAGTTACACACAAGATATTATGACAGGCCTATAAAAACAGCTGGCAACACGCAGGGGATCCAAAAATTGATTTCTTTGCAGTTCTAACAATTTTATGTAGTTTTAATGATCTAGGTCATGCAGCAAAACAACTATCTTAGAAAGTCATGCAGCAAAACAACTACCTTAGAAATCTTTAGAGAAGACCTGTTTGATTATCTGTTTTATTTAACTTTGCTTACGGGTAACTGTTGCGTTACAAAGCCAGGTATTGGACCACCGTAACCGAGCGAGGAAATTCGCACAGTCCGCTTTGTGGTTTTTTTGTAATTTTTGCCATATTATTTTGTTTTACTTGACTTGCAACTGATTAATTTCCCGCGAGCATGCACGATTTCCCGGGAAGCTCCTTCCCGATTTCCACACCTTATGCAGCCCTGCCTATGACCTTGCTTGGTCCCATCTTGGTGTGGGGCCAGCAGAACTATAAGATTGCTGAACAGCGTGACATAGTTTGAGGCCTGTGATGGTTGCTGCCATTACAACCCTTAGTAGAGGAAAAGCATATATAAAATTTTCAAAGTTAACTAAATTATCTTTTTCTATTGGCATGCATGCACAAAACAGAAGGCAAGAAAAAAAGTCGAACATACCTCTCCCTTGCTGTTTACTATTTCCACTTTTGCCACATAAGCACTTGAATTTCTATGCACATCTTTTATATCCTAAGAAAATAAGTGCCCAAAGTGAGTAAGACATTTGCAAAGGTTTTCCTCTGTTTTAAAATTGCATAAAATTATGTAATAGTCATTTCATCAAGCAAATTTGTTTGAAACACAATACTTGGCACTTTACCAATGCCATTAAAGTCACCATGCAAGCTTCACACAAACAATAAAATTATATTTAATGGATATTACATCAACAATGTTTATTTCAGCAAGACAATAAGGTTATTCAGTGTCCAGTGCTACCAGTTAACACAGTACCAGCCCACGTATATATACATTCCTGTCAAAAATCCATGTTACCTGGCCCTGGGTACCAACTCAATGAGCCATTTTTGACACAAGTTTTTTTGGAAACCAGCATAATCATCTGAGTCTTTAGAGCCCTTCATTGGCCTTCTGGCATATCTGGAACCAAAATTATGGCTCAATAACCAAACACTAGATGAAAATTCTGGTCCCACAAAAGGTAACCTTGGTCATTTCAGCAAAATGGCCATAACTCGCCAGCCGATTCAGCTAGAGAGCTCTTCACACCCTATAAAGATTCAGAAAGTTTTGTAGAGAGATTTTTTAAATTTTGTTTTTGCTTGAGCCAAAAAATGGCTTGTTGGATTGGTGTTCAGACCAGGTATAACTGGCCAAAAAGGCAAAAACATGCCACCATTATGACATCACCCACAGAAAACCCCAAACCCAAAACAAAAAAAACTTTCAATCTAAACGAGAACACATCCTGAATCAGTAGAAGGTTTGACAAGCTCTCCAGCTGGATTGACTTGCAAGCTATGATGTTGCAAAGCTCTGCAAAAATGTGGAGTAAAAGAAAACACTTTGAAAGCCGGGGTACGATATATTCGCACTAATCGGCCTAAAACCAGCAGTTGTCAGTTGCCTTACCAATGCCCTAGCTCCTCCGCCGATTGCGCTAGAGAGCTGTTCAAGGACTTAAACAGATCGGCCAGTCATCTAGTCTGCACTCTAAAAAAAGTTTTTGATTAGGGGTTGCAGATTTTTTGTGAGTGACGTCATAAGACAAGTAGTTTTTGGGCCATTTTTGCTCATGTTGCCTGGCCTAGGGCCCAACTGCTAGGCCAAAGTATTTCACTGAAGTTTTCATTGGAACCTAGGTTCGAGTTCGAGTCTTTTGCGCCTTTGATCGACTTTCTAGTGTTTCTCGATCAAAATATGATCTAAAATAAACAAATTAATTAATTATCGATTTAAGAAATTAGTCAAATATTTTTATTATTTTAGATCATAACTTTTCAACCCGAAACCCCAGCAGGTCATCCAAAGTATCAAAAGACTCAGATTGTATCCTAGTTCCCAATAAAAACTTTCAGTGAAATACTACCATCTAACGGTTTGGGCCCAGGGCCAGTTAAAGTGGGTCAAGGTGGCCTAAAAGTCCTCCACTTATGACTAGAGACCAACCGATATTTGGATTTTACCGATATATTGGTATCGGCCAAAACAGGCCGATGGCCGATTTGATCATCCTCAGTCGGTGTTGACCAAAATGCTGTTATATTTCAGACAACTTGTGCAAGAAAGCACAATGAAGCAAGCCAAGACAGTTATCTTACTCCAAGGCTAGCAGGTGTGGTTTTAGAGACAATTTGTCAAGATTAACCATGGAGCATGCGTCAGCCATCGCAGCCGAAACAAAGGTATGATCATGAAGTTTTGCAATGCTTGAAGCTACCACGTGCAGGTGTTGTGTACGAATAAACTCCCATTGTACTTCCGGAAGTTTTCGCAGCACGAAAAGTTTGACCGTAACTTAAGGTGCAGAAGTCCAATCGATGCTCAGTTTAGCACAGATTAATTTTTAAAAAGCTTGCATGAAAAATGAATTGTGTTATGTCAAGCAACATTCATGGTGATATGAATATGATTAAAAATGCAATCGCTACTCACTAGTGACGACAAATGTCGCTGTGGAGCAGTTGCACGTTACATCTCAAAAGGATTCTACTTTTCTTAACTTGACGTGTTAGGCCTAACGTGCTGGTTTATACTGTACGCAAGCTGAAATGTGTTCGTGGGTTAAGTTAATCGACATTTTCCACGAGGCATGAAAATGGTAATTGTGATCTCACAATCCAAGCCGTTGCAACGTGCTGGGTCGTAGATGTAGCACACAACAAAGATGTGGCACACAACTGAGACTTAGATGTGGCACACAACAAAAGCAGTGTTTGCAACAACACAACTTATGCAAGTTAAAAGCGCATTGTTTGTAATTGGATCGGAACTACCGGGGCATTTGCACAATCATTTGATACGTAATGAGCACATGTGCGCCTTAGCTATTGTCATGGTGACTTGTTCTTATGAAATTTACTTCTGGCGAATGGGTGGTAATCAGTTATAGCCTAATGCTGCTTTTGTTTGGGCTAGGTTGTATATGACCGGCTAACCTACTGCAGGCTACTTGGTGAAAATGCAGATAAACTACTTTCTGCATGACAATCTTAAACTGTTGATATGGAACTACTGAGAATTGACAAATCAGTTGAGGTATTTCATTTCATACCAATGCCAGTATTTCAGTTGCAGTAACTAATGCAAGTACCATAGTTTTGCTTTTTTAAGGCATGCAGTTATTTAATGTTACATTGCATCAAAATTCCAAATTTGGTTCTTTACGACTTGGATTGACTTTTCAAATTGAAAACCCACTGAGTTGCAAAAGAGTCTGAAAGGTTGATTTGTGAAATATATACAAAAACAAAATTTCACAAGATTTATGTAGCACATTAACTGTTAACAAACATACTATCACAGACCAAAAAAGCTACTGCTGTTTCGGAAATATTTTCATTTTTGGCAATGGTTAATTGAATACAGTGTTGTATTAATTTTAACCTCCTTAACTTGATGCTCTATTTTGTACTTCCTTCTTCCTTTTCATTGTTCAGCATCTTTCAACTTTCAAGCACTGTTTGTGCTTTTTCGGGTTTAAACACCATAGGTAGTTCTCTTACATTCAGTGTTCTGCTCTTATTGCTTTGTTATTTTAACATTCCTTTTTTTTATTCATGGCACAGTGTTTATTCATTATAAACAGTGTATACTATGGTAACAAGTTAGGCTAATCAAATATTGAAATTGCTGCAATTTCAAAAATTTTAACTTATAAATCCTGATTTTTCAGTTTTTTAAAAAAGGTAAGGTATAAAATACATCATATTCTTGATAATGAAGCAGAAAACAAGATTTAAAATTTTTGGAAATATTGGTATCGGCCTCAAAAAAGCCATGTCGGTTGATCTCTACGTATGGCGTCATTCACAAAAAAATCAGCACCCCCAACCAAAACATTTTATTTTTGAGTGCAAACTACAAGACTTGCCGAGTCTTTTGAGCTTTTGACCGGGTCTGTAGCCCTTACTGGACCAGAGAAATTCCCACGCAAAGCCACGGGGGATCCAGCTGTTTTCATGTGAACGGCTTGAATTAACCTGGGTGCGAAAAAGTTAAGTTCAACAATATATTAGAAGATATAGATATAGTAGTATCCTTTAGTATTGCAGCTTAGAGAACTAACCTGAATATAGGTGATTTCAGCAACAAAGATACTACATTTACACCAAAAAACAAGCTTTGAAGTTGAGTACTGACAAGTGCTTCACTTTAGAAGCAACTCATTAAAAAGTTGATTTGTATGTACAGGCAGGGTTGAATGATTTAAATCAAGCAATAAAAATTTTTAAAATCATGTTGTTTCAGAGCTTTGTGTGGTGTCTATGACACATTTGATTAGCGTTCTAATAGGTTTTCATATTGCCTATGCCTTATATATTAGTGTAGAAAGCAAAGAATTCTAATGATGACACAAGTTAAAATCACTTGAAGTTTTATCAATTATAGCAACTGTGAGGTCGCAGATTCTTTGTCATTTAACTGCAAAAATGACATGTGGACTGAAATCACGAGTCCTTGCAAATTTAGAGGCCATATTGTTAGAATGCCACAAGTTTCAAAGTGAACACTGGCATGAAGTCAATGCTGCATTACATTCCATCAAATATCAAGGCTGTTGACTGTAAACATAGTTATGGAATATATATTTTTGATTCATGACACAGGTATATTATTAATATATATAGGTTTTTCAACTTTTATGCATACATGCCATGAGTGTCAATGACGTTACTAAACTGGCAGTTTCAGTATTGGCATTTCAATAAATATTTCATTTCGTTCACCTGGTACCACTGTGATGAACTTATTTGCATTAAATCATTTCAATTAAATCAGTGATAATATCAAAAAATCTAACAAAAATCATGCAGTTTTGAAGCTTTCTGTGATTTGTGTGACACATTAACACTTTGGCGTCTGGCTGCTTTCAGGGATTTTCAGAAAAAAAACACCCAAGCGCATGTGGCTTTGCGCGGGAATATCTCCGCTCCTGTTCAGGTTAAGGACCTGGTTGAAGCATCAAAAGACGCGGCAAGTCTTCTAGACTGGCCGATCCGTTTGAGCCTTTGAACAGCTCTCTAGCGGAATCGGCGGAGGAGGTAGGGCACTGGTAAGGCAACCGAAAACTTTTTTTATGCCAAAATGGAAGTACGAATATATTGTACGCCGGCTCTCAAAGTGTTAACTTGGAGTCTTATCGGTTTCACTGAAAGGCCAAGACTTTTTATCACAACATAAGTTATGAACACTTTGGCATCTGGCCGCTTTTGGGGATTTTTGAAAAAAAACACCGAAACGCACGTGGCTTTGCGCAGGAATTTCTCCCGTTCGGTAAGTGCTACGGACCTGGTCAAAGTGTCAAAAGACATGGCACGTCTTCTAGTCTGCGCTCAAAAAAAAAATTTTGGTTGGGGATGCCGATTTTTAATGAGTGACGTCGTAAGTGGAGGACTTTTCGGCCACCTTCACCTGGCCCTGGGCGCCAACCGCTAGATGGTAGTATTTCGCTAAAGTGTTTATTGGATTCTAGGCTACAATCCGAGTCTTTGGATGACCTGCTAGGGTTTCGGGTTCAAAAGTTATGATCTAAGTTTTAAAAAATTTTTGACTAATTACTTAATTAGATAATTAATTAATTTGTTTATTTATTATCATAACTTTTGAACCAGAAATGCTACAAAGTTGATCAAAGGCTCAAAAGACTCAGACTCAAGCCTAGTTTCCAATCAAAACTTCAGAAAAATTGTAAATCGTAAGCTGCTGGTTTTGATAGTCATGCTTGTCAGCAAGTTCATAGATGAGATAGAGCCCAGGCTCTGTTAGAGTCCTGGTTCTGTTGGAAGCAAAAGCGGTGGAAGCGGAAGCGATAGGTGTGGAAGCGGAAGCCGTTGACGAAATAACCGCTTCCACATCCCTGGGCTACACCATGGTGTAATGTTTGTTCCACACAAAGACTAGCTTCTTTATTAAGTACACAAAATTTAGTATTACTATCAGCAATTTAACATTTATTTGTCAATGCATATAAATATAAAACAAACACAACACATAAGACAGTTCGTAGTAAATCTGTAGGCCTACACTGCGTGCATAGGTGATAATGTCCATTTTTCTTATTATCCCCCACTTGCTATTTATACGTGGTCATTTGCAATTAAACTCACCGATCTCCAGCCAGATAAAAATGCTCTTGCTGTTTCTCACAGGATACACCCTTCCCATTGATGGTGTATCAAATATCAATGAAAAGTTATTTGTGCTTGTATTAAGTCTTGCTCAATGCCTTTATGTGACAGTCAAATAGATTTAATGTCAGTAGTTGTTACTGCAAATGCCCCCCGATTTTGTGAGGCATTGGGATCTGAGAAGTTCAACTCGATCGGGGTTCACTGAGATGTGTGGGATTTTACCAAGGGGTCGACAGCCAAAAGAATTTGCAGACCCCAGTGGCGACAGTTGAGTGTGTTCTTGTGCTCTATGGAATTCGCACTCTATGGACTGGTTCAAACATTGAAATTAAAAAATGCAGTGCACAGCAGGAACAGATTCACTGGGCACTGCATGCGACAAGCTGCGCGCTTCACTTGCACGTCTTCTCCAGTCCATCTTTCTTTAGGTATACTTGGGTGCTCATTAGTGCATTGCGCAACTTTGTAGTGGCCCTCTTCTCGTTTTATTGCGGCGGAGACAAGCTACACGTGCCATTCGCAACTCTACTCCAAGAAAAATTTGTGGAATGAAAAAGTTGCAAAAGAGCCAAAAAGTAGCCAAATAAAAACTTTGCATCCAAGTGCTTCTCAAAAGAGTGAAATTTATGTTTTTTGGCTCCAAAAGAGCCAATGTGGCAACCCTGCCAGCAACGGCTTTCATGTATATGTTCATTGTCAATGCATCGTACCATAATAAGAAAACAATAATAAATGCAGAAGAAACTAATTTCTAAAAATAACACTCTTACCGCTACAATCCCATGAGTGAAGGGTAGGAGTGCGGTAACACAATCAGATGAATTTATAACCTCATCAACAAACAAACGATCAGTTGGTGAAAGTGGTTGGGACGAATTTTCCTGATGCAACAGGGTTAAGCTGTATTGGAATTCCTCGGCTCTTGCTACACAAAACAGCTGCGTAAGCCACACCACAATCGATGAGCAAACTGCAAACTTGTAGCCTGCGTTACACATCACACATTTGCTTCCTATCACATTCACAAAGCACAGTGTGCAAACCGCGCGAAAGATGTAATTATAAAAAAAACGCCCACTTGCAGCGCTACGGACACATTTTAACCAAAGTTATTGCAAAGACAAGTTGTGAAACCACACATGCATGGACGCCGTTAATGGTCCCAAACCGCTGATTTGTCGCATTAGTTTGTATGCAGGCGACAGAGCTCTGTAGCAAAATAACTGTTTTTCAAGGAAGATAGAGATTTCAGACAAGCTGAAACTGATGAAAATTAAATTTTACTTCCAATATTACTGTATTTTGAAGTGATTTTGCGTGATGTTAGGCATGTTTCATCAAAAAATGCAGGCTACGGACAAGGGAGTTTCACTCACGTTTTTCCTGTTTGAGTTAGGTGTGATACTTCATTAACTTCCGCATCAGACAAATTTGCCTTGATGAGCATACGTTTGGAACTGGTATATTTGCAATGTTTTCATTGACAATACTGTCATAACACTCATCTTGTCAAGCGTTAGCCTAGTTAGCCTAATCTAGTACAGGCTTTACTGCAAGTTACAGTAACACGAAGTTAGTAGGCCTATTCATTTCGTAAGGCAAAATTGGTGATTATGCTTGGTTGCGCTACTGCAAAGTGTGCAACACATTCAAGAAAATTTCCTTCAGTAGATCTTCATGTTTCGAAAAAGTTAAGTGTGGCAGTTCCCTTCTAAAGAAGAGGAACAGCACACGTTCAGAACAACTCCGCAAGAGCACTGGCAAATTTCGGTCGGAGTGTTCAAGGCATGCCCAAGTTGATAACTTAAGAAACTTAGACCCGCCTATTACGCTCGACTTCACGCTCAGTTTTGCTATCAGACGAATTTATATTCACTCATCGTTGTATTGTTATACCTTTAAGCACTGCGAGGTTACGAGAATGTATTCCGAAACAACAGGGGTTCTACATGCATTAAAATGCGTAATCAATGTTACTGTAAACAACAGGGGTAAATGCTAATTAAATTCTTTTCATGAAGGAGAGAGCAATCCAAATTGTCAACCACATCATGGCCACTAAACCATGAATCTCTACTGGGTACTAGGATCATTTAATATTCCCAGTCAGACTAAACCCGCTTAGTATGCCCACGGTCGACTTTAGTTGCTAACCTGGTATGCCCACGACTTCGACTGACTGGACGTGGCGAACGCACGGGTACTTATACCCCAGATCGCGCCGCGCTTCTCATCTCTCATTGGTTGTTTTCCTCATCGCGTACGTCATTCTCGTTTTCCACTCGATCGGTTAGTTTCGTCGGCTTCGTAATAGTGATATCGGTTTTCGCGTCTAGCTGTTCGCCGGAATTCGAGAACGTTTTTCCCGCGGCTCGTCATTACAGTGTTTTGCCCGTGGGAATATTATGTGCTATCTTTTATCCGTTCAAATCGAAAATGTTACTTATTGTTTTATGTCGGGTGTTAGTGTAAGTGGTTTCTACACTATTTTGGCTTACTCTCTTCCTAGGTGTGACTTGCGATTACATGTGGAGTGTAAATATACGATAGTTCAAATAAATACACAATACAACGTCCTTGTAAACCAAGTGTTTGCAAATCCAGTGTCCGTCTTCATTCTTCTTGGGTTTAGTTCATGACTTTAGACATTCTGATGTTTATTCTTTGCCTTCACTATTTAATGAGGTTGTCGGCGAACTTCCAAGTTGTTTTCAGAAGTTGCTTTTGAAGTCTTTCTTTGTTTGTATTTCAGAGTCACAAGATGCTTCATGTTGAGGATGCAACGTGAACTGAACAGAAGTTTGGAAGAGATGCTTAATAATTTGCCAGAGAGATAAATGGACCTCTGAGATACTGTACATACATAGAAAAAGGAAGCTCAAGCTGTGCAAAGTCAGTAAAGTTTTAGGTCATTTGCTAAGTGAACCAGTCATTTGTTTCGTTCGTGCCTTGTGATTGATGGTTCTGAATGAGAAACATCCAAAATAATTTTTGATGTCCTTACTTGGCAGAATAATGGATACAAGTTGTAAATTCAGAATGTCAAATCATTTCATTGAGAAATGCTGCATGTAAATTTTTTGCAGTATTATTTTCACCATCACCGTTTGGAGGAAAACAAAAATTTAAACAACTTGCCATTCCAAACTTGTTTGGTGTTCGTTGTTCGAAAATTGTTTAAAATGTCAAGACCCAAACAATCAAAGGCTGGTGAAGTTCTTTATCCCCACAAACATGCATGTGCAAGTACATTGATTTAAAATACAATTTTCAATTTGTAATTGTTTCATCACCTTTACTTACTTTGGTGATATGTACCAGACATATTTCAATTTTATATTTGCTGTCAGTAAACCTCAATGGCCATACTTACTTTTGAGAAAGTTACCTGAAAAGTTTAGGCTACTATGAACAATTATGAAGACGGTGTCAAGTTGGAGGAAGTTGCACACTGGAGGATGACAACCAAGATGAAACGTTTGTTCATTGCATCTCACCCGGTATTACCTTGGTCATGATTTTCATTTTTGTTTGAACAATTAGTGATGTGATTGCATCTGTTTGCAAAATGCATGTATTGTTGTCAGTCTTGTGAATAGGTTTGTAAGACATCAACCACAATATGACCAAGACCATCAATTAATGTTTTTATGTGACAGTTGAAATTGCTCTAGGAAAACATTACTAATTTTGAAAGATCAATAAACAAAATTGCTAATCCTGACCAGCTGGAAAAGAGCCTGTCACATCTTGCTATGAGATGTTCAGATATAACTGTGAAGAGGACATTGCAGATTGAAAGTGCAACTGGAGAAAGCTACAAGAGTAAGCTAGGTTTACAACAGTTAACAATGGTTTGGATGTGAAAGAAAGTTAATGAATTAAAAGATGATGTGTTGTACTACTCATCACTGCTAGATGAGGTATATATATATATATTAGGTTTAATTCTTTGCCACTGCAACAACATAGGTTTCATTTCAAGCAACATTGCATATGCAATCTAAATATTTTAAGATTAAACCCTATACAGCAGCTGCGTGTTACACTCAGTGGTTATTTCACTATTCATTGGAATACTGTGAATGTAGTCGCACCTTTTAGGCAATGCCAACTTGTGCTGTGCTGTTATTCGGTTACAAACAAAAACCAACACCGATGAAATATTACGAAAAATTTTGTATGTAATCATCTTAGCCCCCCTACCCTCACTACAGAAACAACCGAAACAGCGTTGATTGTCAATTTCTTTTGTGAATTGGCAAACCGATTGTTTGATTTTATGAACAGCCAATTTCTGGTAGTGCTGTGTTCAGTACTTCAGGGACCTGCCTCAACCTGCTGAAATAAGTTAATTTTTTAAAGTGAACAGTGTAGGCTATGTAATTTTTTCAAAGTTATTTATATGTTGTTTTTCAGGCCATACACGCATTCGAAGACATGGACAGGAGCAATAGGCCTATCACATGGAACATGGATTCCTGTGCCTTGCCTTCCTGTTCCTTCTTTGCCATACCTTGCCTTTGTGTCACAATTAGGCCGAACTAATTGCTGTCCGCTATTCGAAACTAAAGATGCACATTAACGCGAAAGAATTGACATTGCAATTCCTTACAAAAATAAATGTGATAGTAAAACTGCTGTCTGAGTGAATATCAAGTAAACCAACAGAGTTGTTGAGTAATTGTCGGCTTATGGTATATTGATAAGTGCAGCTATGAAGAAGATTTTTACGGTTATGGTAGTTCTGGTAGCGTGCAAAGTAACGCTGAAATATGAAATGTTAATAACAGTGACGTCGTCTTTAGTCCCACTGTTCTTTCTGTTTATTTTTTAACAGTTGAAAGTTGATGTAAAGCATGGGTAAAAATCTTAGCAAGATTTTTTCGGGGGAGCAACGGCCTCTTCAGCCTCATTCTTGCTGCGCTACAGCAGGAGCTTTGATGACCCTATGTCAAAAATTGATTTCTTCTCGGCGAGTTCAATCGAAAACAGCCGTGTTGCAAGAAGTAATGTTAATTGATTCTTATTCGTGTTCCAGCCTGGCGCTGGTGATGCGCTTGTGTACGTGCTGCGAGCCTGCGAATGTTTTTTTGTATGATTTTATGCCTTTTTGTTTGTGTTCGAGTGGCTTTTGCTTTTGTGTTTGTTAATACAAGTGAAAAAGCAAACGCATGGGTAATTGGTTACTATGTACTATACCGTTTCACTGAGATTAATTGTTTTACCTGCTTCCACACTGCTTAAAATAGTAATTACCAAGGCATCGTTAGTTTATGATTGTTTTTGGTCCCTTCTTCTGATAGTGGCAGACTGAGAATGTTTCGATTTTAGACCACAGAGCATTTATGTTCAAAAGGCCATTAAGCGCAATACCACAAGTTTGGTGTCTCTGCAAGCCAACATTGTGGTAAACGGGTCACTAAGGCTTTTGATGTCTGACAGACTAACCTAAGATGCTCCTAGAAAAGCTTTTTCTGAAGTGCATGGCAAACGAAACCCCATCCTGAGATTGTGCGATTTCGTCAAACTCCGTGGCAAATGTGCATCGCCCCATTTATGCTGATTCCACGCACTTCCAGCTACGAAGAAGACGATGCCCCAAATCTATTGGATTTTGTTAAGGAAGCTACCCTTATACTAGAGGCCAACGACGACATTGAAAATGAAGAGAATTACTTTTTTAATATATTTTTGGCCGTAAATCATTGCTACTGGAAATCCTGCTGACATTGCCTTTATATTATTATTCTAGACCTTTCCTTGTTGTCACAACTAGGCCTAACAAATCGCTGTCCGCTATATAAAAGTAAAAAGCATATTAATGCGAAACAATTTGACATTGCAATTAATTTAAAAAATGTACACGAGAAAACTGCTGCACGAGCGAATATCACGTAGATCAAAAGGGTCGACGAGTAACTGTCATTTTTAGTCTATGCTAATTTTGTTTGTACAGTATTTGCTCGTTGTACACTCGAGTGTTCCGAAGGGATGGTAAATTTTACGTTTTTTTTTAGGAAAGCAGCTATGGTGAAACTTTTCACAGTTGTAGTTTTGCTAGCACGCAAAGCAACGCTGAACATATTCGAGGAAAACGGCTTTGTCATGCTGAAATGTGTAATGTTGATAGCAGTCGCTAAACGAATGTTTGATAAACGGTAAGCCAGGAGATTTGATGATTGTGCGTCGAAAACGTAATTTATTTCTCATCGGTGAGTTCAATTGAAAAACGGTTATGTTACGAGAAATTATGTTAATTTATTCTTGGTCGTTTTCGGGCCTGGTGCTGTCGACGCTCTTGTGTGCAGCCTACGTACTGCGCGTGGTTTGATCAATATGATAGGCTGCCAATCTGTTCAAATGTTCGAATGGTTTCTGCTCTTGTATCGTTTCTGTGCTTTTTGTTAATACAAGCGAAAAAGCAAGAAACATTCAGGAAAGGTGGTTGGTTGCTATACTGTATAGCTTTTCAATGAGACTAATTGTGCTGCCTGCTTCCA
>Ga0210059_1009521_pt1 | contig 15163 bp, 12 predicted proteins | sample Ectturendosymbi2_FD_188042 | JGI IMG/M metagenome (GOLD analysis project Ga0210059, IMG submission 188042) | Ecteinascidia turbinata endosymbiont from Florida, USA - Sample 2 (SPAdes) (version 2) | ecosystem: Host-associated > Tunicates > Ascidians > Unclassified | place: Key West, Florida...
GTGGGCTCTCGAGGCTCGAGTCCCATAAAGACTACAGTGCGAAAACATGCAGTCAATACCACTGACCGTTGCTGCCAGCAGCAGGACCCCATGCCCTTGTAAACATATTCCGTTTATTATAAATAAACACATACGCATTAGACTCCAACAACATTTCTACACGATAGGATATTACGAACAGCACATCAACACATCAATCATGCGTAACAGGAATGAATGACTTATGCTGACTCGAACCTACACCCCCCATATTTTGGGTTTTATCCGAAAATATTCTAAGTCTAAAACTAAGAAAAATTTGGCAAGGACTTTGTCCCTATTTTTGATATTTTCTGAAAAATGCGTGAAGTCCTTTTGTGAGTCTTATTTGACTAGGACTTCCCCGTCTCGTGTCTTCAAAAGTTAAAGTCCCATCTTGTTTAACGTGTCGATAGAACTTTTCCCTACGATGCCGCCGCCGTGGGCCGTAATTAGGCGGACGCGACCTCAAATTTCAATGCCAGCTTGTTGACTCGATAACCCCGCGGTCTACACTACCTTTCCACCGTGCTCACCATTTAAGACGGCTTATCGGGCTTCCAGGCAGCCAGCACTAGAGAACAGAGTTCTCAGACTGGTTTGTTACACGCACCATCGGGTCGGGTCTTTGTGTTTTTCCTATGAATGCCACCGCCGTTGGCCGTAATTTGGCGGACGTGGCCTCAAATTTTGTTGCCGTTTACTATCTGGGCAGTTCTTAGTTGGCTACAAGGCGGTTTCAGTTTCCGACTGATTCCCCCAAGTTCGCCTGTTGCCTGCCAAGTCAGACTGACTCGCTCAGCTTGCAAAATTTTCTTATATAGGTTTCTTTCGCACTGAATCGTGCGTTAGTGTTTTGGTTTGTTTATTATGTGTAATCTAGTGTCACGTATGCTTTCTTTGTCACATCACTGCGGTCATGCGCACCTAATTGTCTCACCGCCGTGGCTACGCGCACCTCGTTGTCACATTATCATTGTTATGCCCACTTAGCCGTCACATTACCGCGGCTATGCGCACTTGGTTGTCTTATTACTGCGGTTATGTGCACTCTGCCGTCACATTATTATCGCCATACACATTTTATACATAGTATACGTTTGATAGATACAGTTCTATCCGTCTCGTAGTATTGTTTTCAGTTTCATATCTTATTCCACTCTGATTTTACACTGTTGAGTAGCTCTATAAGGTCTTGATCTCCTTCTTGTTCTTTTTGGCGATTCATCTGGTCCGCCCTTTGTATGCTGTTGCGAATTTTATCTGCCGTCAGTGTGTGGTAAGTTTCTTCTCCTTCCCAGTCATAAAGGGTTGGTTTGGAAATTGATGGCATCAAGATTGGTTTGTATACGTACAACCGTTGTTTGTCATGGCCTATCCTGACTTGGTAGGCTTGATCCAATGCTTCGAACCTTATGGTTACGCTTTCGCCCTTCGGCATCTTGTGCATTACCCAATTCATGACACACCTGAATTCATCTTCCTTATTCATATCTCTGAGTAGTTTGTTTAACTCGCTGGGTTTACTTAAACCGATCCAGCAAAACATCTTCTTGACACTTGACCTGCTTCTATGACTTTCTTGGAACATTCGTAAGATCTCCATGGTCGATGTTTTTCTACTGAGATTGATAGTTAAATGCCATCGTACCTTCGTTTTAACTGCTGGGGAGTCGTTTAAACGTCATCGCGTATTTCCGGCTTCTTCGCATTTCCCCTTATTCAATTTGGTTAGCGCGTAGGTAAGTCTGGTGGTTACCTGCCTTTAATTCTTTCCCCTTCTCTACGAGAAGTTGTTCTTTTAGTCAATGTGGCTTAATACCAACCCATTTCTGGTATGCATGATTTACGCACAAGTAGAATTCTCATGATGATTTACATTTTTACAAATCACATGAATAAGTCAGAAATTAACAGATGCTCTCATTCGGCATTTATGGTGATAGAGTTTTCGTCTTCTGTTGTGTCTCCTTCTTTCATCCACACTGCTTCATTCGTGGTTATTCCGTTGTTTACATTTACTGACGTGCTATCTTCAGACGATGCACTTAGAGACATGTTGGAGTCAGAAATGACTACAACACTGGGCGCAACCAAACGCTGTGGATAAATCCCTGCGAGCAAAAAAGACACTCCTCGAACAAGCTTCATTGTCGCCTTACCCCATTGTCGCCTTACGACTTACCTTGAGGTATGCGCTGACGGAACACTACAACAACAACTTCGTACACGTAAGAATGAGAGGCCGTTTGGGCAGTCGGTAACTGAATTCATGGAGTCTTTTACGGGACATGAATCTACCGCATAGTGGACTCAGCACCAGTGGCTCGAAGAGTGGAAGAAGTCACGTGTCGCAATTTAATCCCTTCCCCCACCCAAAGTGGGAAACCCCGACCTTGGTCTCAGTTGCTCTGCGTCGTGTAAACTGAACCACCTCAGAACGCGAGTCGGACGCTTCCGGGAATCACTGTACCGATGGAAGATGGCGCCGGATTCTTGGTGTCCATGCAGTTCCGGAGAAGCTGAAACCGCGGAACACGTCATAAGCGGAAATGTGCCTTGTTCTGAATGGCTGGAGTGACTGCAGATTTTTTCTGCCCGCCGGCTTTGTGCACCTGGATAGACGAAAATGCTCGGACAGTTTGATCATACGCACGACGACGTTGCATCCCCAACGACAGACAAGTTTCCATGAAGCAAATAATAGGTAACGGCGTTAGCAAGACATTCAATAACGCGACACCTATAAACCCCATAATGCTATAGTCTTAACTTGGTCTGATGGCTTTGTAATCAGCTCTAAATCATAAAGGAAATTCATTGCTTTGTTTTCAGCAAGGACTGCTGACTGCATTCCTTGTACGAACCTGTTTACGAGTGTTTGATCTGGAGTTGAACTTGTTATGGATGGCTAACTTCACAGCGGAACCTCGACTGAAAAGACGAAACACCCGGTGATTCCCCTGGTAAACACACCCGAAAACACCTGGTAATTCCCCGTAAACGTCTGGCGAAGTTCCAATTGGTGAGCACCCTATCGACAATAATAACAAGGATAAGAGTTGATGTTTCAATCTCGTACTGTAATTAGTCTCCACAAAAGTGATACATTTGCATCAAGCTGCAAATATTTTAATGAGAAACCGATTTCACGTAACTGTACACATCTTCAGTCCTGAAAGTTTGTTCAAATAGAATTGTGGCAATTTGTTTCACAGGTTAAACTTTACTTGACATACAATATTTGAGGTTAGTTTTCGTATGTTAGTTAACAGCAGTTGAAGTATAAGTGATACTGATAGTTATAAATTAGCGCGATAGCTTCGTCAGTTCTACTATGCTATTGAGTTGCAGCCTTTGCAATAGACAGAGTAAACCTGTAAATCTGGGCAAATTTAAATCTGAAACATAAACACAAAAACCAGTCAACTGAATGAAAACATTTTGGACGAGTCGAAAATAACTGTTCCTATTCTAAGCTTATTATAAAGAAGCAGGTTGTGTTTTTTCTCAACTTGATTGGTATGTAGATTCTTATGCCAAGGCCTCCTAGAAAAAAAGGCCGTTCAGCATCCGTCAAAAAATGTGCCTGTGCCACAGCGAGCAGTCATCTGTCTCAGGTATGCGTTTTCAGTTGTGCTGCGAGAATGTTTTTGGCTATATTTTTTTTTTAACTATGCAGTGTTAGACTATACATTGCAAAACTTTGCTCAAATTCCTTGACATCAATGACACATTACTGTACTTGAAACAAACTTTCAGCAGTTTAATAACAATGTTCATCGTTAAATGGCTGTGCTAGCATGAAGTGAGTACTTACACTTGTCAAATCAAGATAAAGTCTGCAGTTCTCTTTTCCGAGAAATTATCATTGGTAAGTAGATCATTTCTTTAAAAACAATAATTGTTCAGCAGAATGTTTGAACACACCCAACAATAAGCCATCTTTACTAATGCACGTGGATCATAACTGTTTTCACAACTGTCCATCAAAAAATGGAAAATCTTCGGCTTCGAACACCGGCTGTGATAGTTCACCAGCAAAATCGCGCTGGGAAGAACACTTCTGATACTAATAACTTTCACAAAGTTTAATGATAACCAAGTAGCTTATCAATGCAATGCAAATAATTTGCACTGATGGAAATCAAACACCACCCCGTGAAATGCCTAACAAAAGAAGTTTCAATGCATCGGACATCAGCAGTATCACAAATTATTAGACGTTTACAGCAAATGCACTTTGACCGTTGGTTTATAGGAGGGGTGAAGAACCTATTTGCTATTGCGGGCCACTTTGTCAGTTACCGCTGAGTAAGCGGGCGGCACAAATTTTTAGTCATACTATGAAACCTGTTAAAAGCGAAAAAAATTGTCCATCAACAGAAACAAGCAACAAACGAACGTATTAACTGCTGGTCTCGCCTGAATGCTTCGCGGGCCGCACGAAATTCTTTTGTGGGCCGCATGTTCGTCACCCCTGGTTTATAGCAAGGAAAGCATACCCAGCAATATAAGTAATCACGGGTAAATCTCTTCTACTTTCACAAAATCGTCATGGCATAGCAACACAGGCTGTTCATTTGAATCGTTTGGTACGCGACCAAACTCATTCCAATCTTGCTCAAAATTTGTCAACGTCATGTCTTTTTCTTTGAGCTTCAGCTTTAGAGTAGAAAGCAAGCGAAGTTTGTTCTCACTTTGAAAAACTTGTCGTAAAGAAATATTGTACTTTCCACGAGAAAGTTGGCGATATTGACCAAAACGTGCCTCGAGGAAATCTGTCTGAAACTTTCCCATAAGCACGTAATTCAACCCAAGCTCTGACAAACAATAATTAACTACTGCAGGTAGCACTTTGCACGTGTTCCGCAATGCAATTAAAGTCTCCTTGCTTAATTTCCCACAATCACCAGGAAGTTCTTCCCATGCCGACAACCATTCAAAAAAAACATTAAAAACGTCTCGGTTCCGTATTGCGTTTGGTCAATGGCTGCTGGTGAGTTTTTTGTGTGCAAACCCTTCATTGGCGTTTTAAAACGTTCACTGCATCCCATCAGGTACAAATGATTTCAATGTAAACGCTGGTTTCATGCCAATGCAAAATGTTGTGTTTGCTGCCAAGATCGACCAACGCTTGAGCGACGAAATCGTTAAATATACGCAGAGCCAAATTCACATTTTGCATCTCAAAAGTGGAAGGTTGAAGTGCATTTGCTGTAAACATCGAATGATTTGTGATGTTGCTGATGTCCTCTACATCACATGGAACATGCACTAACAAATGAAGAAAGCAGCAACAATATGCAACTTGTTGACCCATTTCCAAACGTGCGATTGTTTTCTGTACGTGAACCTGGTTTGTGTCAGCTTGTCATTTGCGCCAAGGGAGATTCGCCGCGTGTCTACGGATCAGGTGCGCCGACCTCATTTCACGATTCCACGTTTTGCGCTGTAGGTTGTGGACCACGTTTTGAGAGACAGTTGTTCGTTCCTGCCCAGCATGCTGTACACGTTGGCTGTTTCTGGTTGGGCAACCCCAAACCTCTACACAAGTTGTAATACAGAAATGAAGTCTAATCGATATTGCCTTCTCTTGCTGAGTCGAGTACTCTGTGTGGCTCTGTATGCACTTTCGAATATCATTTCTGATGCAGACAAGCACTGTTAATAGATAGCATGGGCGTCGGAAGGGTGATAGAAGGGGCCTTGTTCCCCTCCTGGATTTTGAAATGTGATTTTTTCCTAATATTTTGTTATTAACTAATGCTTTTCTTTTAATTTTTAAGTTGGTAAAAATGAAATTTCGCATCTGCTGGCTCCCCTGGAAAAACTTTCCGACGCCCATGCTAGATAACATCTTTCTTCATTTCGTTCTTTCAAGAAACTTTCACACCACCTTTTTCAAAATAACACTCAAATCAGTTGTTCTCGGAAGCTGTACGAATTGCTGTAAGTAGGCTAATGTTGTTTTCATTGTTTACGTATTTCTCTTCGATCTTCCAGTTTCTTCTGCTTCGTTTGTAGACGTAGCGTTTCAGCTTCCGTGCGATATAAGCGTAGCCCAGTTGCTTGGTTTTGATAGGTGTAGTCTTACTGAATGTAATTACACCGAGACTTCATCCTTGCAGGCTATGTGTTATCTATTTTACATGAGTGAAAGCTGTTAGCACTCTCGGCACAACGGCAAAAATATTTTGTTTTGGGTTTAGGCGTACATGTGGCTTTTTTCTATACCAGGGCTTCTCAAACTACGGGTCGCGGCCCCAAATAGGGCAGCAAAATGTAATTTTGGGTCGCGAAAATTGGCTTGACATATCAAATATAAATGTTTTAGCAAACTAACGGGACGTTTAAACGTATCATTGGCATCTAGAATATCCAACAAGGGTCGCCTAGAAAAAACTTTTTTTAAATGGGGTGGCAGAACAAAAAAGTTTGAGAAGCCCTGTTCTGTACCAAGTAATATTTACGAATGTTTCAGTTAAATGCCCTCGTGCCATAATGAGCGTTAAATTTTTGATTTGATTTTTTTAATTTTATGATTTTGTAACAAACACGAAGTCCATAGAGTACAAACACATATAGCCTGCACAATGCAGATTGACAAAAATAGGCACATCAAAATGATTGATAGCGAGGTTGGAGATAGAACAACAGGGTTATACATACTTTTATAACACTAATGTTTGCTAGCCCGTAACACATAGTACAACACTGCACCATGAGTAAGACACTGCGTCTAAGTCTTGGCTATAAGTTTTTAAGTTATGAAGATTTTAAGTTCACTTTTCGGTTTTGCATGTCTGCATCATTCACTAATAAACAGGGACACAATGAGAGGGGCATGGGGGGAGCAATTACCCGGGCGCCGAATCACTATGGGAGCGCTGAATGACTGCGGGGGCGCCGAAACGGTGCAGCAATGTCACAAGTACTTTCTTCAGTGCAGTACATTTGCTTCCGAAAGACCTCAGCTTCGAACATTAGGGCGCCAAACTTGCTTCTTGCCTTGAGCGCCATCTAACCTCATTACGCCCCTGCTAATGCAATAACTTTTAGCAGACACCATCTTTACTGTTGTAGTTGCTGTTGTGAAGTTTAAAAAGGTTGTTGTTAAGTTTGTCAATTTATCCGTCATAGGCCGTTACGCATATAGGTTTTTCCAACGGCGTTAAAAAACAAAAAACTCAATCGTACCGTAAATACGGCGCTCGAGTTTGACCTTATATTTGATTGGAGCTAAAATTGGTTTTCCGTTCATCCGTTGTGATTGGTGTTAACGCCCACACACAAAGAAATACAACTCACGCACACATGGCGCTGACAAATAACACACAGGTAGATGAAAGAACATGAACACAGATATGTGGAAAAAACGATACCATTGTTTGGTTAAATGCAACATTTAGGTCTCTTCTCTCAAAGAAAATTTTGTGTGTAAATTGGTGAGCTAGCAGTCTGTAGGCAAGCGTTAGATGTGTTGTTTTTTTCATTGCGTTCTGTGCGTAAGCTACACCTGGTTGTGAGCTTATGAGTATCAGCTGAAGCTGCCTATAGTGCTTGCACATTTTCAAACCGCTAGCAAAGGTGACATTTATCACTTTTCTCTTTAACACACAATTTCATCAATTTGCACCAAGTTTTATCGTGAAATTCGCTTTGATGTGCGACACAAATCTGATCTTTTTTATTAGAAATGTGACTTCAGAATTAGACTGAGGTGTTTTTCTGATTCCATGCAAGAATTTTGTTGTTGGGAGTACACAAAATGTTACTCTTGCTGGGATCAAAACACCTGTTTAACAGCGTTGATTGTCGAAGCGTAAAAGTTGTCTTATTTGTTACCCTGATTTTCATCTTTTCGTATTACCACCAATCAACGTCTGGTCAGGAACTGCATTCCGTGGTTTCATGTCACTTACCAGCACATGAAAAATTTATATGCTGCCGGGAATATGCTTCTGTAGTGTCCAACCATCTGAAACCATCACAAAACAGCAGGGAAAATTACCAGTGCTTCACTAGAAAATACACTCAGTCTGCACAACAAGTCACCAGCCATATCGATGTGGACAAATGCGTAGGAGCAAAGAAGACAATCTCGTCAGATCATTCTTCGCCGTATACAGCAACGGAAGAATTGAAGATTGAAATTTGCTTGGCCACAGAGGGCCGAAAGCAGGTTAGTACTGAAAACGCTGCGAATCAGTTAATTCATTATATGCAATAATTAATTATTCGAGTCAATTCACCAAACATATACAGAAAGACAGTGACCGCAAATCTGACGTCAATGCTATATGTCTACTTCTTCGCTTCTGTGACGCAACAGCTTTTCACGTGATATTTCACTGCAGTAATCAGAATACCTTAAGTGCAGTCAGAGTTGGGTAACACTATATGTAAAACACCACAGAGGAAATAATTAATTGAACCTTATACAGAAATGCATGCACCACCTTGTTTCTGCAGAGGGAAATACTCTACAAAAGTTTTGCTGAATTTGTTTTCGGTCTGAAGACCTCTGCTTGCTGACTTTGCGCAGCGATGTCTCACTAGAAAGCGCAAAATCTTTCAACAAAATTTAAGGTGCTGACGTGGTAGAAAGGTATTTATTTTGCATGTATCGAGTTTGTTATAGTTTCGAAACAGCTGAAGCCATCATATAGGTAATATATTCAGCAGCGCGAAATTTGAAACTTGCCAAGCTGCCTGCTGGCATTATGAAGCTGTTTCTGATATTTTAGGAAATTTCAATCTTGTTTCCATTTACGGCTTCCTTGACCGAATATGGCAAAACAAGTCTCAAAAGAATGATTCCATCCTCCTGTCTGGACAAAGGCTTCACGCTGTCATTCTCTTCCTTGAGAAACATATCCAGCGGAATTTGTTTTTTAACTCGAAATCTTTGGGCTGCAACCGAAGGAGGATTTCAGTTTTTCCGTGAGTAATAGTAATGACTGTGACAAGTTCTTATTGACAGAAAAACAAAAACAAAATTGGCTTACAGATTCAAAAAATTACTTTTTTGACCTAACAAAATTTGGACTGAATAAAAGATATTTCTTGAGAATTTATTGAGATTTTATATTAAAACGAACATTTATTAAACGAAAACACACAAATTCTCAACGAAGCTTACGACACAAGTCTATGTGCTATTGTGAAATAAGTAAGTCTTGCGACATAACACTGCATGGCAATCACCAGGTGGACGAATCAAAGTGTAAAATCATGTATTGTTGTACATTTTCGGCCTTAAAGTTTCTGTCCTTGGCCAACAGTTTTTTTCAGCATGGAAAAGCTTCTCTCTACAGAAGCAGTTGTGGGCTGAGAATTTTGAAGTAAACTGTAAACAGCCGGTGAAATATCTTGTCTTTACATGTTTAGATCTTACAGAAATGTCAGTGTTCTGCATTCTTTTTTTTAATGTATCGGTTAATGTTGCAAGTGTCTTCTCTAAAGTCAAGTTCTTGGATTGCTTGCATTGCTTCTTTGATGGTGTATTTAGCACTTTCCATCGTTTCTATAAGCATAACTAGACGTTCATATTGGTCTTTGATTTTGAGAAATTGACTAGCTAAACCAGTTGTTTGCAAACCAACTTTTGCAATAGTTACCAAAACACCAGACCCTTCAAATCTTTCCACAATCGCTTTTACCTCAGGTAAATTCTTTGCATAATATAAAGCAGCATTTAACCAGTTTCCCCGTCTTGTAAGAACAGGCTGAGGCGGGTAACCAATGGTAGCTATTTTGGCTTGCCTGTTTTTGTTTTTGACTGTTACTAATATTACCTTTGCAATTGGCTGATCAACATCTTTAAAGTAAGATCTGACTTTCATAGCACAATTGTGCAATAAATGTGCTACGTATGTCACGTGAAACAGCTTAGGATACAGAGATTTTGGTATTGCACCTGCAGCCACCATATATTTTGCAGCATCAAACAATAACAGACAGAAAGAGTTTCTGTTGGTTCCAAGAGTTCTAACAGCATCGCCAACTGCTTCAGCAATGCTGTTGCTATTGGGCGCATATGTTAGAGGTTGACAGTCGTACAAGTAACTGACGTGGGGTGTTTCAAGGCTTCCAACTAGAATATTGAAATACTGTGTGCTAGACAGAGTGCTCTCATCTACAACCAGAAACATTTGTTTGTCATGAACAGTATTTCGTATCCGCTGTAATTCATGTGCGCTTAATTGTAGCACTGTTCGTCTACAAGTAGTTTCAGATGGCAAACTGTGACCAATGTCACAAAAGAGGTTTTTGATATACTTATTGTTAAGCTTGTACAAAGGAATATCATCAGAAAAAAATGCCTTGGTCACCTTTTCCACAAAATTGGTGTCACTGCTCTTTAAAAGCATTTGCGAAGTGTGGAGGATTAATTGTTCTGATCTGCTGCCTAACCCTTTTTGGTGTTTGGACGTTTTTCGATAACTATCAACAAGAAAGCATTTGCTGCAAGAAACCGTACAGTTGCAGGAATTACAATATAATTCATTGTTGGGACTTTTCATAAATTCTTCAGGGAATTCTTTAAGTATGGACTGAATTTTGTATGCAATGGTAACGTTGACTTTTGGCATCATTTAAAAATCTAAATCACAATCTAAAGCCAACTTTAAACAATTTATTATGTTACTTCACCGTTTTGACAGTTGATTCACAGTAAATTATTGTATGTTTGACTAAATTTACACGAAACCTGAAAAGGGTCGGTTACCCTCTCCCTAAAAAATCAAAAATTTAGAAAATGCTTTGTTCAATGAGGTCTGTTGGTAAAGTATTAAGTAGACTACACCAATTTGGGATAAAGGTGCCTCCTGCATTTTGTGTTGCGGAGGCCAATGCCAACAAAGATTGACAGTCCCAGCATTTACACACAGTCCAAGATTTTCTTTTATGATCAAGCAAAATCACACGTAAACGTAGCCTTAGTAAGCTTGCACACTGCACCTGCATGAATAAACTATTCACTCTTTTTTCTTTCCCTTAACAGCTTAAATAATAAAAAGGTACTTTAAACTCACAACGTATGCCTTTCCGTCTGCGCTATACTGCACACGATTTTACCTAAGACAGGTACGCTTGAACAATGTTGCGCCTCCTAATTGTCACCAGACTCACGACTATTCGATTGCAACACACTCGCATATAAATTCATCTGACTTTGACTACGGCACCACAATCATTTGATTGCGCTAGGAATGGTAATCAGTACTACTGTGCGAAAATTGGCAGACATTGCAAAACAGTAATAATGTGTAGGCTTTATCAGGTATAACAAAATTATCACTTTTGCTCACCAATACTAAAAAGAAATTTTGACTAATAACTGATAATTATAAAAAATTAACTTAAATGCCCCATAAAAAGAATATTGACCTAACTGTAAAAATTGACTGTTTATTGAACTATCAAATTAAGAATATGAAAGTTACTCTTTCTATCCCGAGTTCTTGCAAAAAATCACGTCATTCAAGCTTACTACCAAAAATTGATTTTGTTGAAAGAACTTGCCCTATTAATTACAAAATCCTCTGGTTTTGTTCAGTATTAACATTAGCGTTGGTCGTCCTGGAAGATCTTGTCAAGATATTTTAAATTCACCTGGAGACTTCTCTGATCAGGAAGGATAAAAGTGAATTCAACAAGTGATGGATTTAGCACCATAGGGTTCTGCAGCCAACGGGTAAATGGAACTAAAGTCCTCCGTCTCTTTCTTTTGTGACAAAGTTATTTTCGACGCTGTCTGAATTCTCTCATTCACATTAATTTCGAGTCAAAGATAAATGTGAGTGGGCAAGAGTAATAAAGTTCAAGCTATGCACTGAGGGCCTGAAAGAAAGCTGATAAGAAAAAATCTAGCATCAAGCAATGAATGCAGAAGAAAGTTTCGTTTTGTGTGGCATTTTTTCAAGTGTGAAAAAAATTAAGTTATGAAATGTCCTATTCGAAAGAACAAAGCAAATTGAATCGCCTCAAATGTTGCAAGGTGTCTTGCAGTTTTGAATGCGTTTACTGGCTGTGCGGAATTATACGTTATTTTACGCTGGTCTGGTCTTTTTGTTCTAGAACAAAGGTGGGGAACCTGTGGCCCACGGGCCAAATGCGGCTCGCATGAACATTTGGTATTGTCCGCATCATAAATTTCGTTACCCAGGTTAGAGTACGATATCGCGTTAAAACGAAACTCCATGATAAGCAGGTACTTGCATAGCAAACCAAGAGAAGTCACTCTTCCTCATAGTGGGATGGCGGCAGAACGAAGGATGAAATTAATTGATTTTCCGGCCCGCCAGCGATAATGCACATTTCGTGCGGCCCCTGAAAGTACATAGGTTCCCCACCCCTGTTCTAGAAAAGCATGCTCAGTAGAATTTTGTATTTGTTTTTTAATGTCGCCTCAACAGTTTTAAGCGAAGTGAAATATAGAACAATGTTGCAGCATCATCATAGGCTAAACGATGGTGAAGATAGTTATTTAATGAGCGAAGTAACACTGCACAAGAGGACAACAAAACGTACAGAAAGCAGGAAACATTCGGAAGGCAATAGCTTTGCATTGAAGCAAAGGCAAGTCGGGGTGGTAATGCTAGGCAATGCGCTGGGGACAACTAAAATCAAATCAAACCTGCACATAGGGCAATATGCTGGCAGCCTTCCCTCTGACCACAGCCAGGAACAAGCGCTAGGGCAACCACTGTCGCTCCCTGGAATCACCAAACATATCAACAAGTTTCTTTGCGAGGCCGCTCGAGAAAGGTGTGGTGGACTTACCACACACACCAGTGGTTTCGATTGCGACTGGTTAAAAGTGATAATTGTTGAGGAAGTCATTATAGTTTTCTTGGTTTTGCAGCCTCAGCCTCTGTTGCTGCAGTGCCTGCCCGTCAGGCACTGTGTTTGTAGTGGCACCGAGAACAAAAGTCCACATCTATTGCTTTCCCACACCAGGCTTTGACCTCTGTACCCCCAAAGTCAAACCATCAGGCCTCTTCTCGTCCCCTGTCAAGCCGACGGGCTCCAAGGTAGACGAGAGATTAATGCGGATTAATTATCTTTTGAGAATAGAGTTGATGGCTGAATGTCTGGGGAAGCGGTCTGTGTTTTTAGTGCAGGAGAGCCCATGAAACGCAAGTTCATCAACAATTTTACCGCAGCGGCTTTTCGTGCTTTCAAAAATTTTGGCACCGGTTCGGAGCGCAATTGCAATACAGAGCTCATCAGGACTGAGTAGGTTTCTAACGTTAGAAATTGGGAAGCCTTCTGACCAGGCAGCAGTGTGACTCTCTTGTGCAGCGAGTAGCCAACAGTGGACCCATGGATTCTTTGCGTTGAGCACGGCATTTAGTGAATCTCTGCAGGCAAGGTCGTCCCAGGCCAGTGGCGCCTAACCTTTCTTGCATATCTTATCCTTTTATCAAACAAGATTACCAGATTTACCCCTAATACATTCAACGGTGCTCATTTATTGAAAATATGAAATTAACAAACGCTTTGAAGTTTAAAAAATTTATGTTTGCTGCAATATATGGTTCAGTAAATTTATTCCCTAGGAAGATGGAATTTAACCCCAGGGATAAATTTACACCAGGTTAAGAACAAACTGTCGCAGGCTGATTGCATTTCCTTTTGCAGGCGTGAATAATCATGATGTAGGGACCAAGCGCCAGTTACGTCTTTTACTTCCCCATGGGGTGGTTCCTGGGTAAGAGAGGGAAGCAGACGAGTGACAAGGCCCTTAGATCAGGGTTTCTTAACCTGGGGTGCTCAAATCAGGGGGTGCTGGAGAAGGTTACATATGTGGCGGTCAACGGTAAAAGGAATATGATGTACTGCACTTGTCTTTTCTTTATCTCTATGGTTACGTTAGGGGGTGCTGGATTGCTTAGGCATGACCAAAAGGGGAGTTGAGGAAGAAAAAGGTTAAGAAACGCTGCCTTAGAGGCATGAGATGATGACAGAAAACATGGCAGAGCAGGTCTCAAGCGGAACGGAGGCAAAGGCCTTCATGCCTGATTGGCAGGAATGCTTGTGACCTGCGTTCTTTTCCAAAGGACACATTGCATATTTTTCCATGTTGGTTTTTATGGTAGGGTCAAATGCTTTCAGTTCCTCTTTGCACTTGAAGCATGGTGCACTTCGCAGTAGGTATATGAGTTTGGGGATTGAGAGGCAATTTTTTAAGATAAAAAATTCTAGTGTAGCTCAATTAGCTCAAGGTGTTCTTTGCTGTTGCCGAGCACTTTAGTTTTTGCATCTAAGTGCAGTGGGGCAGATTCCTGATGCAGAGGGGATCCTAATAGCTGCCATTATCTGGGGTCGGGGATTGACAGGGATGGGAATTAATAGTGGAAGAGCTTAATTATTTGGCGTCGCTAGTTGGTTGTGTGGTTGATAACGAGTAGCTCACATTTAGAATTATTGATCTCCAGGCCAATTGTGGATAGTCCTTTCCGAGCGGTGGCGACATTACTGAGCACGGTCCGTGGATCTCCACCAACGAAACGTCATCCAAGTACCACACATTTAGATAAGATTTTACCTTGGACGTAACATCGTGGATGGCGAGGGCATAAAGGATTGGACAAAGGGGTTCCGTTGCTGCACACCGGTAGCTGAGACAAGGCAGAATTTTCCATGAAAGATGGATGTATTTGAGGTGAAGCAGTCCCATATGAAGGGATAGATTTCTGGGAGGTGTGTTTGAGCGGCTTGGAAGATTGTGTCTTGGCTGATGCTGTTGAAGGCATTTTAGACATCAAGTTTAGTAAGAACTTTTTCGCTGTTCCTTTGGGCCATGGAAAAACGAGTGGCATGGACTGCAGCTTCACAGCACCGGGGAGTGCCTACCGCAACTTGGGAGGGCTGGAGTAACTGGCAGTGCCTTGGGATGGAGGGTCTCAAACAAACTTTAGCAGCTAAGCGTCGGTAGGTGCAACCTATCGCGATGTATCTAAGGCAGGGGTGTCAAACATACGGCCCGCGGGCGAAATCCGGCCCGTTGCGTGGTTGGATCCGACCCGCAGGATGATTTTGTGAAATAAAAACTTCTTTGTTTGCTTGAGAAGTCTATCCAGTTATACTTCAATAATTGGTGACTATAGATTTCAATTACTTGCAACCTTGC
>Ga0210059_1009523_pt1 | contig 15163 bp, 8 predicted proteins | sample Ectturendosymbi2_FD_188042 | JGI IMG/M metagenome (GOLD analysis project Ga0210059, IMG submission 188042) | Ecteinascidia turbinata endosymbiont from Florida, USA - Sample 2 (SPAdes) (version 2) | ecosystem: Host-associated > Tunicates > Ascidians > Unclassified | place: Key West, Florida...
CCCCCCCTCTTCCGACGCCCGTGGTTACAGGTACCCCCCACTTCACGTTTAATCGCTTCAAACTACTGTTCCAGGATACGCATTCCTTCTTTTCCAAGAAGAAATGTCCGTTCAAAATCTCATCAACAGCTGCATGAGGGATGGCGACAAGCTCTATCTCCGGGTGTCAAGTCCGACGATCAGAGACAAGCCGGTGAGCCTGCTGGCATTCTTTCTCTTGTTACGCAAGAATAGGAATAAGTCATTCGCCGGATAAGAACAAAGCCAACCGTGCTGTGGCGTGCACCTGCAACGCGATGACCGATAGCTTTCTGTGTGTCGCAGAAAAGGTCCGGTAGAAACAGCTGCAAAACACAACAACACGTTTGTGTGCGCGTAGTTCCCAGAGTATTGCAGATACAGCAGCCACTGTTAGCGTGTGGCGAGGGTTGTTTGCACGCTCATTACATATGAGCACAAAGAAACGGGGCGAACCCCGCATCTCCTGGTTAAATGCTTGTGTAAGGTTCATGTTGTTTTATAAGCCACTCATGCCTGCTCGTACCTGTGGTGTTTCCATTCGTATCTTCCCGAACTTCGCTCTGGCGAGTGGTGCTTCCGAATTGAAGAGAAGTTCTGCATGAGTGACGTACTGAATACGTGACTTCGACACGCTTGGCATGACACAGTCCGTAAGCGTCTGTTGACAACCCAGCAGCGCGGTGTTGAGAAAATATTGGCGATTTGGGATTGTGGCTCGATTTTCGATAATAATAATAATCTTAAATCGGCTATTGCAACTTGTTTGTCGCCGAAAAGAATTCCCAAAGTACAAATGTGCATCGAATATATCCCCTACATCAGATGTCTCCAAACGTTTTTGTTCGAGGACCACATAAGGTGTTACACCAACAGTTCGAGGGCCGGACATCCTAAGCAATGCGATTGTTTCGGGATATGTAACATTTTAACAAATCAACAAATGTATCAAACAAATGTTGTTTTTTTTTATTATTGACAAAATGTCTCCACGGGCCGGCTTTGCCCCCCGGGACGTAGTTTGGAGACCCCTTGGCCTATGTCGTCAATCAGCACAATACAGAAAAAGAAAAAGCAACAGACTATTGATCTGAACTGAATGACGTGTAAAATGTTGAGTGACGTGCGTCGATTGGCAGCTTCAGCGGCGTGCAGAGGTCTTGTGGTGCGCGTAGTGACTACTTGGTTGCATGCCCCCTACCAAATTCCAGTATTGAGGAATGTGGTAAATAGAGGCGTTTGAAATACGGGGAAACTAGTATTGACACAACAAAAACAAGTTTCGAAAAATTTACATCCACGCGGTATGTGTTAATGTGTTAGTAGCCTTACAATGTGAAGAAGCATCTCTTGTGACCGCATTTTTAATAAAATGCAATTTTTGTAATTTCGCTCTCTGGAAGCCCCCCCTGCCTTGGATGCCCGGGGCCGTCGCCTTGTTTGCCCCCTGCCCCCTCTGCACGCCCCTGAGCAGATGAATCGCATTTCGCATTGGATCAAACGCTGGTTAATAAAAGTTTCGCCCCGTTTCCGTCCGCGCGTGCGTGTGCGTGCGCGATGTCACTCGACTGGCGTCTGTGCCAATCCCCCTTATGAATAATGCAGGGGTGCCTGACACCCTCAGGCGGCAGTGTGGGCCATTTCCGGCGCTTAATTTCCGTCGACGCCTCTTAACTGGTTTCGTCCACGGCGCGAAAAACTGCACTTACGCGCGTCTGTCGAAGTTGTACTTGCGGAGATGAAACCGGTCGGTGACAATGCGGTTGGACTTGCAATTCGAAGCTTTGCGTTTCAACTTCAGGCATCTTTCTTGAATTACATTCGGCCACGAGTGGAAGCGTTTCAACCCACAGCCGTCTGCCGCACAGCTGTAGAAAGCGATGATGCGCGCATGACCATCCTGTAATCACTCATAGACAGTCCCGCAACCAGGGGGGAGCAACCGGGCAATTTCACCCTCAGAAATTTTTTAAATGATGTTTAGTTGTTAGATACAAAAACAAGTTACAACCATTTTGCCAACACCCGAAAAGATCAGCTGGTTGCGGCCCTGCTCATAGTAGTTATTGTTTTTTTTCATGGACTTCCTTCGTCGTGTCCCACACGCAGAAGCAGGTTTTCTTGAAGATTTGAGCCATGCTGGAGACAGATGTTTTGAGAGACCGCAACTTTATCTGAATACCGAGGTGGTCGTTAAGCGAAGCTTTAGTGTATTTTGAAAGACTGTTTCGTCCTCCCTCAGGACACCTTGAAAAACACCACACTGGCCCGCAACCAGTATTTAAAGTTTAGGGGTCGCAATGCATTTTAAGGGGTCAAGATATTTGTTTTTCAGGGTTACCACCCGGTATTGACAGTACTGAAAAGGTATTGAATTTCAAAATTGGTTTTTAAGACCTTGAAAAAGTATTGAATTTAGCCAAAATGTGCATTATTATGTATTGAAAAAGTATGGAAATCTGAATGGAAAAGAAATCAAGAGGTGTCTGAGCATAATTTTACTGAAGGCAAAGCACTTCATTATTTTTGCAATGTTATGCAATGTGTGAAATTGAGTTTCATGATTAAGAATTTCTGAAAATGAGAAGTAATGGCATTGAACTTTTTAAATTTAGTATTGAAAAGGTATTGAAAAAGTATGGAAAATGGTTTCTAAAATGTGTGGGAAGCCTGGTTATTATTTATTTAAAACAGACGGACATAAATTGGGAAAATTCGAGAGAGCGTTTCGGTCTTACTCAAAACACCTTAAAAAACACTGCCCGTACGTGAAGCGAGCAGCGTAGTAAATCATGTTGTGCAACTCTAAGATTCTCGTTTTGCAGGTTTTCCCAAGTCGTTATTCCCATAAATCCAGGGTCGGATTAACAATTTAGGCTACCAAGGCTATAGCTTTAGGCCCTAGAAAATTCGGCCCACAATTTTTTTGGATTTACTATTTTTATTACAAGCAACTACCGAAATATCTCCTAAAATTCATCAAGTTTGACGAAATATCTGATCATACTAACTAAAGTAATCTAATTCTTTTGCAAGACTCATTCATTTAACATCAGATTTAACAAAGAGAGACGGAGAATAATGTTAATATTTCGTATTTTCCAGTGTGCTATATACATCAGCCCAAGGCCTGCAGTGCCCTGCATAAATTCAGGGTATTTGTTGCTCTTATCAACGCATGAAGATCTTGAGTGAAAACGCACTTCCGCCTGTGGCGAAATACCCTGCTCGTGCCAGCAAAACGTGCGTGCTGGAAAAAAAATATCTTTTTTCCCTCTCTTCGACACTTGCGCTTGCGCTAGAACTGCCTCTCTGAGGCGTTACTGTTGACCTCTGGGGTCAAGCGGCACACGTCAGCAGTCTGGCACTCGCTGCACTCATGCGATTACTGGGTAGGACCTTTGGTGAACATCGAGTGTTGCATACGCGGCCAGGGGCGGATCTAAAACCCATGAAAGTACCTTTGTTCACCATGATCTTGTACAATTCTGAAAACAGCATTCGCAACATAAGGCTATGATGTCGTCCATTGTTTTGTCACAGCAGCGTTGTGAAGTATACTTAATCTCTCTTACAGTGGTGAACACGTAATAAGACTTGACTACAAAATGCAGTATTACTGAAATCGCCACCCCTAAATTTACTGGCTGGATCCGACCCTGTACACAGCCACTGTAGCGAGGCTCCTTGAAAGGACCTCGAAAATATCCAAGTATTTTGCTCTGCTGTGTTGCGTTTCAGCCCCGAGCTGATGGCACCTTGGTGCTGAAAATAGCACACGGCCGTCGAAGCAAATACTCTTCACTCCAACATCGGACAGCTTGGGGGAGGGGTTTGTTTTTGCCTCTGCCTGCCCGGACAAAAAGCTTTCTCTTCGCCCTGCGTGTCGAATCATCGCTTAATAGGTCACGTGCTTGTCACGTACTCGTTAGAAAATTACGTGTTTGTGACGTATCACTTGGCAGATCACACGTTTGCGAAAGTCATTTTCTCCTCAGTCGTCGAAACAAAAAAACATGTTGTTTTCTGCTCGAACTTTGAGGTTTTTCAACATTCCTTCGCGTTGTGACGCAACTCGGTGATCCTCATGCGCGACAGAGCGTGACCTACGCCCCGGGCCCGAACTTATCGTCACGTGACTGGAGCATATGATCGAAAGTGAGAAACTGACGGCGATGCGCGTGAATGCTGCTGTTGGGCCTTTAGCAGCCAACCAACGATCGGCGTCTGTTTTGGGTCCAGGGCGAAGCTTACAGGACAAGCGTTGCGAAAATATGCGCGTAATTGCGTGAGGTTGCGGAAGTCAGTTTTTTAGCTGAGTCTCACTTAGCCTAGCAAGCCATAAACTAACTTACAACAACTTATCTTGTGCGTGCATTAAGTCTGTCCCGTAAATCTCGTGCGTGCGCATAAGTCCGGCTAGTGCCGAAGCTCATGGAAAAGCAGTAAATGGTGTATTGTGTGGGATACGGTGTCGTTTGCATCCTTTCTTCAATGCATGCGATGCTATTCTGTGAGCTTCTTCGGCAATCAGGCGTTCTTCCGACTGCTGTGATCACGCGTGCCGCACGCTGCGTGACTTTTCGGCAGCCAAAAATCGCGTGAGTGGCCTCGACCGGGAACAGCTGCTGTGGCTGAAAACCTTGCAGCAGCTTGCATCGGCGACAATATGCACACAGCCTGCCGCGCCGCAGAATAAACACGCCGTTCAAGCTGACCCGCCAACAGACTTCAGCTAAGTGCGCTTTAAATATTTAAAGGCACTGACACGTGGTATGTAATGAAAACGCCGTTTTTTCAAAGGCATCCTTTTCGCTCTAAACAAGCAACATACAATCAGTCCATTTTCGAGTTTTCGCCATCGCCCTGACGAAGGTAGTTGTACCTAAATATCGATACGTTGGCCAGTTTTCAACCTGTTTTCATGTTTTACCGCCAGCAACAAGGCACCTGAGAAGCCGCCTTAAGTCGTTCGGCTCAGTTTCGTAATAATCCTTTGTTAATACCTAAGAAAGTTAGCGCCACTGTCACACGCCACCAGTACCACCCGCTTCTTTCGGCTTGTGTCGCGCTCTTTTTTCCTGGATTAATTACATCCACTGGTGATCAGTTGCATTTGCGTCGGATCTAATGCGCTGCCAGCATCCGCTTTTTGATTCATCGCCGACACAGGATTTATAGAAGGCATTTCCTTTGCAGCAGCAGCAGCAGTAGTAGTTGATTAACGCACCACCACTACCGTTGTCGCTGAGGTAACTATTTCTTCTTGCCTTTGCCAATTTTCTGCCAGGATTTTTTGATAATTTCGATTGAGTTTAATGTCAAGTTTCGTGCTGCATTTATGGACCTTGTTCTTTAGCATCGAGTTTTCGCCACCAAAGCGTCTTGATCAACAGCGTTGTATAATTTCTCAGTGTAAAAATACCTGTCTCTAGTCTCCACCAACAAGTAGCCTTTGATTTCCTTCGAATCAAACCCCGTGCGTCGCCAGGCCTACAAAAAAAACGGAACACGTCATCGATTATTTCCACACGAATTATTTTTTTGTGTTTGTGGTGTTTGCTTGACAATCCCAATCAGTTCGTCAAAGGCGCTTGTTTGTTTGATCGCAGGTCCAGATCCGACCGTGGAACCTGTCCGACAGTGACTTCGTCCTGGACGGTTCGCAACCCCTCGACCCCCGAAAGACGATCTTCGTCGGGGGCGTCCCCAGGCCACTGCGAGCCAGTAAGTCGTTTAGATCGATTCTCAGCCTACCTCGTTTTTATCGCTCGCCCAGCTAAGGCGATTAAACTCTTAAGAGCGTTCCCTCTTAGCGTAATGAAAAGTTCGAACGTTCGCTTTCGTGACCTCTCGTCGAGAGTGCATCTCGGCGAACTCTCTTGATCGCCAAGTTTGCCGTCGCACGACCGTTCGGTGTCGCCAATCGCGACTCGCCGCGACGTCATCGTTCACGCGCGTTCGCCCCGCCCACACCGATCGCGTCGCAGCGCGACGCGCGATCCGAAAGACCCAGGAACCCGACAAGGGAGACTAACTTCTCGATTCGCCTTCACAGTCGAGCTCGCCATGATCATGGACCGGCTGTACGGGGGGGTGTGCTACGCCGGCATCGACGTGGACCCAGAGCTGAAGTACCCCAAAGGCGCCGGGCGCGTCGCCTTCTCGAACCAGCAGAGCTACATCGCGGCGATCAGCGCGCGCTTCGTTCAGTTGCAGCACGGCGACATTGACAAGCGGGTGAGTGAGCGGCGACTCTCTCGTTTTCCCTTTCGTTCTCTCTCTCTTTCGCTCTCCTATTTTCCGTCGACGCCGGATGTGACGACGAAGCTCGACGACATTTCCGCACCTGCGCGAGCAACCTTCCGGTGTGGCCGGACCAGTGGGTTCTTAATCATTTTTTACATATCTTACCCATTTTATCGAACAAGATTACCAGATTTACCCCAAACACACTCAATGGTGCTCATTTATTGAAAATATGAAATTAACAAACTGCTACAGTTTAAAATGATTCATAAGGATTTAGTCTTACTGCAATTTATGGTTCAGTAAAATCTACCCCTTTAGAATATGAAATTTACACACAGGGGTAAATTTACCCCAGGTTAACAACCACTGATCTAGACCGTATCACGGACCTCGGAAGGATGTTTCCAGGGGTGGGGGCCAATAGTGGATTTTTCCAGGGGGGCAAACAGCGGTGAAATTTCATTTTGTACGCACGAAACCAAGAGAACAACAACTATTTTTTGCTAAAAATTTACTAGGAAAATGTCAAATTTCAAAATCCAAGAGGCCCCCCCCGTACCGCTCTTCCGACGCCCGTGGAACGTAAGCAAATGACCTGCCGCACAAGCGCTGGAGTCTGTATGCGAACTACTGTGACACGAACTTTACTCATTCTGACCAAACAAGGCCCAGCCCGTTACCTTTTCGAAGCCGGGCCGATTGCTTTCACTTTCGCCCAGTTATCACTACTGGTAACCGTTTTGTGACACACCCCTTGACACGCCCGCTTGGGCTTATCCAACGTAAGCTTGGCATCGTTGTTTTTGTGAAGTAAATTCTGTTTCAAAGCTGCTCAGACGTGCGAAAGGCCGCGAAAGTGAATAAGTTTTTTAGACTCTAACCAGGAAAGACACTGCTTACTCAAAGACCCTGTTGTTCATGTACGTTTAAGTTTGTATTGAATGGTATCACATCCGCCAAGGACTGTTAGCTGCTGTGGATCATCTTCGTTTCGTTGGTCGGTAACCAGATGACTGAAACGCCCCTCCCCCCGCGATTTCAACCTCAAAAACCCGACATCATCGTAAAGATCCCCCTCAAGCACCCCCCTTGTGCTCTGCTCGTGTTACAAAATTAAACTTGTCCCCCACTTTTTTACGCAGGTGGAGGTGAAGCCCTACGTGCTGGATGACCAGGACTGCGACGAATGCCGCGGAATGCGCTGCGGGGGTAAATTCGCCCCATTCTTCTGCGCCAACGTGTCCTGCTTGCAGGTGCGTATTTTTAAGTTTCCCACGTGGAGGTGGGGGGGACGCAACATACTGGACGGGGGATGACTTCTTGTCTGAGCTCTGAAAAGTAGTTGTTTCCAAAATGGGAAGTTCTGATTGGAAAAGCCTCTGGAAGTAGCTACGAAACCTGCGGTGTTTGTGCGACTGCAAGAAGTAATAGGGGGGGTGATATTGTGGGAACGCTTATCAGGTTCCGTGACCATCTGGGGTCTGATGAACCGGTCAGAAACCGCAATACAAATAACAGGTTTTGGTTTCAACATACGAGACAGTGTGAGAAGATCCGTACAAGAAATTGAACTACCTGAAGATACGTTTGAAGCTTAATTTTGAACTGTTGTCCTCGGTTTAACAAGCAACAAACATTTTTATCATTTTCAACCAGATTGTGCCATGCACTGTCAAATTACTGACAACAAAGGAGGCAAAATCGACAACAAAGGGGGGGTCAAAAAAAGAATTCGGCGTTTTTCTTAACGAACTCTTGATACTTTGCAGTGAAAATGGGGATGCAAATTCTCAAACATAATATCAAATAATTTCCTTTTATTCGTACGAAATACAAATACTGTATTAGATGTATATTTTGATCTTTGTTAACGTTTTCCGTGATTTTCTTGAGCGTGCCTATCCAATATTAGGCTGCCGGCATTTTGCGTTGATATTCCATTAAGTCGTCGTACATTTTCAAGTATTCTGTAATGATCATCTTGAAGTATGAATTATAGGTGCGAGTGAAGTACAAGTTCTTTCCATTGCTGAGATGTTAATTGGACAATAACAGCAAACTAGGGACAATTGCAACAAAACTGTATCTTTTGCGGGACGCGTGAGATCTCGATAAGTTATTTGGAAACATTGAGTCTAAGAACGGATAGCGATTACTAACGTAATCTAAAGTGCTACCTATACTTGCTAAGTCCTGAAATTATGAAGTATATGAAAAAAAGAGAAACGAGTGAAAAAGGCAGCTGACGTCCCTCCTTTTTTCTTTGCAGTACTTTTGCGAGCAGTGCTGGGCCTTGATCCACTCGCGCCCGGGCAAGGAACTCCACAAGCCCCTCGTCAAGGAGGGTGCGGACCGCGCCTCGCGATCAATGAACAGCTACCGCTGGCAGATGGGGGGACAAATTTAAATGGAACCACGGGACGGCCGCAAGAATGAATTTTGGCCCGGAACGGCAAATAGCAATTCTTCGAGCGGTCCGACACTTGATTTCTTTGCAAATTTCCTAAACTTGCTTTTTTCTGGCATGCATTGTATGTTTTTCTTCCACCCCCCCTTTTTTTAAAAGTCAATAGTCGAGACATAGACCTTTCCTGATTTGTACGATCGTGATTGTGATAAATCTTTCATATGATCTCCGTGACCGCTACCACTATATCACGCGTGCGCGTTTGACAGTGTGCTTGTTTGTGTGCGTGTAGTGAGCTCGTGTTTTTTTCTTCGACGTGTAGCGACTATAGCCCGAGCCCCCCTCCCCGAACCGCATGCCATATTGTTTACACTGCAAAAAAGCGTTTCGCTCGAATTCGAATGGTGCAAAATCTTTGTAGCTTGTCTCCGACTGCTCAGGGCCGGACATCATAGAGGAGCTGATACTTGTGCAGCCCCCTCCGCTTTTCGTAACCAATTCAGGAATAAATTGCCAAAAAAACTTGCCCCCCCCCAAAAAAAAAGAACGTCGTGGCCTCTGCGCGGGTGGTGCGTTGCCATGACGACCTTTATTTCGCCCGAACGACGCACGTTTCACTTAACCTGGATTTTGAAGTCGGTAAGCTATAATGTCCGACCCTGCCTCTTTTTTTCTAGTAGCCCAAGAATCAAGACCTGCCATTATTAGGTAACGGTAGTTAGCGGAAGTAGTAGTAACATGCAATAGTCTTGTTCAAACTTTCTTGCCATTGTTTCGCTCAGAAGACGCCGGAGACGCTTCACTCGCGAGCGAGCGGTCGCGAAAACACTTGAAAGATTGGCCTCAGCTTTGTTTTGTACATTTTTTCTTCGTTTCTACTTTTGTAGACTTTTTTCAAGTGGTATGTAAGAAAAAAAGAAAAAAACTTCTCGCGCGCGCCTTTGTTACGTCAGAGCGGCGCGCAATTACAATTTCCTTTTTACGTTCGATAAAAAAACGCTTTTTTATAAAGACTAACTTAAATTTTTTTCATACGACCGCGATTCTCACTGTCCGTATATCACGGTGGCAATGACTTAGTGCGTGTGTTTGTATGAATATATATATATATGTGTGTGTGTGTGTGTGTGTGACGTCATAATGCCTTGTATGATGTGCTCTCTCTCACAGTGTAAATAGCCAGCTCCTCTTTATCTCGCATTACTGTGTTTGATAAAAAAATGCCAGAAGTCAGTTCCACCTTCCCCCCCACTCTTTCGTCTACGGAATCGTTTCGTTTGTTCTCGCTTTAGTTTTCTGCCGGTAAAAGCTTTTTCCGTTGTTGGTATTTCTTCCTGTTTTGGACGGTTTGCAAAGAAACGAAAAGAAAAAAAAAACATTAGAAAAAAAAAACAAACCCGCAAAGGAGACAACCTCGATCAGTGCAATGCTCTACTTTTGTTTCAGTCACTGTGCCCCCGTCAGTGGGGCCGGGGCCGCCGCGTCGTGTCACCGGGACAAATTTTACTACTACTTTTCGATGATTTATTATTGAGAGAAAAAACGTAGCGATTATTTTTATACAGTTGTTTTTTGTTTAGAGGAAGAATCTTCGTTTTTTACGCCTCTCTTTTATATCAGGTGTCGTAGCTTTCGTTTCGGTTCGGAAACCTTTTCTGTGATCGTCGCCCCCCATTTCTTTTGTTCGACGGGCTCCTTCCTTTGTTGCGTCCCCCCCTCCTTTATTCGCCACTAATCCTTTTTTACGTAATTGTTTATTTACTAACGACTTTGTTAAGTTTTACGTTGTCGCGGGGGGGGACCGCTCGTCGCTATTCGTCCCAAGACGACGACGACGACGACCCCTTTTACGTTTTCGGCCCCACCGAGAAAAAAGCAAGCAAAAAAACGAGAGAGAGAGACGCTCGAACGTCTCTCTCTCTCGCGACACGAAAGAAAAAACAGGGGGTCTGCTCATCAGCTACGAGCGCATGTGTGTGTGAAACATTCACGTGTGTAGCGCGCGTTCGACAATCGCGCGCTCGAAGGCGCTTTTCGCCGCGCCGCTCTGCCCCCTCCCCCCTAACCTATAGTAGTACATCGCGAGGCTTACCTACGCGCCGCAACTTCCGCTCTTCTGACTGGACGCTCGCTTCCACTTTAGACGCGCGTTTTTGAGCCTTCTGGCGCGCAAGCCCCTCCCCTCGGACCCGGGCCTTATGCAAGATTAGTGTGCGGGCTGGGCGCGCTGCTCCTCTTTGTTTCTTTAATGTTTGCACAGAGTAAGTGTGTAGCGCGTAGTACAGCGTCGTATGCATGCAAGAGCTTCTTTTCTATCCGATGATCCCGTAACAATGTTTCTGTCGCTTGTCGCTTTATCTGCAAGACTGCTATTCTTGCTGCCGAGACTACTGCTTACCGATATCCAAAGCCGTGTCGCCGAGTTAGCGTCAAGCAGTCGCGTGATTGTTGCTCCCCTCGCCGCGCCACTGCCCGCTTCGGGACTGCCCCCCTGCTTTTGAGCCATCAATCTAAACCCCGTGCAATGGCCAGGCCAGTCGAAAAGGCAAAAACTCTCTGCACGATGAGTCCTCGTGTTGGTGCCAGACCGTGGTCGTCAAGCTTGCTTCCGGGTCTGCTGATGTGGAACTGTTGACAACGCTTCACTTACCCCCCACCCTTTGTCAAAGCACGCCTCATTGCATAACAGGCAAGCAAAGCAAGGTTTGGGACGAGACGGCGTCTTTTCGTTTCGACTGAAAATTTGTCACCCCCTGGAAAATACGCCAATGTATTAAGAATTCAGCGACTTTTACGGCAAAATATTAAGAATTCAGTGACTCTGGAGTTGATCTTCGAGTGAAGAGAAACTTCCCGTCACTGCCGGAACAGTCGTATTCATCCGCGGCACCAACACGGGGACTCCGCGTTATGACAGCAATAAACTATTGCAATTCTTGTGGAATAGTAGACTAGTAGATGTAGTGATTATGATGTAACGGGCAATATGTGTGTTTGTGTGTTGTCGGTCCGTGTTCGAGTGTGTCTTTCAGCGCGATGAAATCGGCGCGTTGGCATCTCTTCCCGTTGCCGCGAACAGCAGAGAGATTCACGTTGAAAAAGTTTGGCCGGCTTATATGAATCGCTGAATTTGCGACGTTTTTACTGAAATACGTACGTCACCACCACCACTCAAGTTTCCTCCTCAGAGATCCCCCCCAAGTCTGATGCAAACCGCCAGTTAAAACCGAATGCACCCGAACCTTTGCAAATTTTACTTGGACGCCTGAATTTCTCGCGCGTGCACGCGACGTGAATTGTAAATAGCGTGAAGGCAGTGTGCGCTAAGCACGCGCGACCCTTGTACAGCCGCGATCGACTGAACGATCCCATTTTGTATTGTCCTCCATGACAGGGACGTCGAAAAAACGGACGAGAAGCGCTATTTTCACTTCTCGATAAAAAAAATTAAAAAAAAACTAACAAAAAAATTCTTAAAAATTGCATGTCATTTTATTTCTCGTGCAATAACCTTCTGTTGTGTTGTCGCATTATCTTCCGTTGTCTCCTTATTTATTCGATGAAACCATATTTTTCTGTTCATTACTACCCAAACCTTTAATTATATCAACTTATGCATCGCGCGTTGCTGTGGCAACGAGACAAAAGAGACGCGTTTTTTAAGGAGTGAGCGATTTCGTTTTCTTTCTTCGTAGTATTTTGCAGCGCCCGTCGAAATGGTGGTTTGGCGCCAGTTTTGGTTCTGGCCGAAAAAGTCGGTTCTTCTGTTGCGTTGTCGTCGTCGTTCTCTGATTGGTCGGTCGGTCGGTGTTTCCCCCTTATCAGTAATCAGAAGTACCACACTAACTCATCTGCATGCGCGCCCCCTTGCTGCTACCCCCCACATAACCCTACTTTTCGTCGTCGACAATAAACTGCTTTCTGTGTGATTTTCTCTGCAAAGCAGTGATTCTTTCAAATCGATGAGGCGAAAGTGCAGCATAAAGGAACTGGCATTGTTTTCTGGGGAATTTATATAAAGGTCGTTACCTGAGATTTTTTTCGAAGCCGAGACTGATGGTCGATGAACCTTCTACATGAGAAAGCATTCGGGGTGGGAATTTTAGCACCAAAACATGCTCTTCATGACCGCTGGTATGGAATGGACCTTACGCGGTAATTTCTCTAAACGCGACTTGGGGATCCTGTAAGACTTTGATAGATCGTTGGATTCCTTGGATCGCAGTTTGGTGGTGGGGGGGCAAACAGCAAACGACCGGGCTTTATTCACCAATGCAGTCCAATCATTTGCAGTGAAATGAAACTCGCAGGAAGAGGGAAACGCATCTTTTCTGCTCATCCAAGTTTTCAGCGATTGGCTTCCCGGTTAAAGGAATTCCGAATTTTAATTTCTAGGTTCACGCATCAAACTAGCAATGCAATTTATACGCTCAACACCATAGACGCACCACCGGTAGTTCCACTGTCTGTGGCCCTGACGTGAAAAGTAGGCTTGTGACCAACCAACCGTGACTGCTTTCAAATCACGTGTTTGCGTGAGAACTTGCGAACGAAACCAACAAGCTCGTCGAGCAGACCTTGGCCATCCTTCCCCCTGGAAATGCTACGACAGACAAAAAGGGCGGTTTATAGTCGAACAAACTAACCTGACCTTATCACGGCTTCGCTCCTTGAAAATCGGGATCTTCACGATCTTGGTTGAAGTTTCGACGCGTCTCTTTTTTTAGCCCGACCGGAGGCGAACGTGTTTTCAGTGACGGATTTAGCTTCTGTCAAGAGAGAGAAAAAAGGGGGGCAATTTCGGACAAAACACAACGGTGCAAATAAATACCGACCGCAAACCTCGGTGCAAAGTAAACCGGACGAAGCCACGGAACGGGAAAGGAAACTTCAGGCAAGGAGTTGTGATGGAAGCGCTGTTATTCCACTGGCGGGTTATTTCAAGTCACTGCCGCCAAGGCGACTAGATTGTTTACGTAACAAAACATTTCAGTTCGAGATTTCCCGATTCGCAGTGCGCTTTCCAGGATTTTCAGTCAGCTCGGAGGTTATCACGTTTGGTGCGGCAATCATTCGTGATCTGAATTAAATCCTTATTGGAAACACGGACGTCGGAAGGGGGTGGCAGAGGGGATTTGACCCTCTGAATTTTGAAATTTTAGATTTTTCTATCAACTTTTTAGAAGAAAATTGTTTTAATGTTTTCCTCTTACCGTAATTATTCGAGTATAAGTCGCATTTTTTTGTACTAAATATTCACCCAAAAAGTCAGGTGCGACTTATACACGAGGTGCGACATGCGCATGTACGCTGCTACTGTGCACGTGTTATCTAGACGGCGCTTTGCACCTTCAGTGAACGCAGTTACTTTGGTGGTTTTTAAGTTTTTGTTACGTGATTTTGATGAATAAAATCTCGTACCGTTTGATCAGGTCAAATATGGAGGTGCGACTTATATATTCGAATAAATACAGTAGTTTCGAATGCGCAAAATGAAATTTGAGTTGACCACTGTTGGCCGCCTGTGGAAAAATTTTTTGGCCATCCCCTGAAAAAATCCACTATTATCCCCCGCCTTGGAAGAATTCTTCCGACACCTGTGCTTGGAAAACTCCCAGTTGCAACCGAATGGTCAACCGGTTTTGACAAAACATTAAGCCCACCTCTGCGTTTATCACCGCACTCTGTTAATAAATGAACTCAAACTGAGCATCGCAGTTACTGAACGATTTGATCACGGCAATTGGGATGCTAAAAAAGCATTCTTTTTCCACGAAGCAGCCAAGTTCAGAATGACCTGAAGGCAAATGTTGAACACCAGGAAATAACGCGCAGCAATTGCGCGCAGCGCTGCGGTGGAGGGAAGTTTTCTGCCTCATTTTGGAAGCAGGTGGTTTTCCTGTTTTGCGCTAAATACTAAAACGTTTTACGTTTTAGCATTGCAGCATTTACTGCTGGTTTCTGTTCTTTGATTGGCGTTCTCATGCTGCTATTCGGTGCAAACGTAAACTGTAGCCTATTCCTTGACTCAAAATTAGTTCCAAGATCCCCGAGGCACTGCACCACAATTAGAGTAACTCCCGTGAGTCTACTTTGAAAGAACATTCTCCGCTTTGGGGATTAGATAAAAATTGCTGTGCTTTGAGCTTGTGCTTTAACCGCGCCGTGTTTCTAGAAAACGCAGTCATGTTGACATTGGGAAGCAGGCTCGCAACCAGGAGGTGGAACCGGGAAACTGCCAACCCGAAATTTTTAAAAATCTGTTTAGTTGTTGGGTACAACAAGTTACAATCATTTTCACCACCGAAAATAGTTTCAGCAAAATGTTACAAACACCCCCCCGAAAATAGCAGCGCAGCTGCTTGCCGTATATTGTAGAAGGCAGAGCCGGATTAAAGGGTAGGGGGCCCGGGGCAATTTTTACTGGAGGGCCCCTATGACGTAATTAATGACGTCATCGTTTGTAAAAGTTATGTTTTCGCTGAT
>Ga0210059_1009524_pt1 | contig 15162 bp, 7 predicted proteins | sample Ectturendosymbi2_FD_188042 | JGI IMG/M metagenome (GOLD analysis project Ga0210059, IMG submission 188042) | Ecteinascidia turbinata endosymbiont from Florida, USA - Sample 2 (SPAdes) (version 2) | ecosystem: Host-associated > Tunicates > Ascidians > Unclassified | place: Key West, Florida...
TGTAACTTTCGTTAAACATTGCTGGCCATGACGACAGTTGTTTTCGATCGGTGATTTCATCAAATCATTTTTTATTTGTTTCGAAGGGTTCGTTCTTACATTTAAAGGACGTGGATAGGTGCGTTAATTTGTGCAGCGCGTTTTTCGTTTCAAGCGTGAATTCCACTGATACGTAATTCTTGCAGTGATGTCGTAATCGCCTCTGGGTTATCCTTCGATTGACTTCGGTGAGTTCGACGCAGAGCAGTCAGTTGCAGTGAAGTTTCAATCAGAGAAATCGTGAATCGCTCCCTCGTTTCAGTGGGACTGGAGTAGTGTCGTCTGGAACGTTTGAATCTTCTGAGCACAGTTGTGTGTTGAGAAAGTTTGTTGTCTTCTGTGGTAATATTTTACGAAGACTTGACTCGTATTGGCGCAGTTAACATTGGGTTAGTTGCGCACTGAATTGCAGAATGTACTTGTTGCAGGAATTCAATATATAGGTTGTGTTTATACTCTTTCTTGTTAGAGAATTTCCAAATTTTACAGTGCTTTAAGCACATGGCTGACAGCGTCCGGTCCTAATTGTCGTATCGTTTTTCTGGCCTTGTATAGGTAAATGTCGTGTTTGACGTTGCATGTTGTCTTATCGTGCTGAAAAAAATGTCTTGCCACTTTGTATTCCAGAAAATGTCCCTGTTTTCTATACACGGTTTAAAAGTAGGACGCTAAAACTGTATTAATTCATAGTGTTAACTGGCAAAACATTATTCATGCTTTTCCATTTTTATCACACGAGCTACTAGCATGTAAAGGAACTGACCTATAATGAAGTTACTGTAAAAAGGAGTCTTTGTATTCCCTGGGGTGTGCAGAGGTCTTAACAAACAATTAAATGCGTTTCAACTTAATCACTTCAGCTAATGGGGTCTGCAGTCCGTTATTTGCTAGTAAAATTAAATCACTTAGAACAGACCGAGACCGAGAAGTTATTCTTCATCTCTCATCTTGCAGAATTCGTGCAAAAGCAAAATAGGACTACTTCTACATTTTACGACAAAAACAAACTGTTTTTAGGAGTCACATAGTTCCACTACAAATTTCCCTTCACTGTTTTGCCCTCAACTGACTAATGTCGATGCTAGTGGGAAGGCGGGGTCCTCCGTTTGCTATCGGTGACGCTACTGAAAAATGGGTGGCCTTTCGGTTGTACAGCTGAAAATGGCCTCTGCTTCTTTGGCTCCCTATGAACCGAAGACATTTTGCCTCGGTAAATGCTATACGCATGGAGATAATATCATTAACGGCAGCTCATCACCGGGATCCTTGTCAGTAAAAGAACTGGCTGACGCGTCTACTTACACATTACGTAAATTGAAAATGCTGCATAGTTCAATGATACTTTGGTACACAATTCTAAAAATCGTTAAAATGTGCTGGCAAAAACGGAAGCGACTGACAATACATTGCGGCAGATGCACGTTTCTCTTTAAAGCAGGATGTTTCTGCTTAGGTCTTTAGTAGTAAAATCCTTGCTAGGCGTTAATGTTGTGGAAATACAGGATATATGTTTGTCTTTTCGAAAATGTATTTGAATAAATGCCAAATGCAAGTTCTGTAAAAATGCGAGATCTGATATAGCCAACGTTTAGATTTTTCTGGATTTAAAAAGCAGAAAACGTAGTGTCTTTCACAGGCTACAGCTTGTACAAAGTTTCACGTGCACACTTGCAAGCATTCTGCCTTTATTCGTTATCGACTGGAACTATGTAACTATTAGTCGGGCAGTCGCTTGTGTCTCATCAGTTTGTGAACAGCACCAATTAAATATGACGGGTTGGCACCCACGTTTTAAAGTGAGACAAAATACTCCTTTATGGAAGCACTGGATTTGACAGGAAGACAAAAGTTACAAGAGTTACTGCGAATTAAACCATATGTTTCGCTCTATACGCTAACGTATTTACATGATTACCTAACTGAACTTGATTTGTTTTTCACGGTTACAAAAGCTGGTCACAACGTGTACATTCCAGTGTTTTTAAAGACTGTTTTTAAAGGGTAATTTGACGTTTAAGAGATGAAATTTAACTATTTAAAGAACTGATCTTGTGGAAAAGACTATAAATTAATGTGTCATGTGCAGAATGCTTCAGTTCACTGCTACGAGTTCTACATCGAAACGTTTGTATCTGGAAAGACTAGCAAAAATGTCCACCTTACATAACTCCTTTGTATAAAACCATGTTCTGTCACTCAGTAAGTTTTACATATGCACTGTGGGAGAAGTGTTTTCCCTATACAATTACCGATATAGATAAGCAATCAAACTTAGACCTTGACATGACATTTATTCAACTCGATTTTTCATTTAGTTAAAAACTCCGCAGTTTAAAAAGCGTTTTAGCCACTTACTCAGCATACCAGCAAAAAACAGCACACCCCTTATAGATGCAATAACAATTTTTTCTTACAGTATCGAGGCTGTAGCTATCGAACTTTTACTCTCTAAAACGTTATAACGCAACAACCACAATGCAAACATTTTTCCGATATTTTGTTTTTGGATCATTCCTTCAATTGGATGATATTCCATGTTTCAGATTGATCCAACCAACATTCCAATGATTATCTTGCATCCTGAATGGATGCCTTTGCCTCAATCCATTCAAGCTCGCCCTCCTGGACTTGAATACCTGGAAGAATTAAATGAAATTCGTATTCAGCAGACGGCATACTCTAGAAAGTGAGTATCATGTGTCAAATCTTTCTTGCTTTTACTTTCGAAAATCAAGCTCTTATCGTTTGGCGACCATACAAGCTTGATTCGCTTGGGAATATTTCAAACTTTCTTAGTGATTTTTATTATCGCTGTGACATTCCGTTTTTCATTACCAAACTTGTGTTGAACTTCTTTTCTACACTTCTTTTCTACCTTTTGCAGTTTTCAACCAAAAGCGACCTAAATTCACTGAGAAAAACTTTCAATGTCGAAAACATGATGAATCAACTGTGTTATATCGCACATGAAGGTAAGTTGACAAGTGTTAGTTTGAGTTTGAACTGTATAAACATGTAAAAGATATAAAGTCACGTACATTCGTGACGATCGCCCCTAGACTGGAGCATTTTAAACCAGGTAGTGGGCAGTCACTATTGTGTGCGCAATGCTAAAAGCTTGAAACAGCGAGTAATATCTTTCAAAAACACCACTGGTAGCTTCTGTTTTTTAATGAGATCCAAGTGTTTGCAACACATTGCTCTTTGCTTGTTAAATCGTATGTCAAACTCAAAATTAACTACGGTCAGTCCGTCAAGCTCAAAACAGCACTCAGCCATTCGTGAAACGCATTTGAATGGATGTGCAAAGAGCGCCTTAGAAGCATTTAAGTATCACGTTAATTTCATCATATGGCCAAAACCATTTCCAGAATCACATTTTCAAATATAACTGAGTGGATGCCTTTAACAAGATGGCATTTACTCGCTTTCTACTTTGGCTGCTAGCCTATTGCACTGTCTGCGTCAGTAAGTCCCCGCCGTAACATTGGGAACTCCCAAGCAAGCAAGGAAGGATTGTTTCAATATCACGACGTTCATGGCTTTTCCTTGGCCTGCCCAAAGATTTGATTTTGATGTAAACCCAACAGAGGCTTTCACAAATTCAATACACAGACCAAGGGTTCATTTACCTGAGTGATCTTTACACGACAGCATTCGTTATCGACATTATTGTTTACGACGCACAAAGTCACCCCATAGGTCCCTTCTTTCTACGACTTGTTGACCAACTGGTTCGCCATATGCTATGCATTTGTTTGAGTTCTTCGTTCGCAGCAAATTCTGTGCAGTACGTGTTTACAGTTGTCTTTGTGTAAAAGTAAGGAAAAATTTTGAAGCAATGGGACCAGACCAATGCAGCAAATGGGATGTATGCAGCAAATGGGATGCGAGTCGACTCGCGTCAGATTCGCAGTAACAATTCCCCCCACCTCATCGTGGCGAAACAAGTTCAACTAGACGGAGGGAGCTAGATCATTATTTAACGAGTGGTAACACGAAATTGACACAAGTTGTCTTGTCTTTGGCCCACGGTACAAAAAAACAATACCTGCTGACTTCTGTCAAACTTCTTGTTTGCAAAGTAAAACTGTACACACTCCAATGCACTACACCAAAACTTTCGAGTGTTAACTTATCACGTAACCCCTCACATGCGAACGGCCAACTCAATAGCAGGTTGCCTAACAGCTTTCGTAAACATGGTTGCATTGCCAAAATGTGCCTGATTACGTTGATAATGGGGTACTATGAAGCATTATATCAGTTATTGGAAGGAATGACTTCCGTTCCATGATAAGATTTGCGGAAGACAAACGTTTGAAGATAACAATTTTTTTCCGACAAATTGACTACTGTGTAATGACGGTATATTTTTACACCCAGAGTCAGATTTTTCAATGGCATACGACCGTGGTGATCAGTTGGAATTTGTCGTGATGCACCTCATGAATAACAACCAACAGGTGCGAACACTCCTTTCTGCTACTATTTGTTGCTTTGTGCTGCCAGCTGATACCAGGTTCAATCCTAAATCAACTTTGCAATCTTTCTTCCAGTAACTTTTAACCGCAAATAGTTGACAACACCTCGAACATTTCCGTACGTCTACAAATTTGTCAAGCATAACGATTCAAACTACAGTCAGTTCATGCTTCTTTTAATTGATAACAGCTAGTTCGCTTGCCTCAGACTTTCCAGCTTTGCTCTTGCTAAATTTGTGCGCTTGTTCTTTAATGCACGTGAATTTTTTAATTGATTGCATTCCCCTTCGTTTAATTTCTGTTTACCGCAGGAAGTGCTACGCTTCTCAGGTCCTTATCTGTCTTGCTGTTTCCACAACTGCTTCTGCTTCTGCCCCGGGTTTAGTAGCAGCACCTGTGATTGGGTTCGAGTCGAAGCACCTGTTGGAAACGTGATTGGTTCCATACAGAAAATGTAAGCTAATGCTTTAAAACATTTGTATGTTCCAAAACTTGTTTCAAGTGAAGGACACCGTTCGTTCTAAGAGACATTTCGAACAGATAAAGAAGATATTTCTGCGCTTTGTGTGATTTCAATCTGGGCTATATGACAACTACTAAATACACGCAAAATTTGTGATACAGGTGAACATGATTTTTGGGGTTACCAAAGTCAGAGACAAATTTTTCTGCTTGTTATGGTTTGTGAAACGTGCACAAACCAAATTTCACGCTATACCATGAGCAACTCCCCAAGTTATTAGGTCAAAAAAATAACATATATCGTTAGGTCAAAATCTTGTAGCACAGTTTTTTGTCATCATTGAGATTGAAACTACAACAACAGATTGTCATGCTTTTGCAAGTTTAAGTTTTCTGTAATAGTGAGTTTGTGACATCTGGCGTAATAATCTTGTTTCACCCACTACTTTACGATTGAATATTATGTAGGTTATGCGTGGTATGGCAAGAAATGTGGTCTCTTGGTTTGTTAAATGCTCAATCCATTTTGCACATATGTGGTGTTTCAACTTGTGATATTCTTAAGTTTGACATGCTGTAGTAGATCAATATATCATCAACTTCCAAATTGTTTTAAATTTGGACGTATAAGGTTTTAGGTCGATAAAATGGTTGCCCTAATTGAAGTAGAAATTTCAGTTGAACAGACCAGACGACAGCCCAAATCTTAACAATGTTATGGAATAGGTATAATCTTTTTACACACAATCTTCGATAAAGATGAGTAAAGCTTTTTAGTGTGTTTTGCAACCCTCGAGGCAGAGCTGTGGATTTATGGTAGAAGTACCACACACACAATGACAGTAACAGTGCTTTTAAAATGCCATCGAGACTAATCAAAACGTTCCGTTTGCATGCGCAGCAAATTTCATGTTGGTGGTGTTGCGACTTCCTCACATCATACAATTAAAGGAATAAACACATCACCCTCTGCTTTAATCTTAACGGTGAAACAACTGCAAACGAAGCACCACTACCAACAACAACGTCAGTTGGTTGGAGTATAAAATATTAGGTTATAAATTATTTGCCCATCAAGTGGCTTGTGCTTAATTCCGAGTTTTATTTAGCCTAAAACCTCAAAACGCAAAAAATATCCCGAGACCACCGCAATTGTTAGATCAATGCAGGTGGCTCAAGAGCCAGGTTGGTCAAAAGCAGCAAATTCATTAGCGAAGTAGAAACAGACAAAAGTGCTTTGCAGGTGTTTATCTGGCAAAATCGATATTTGGATAAAACAGATTCTTCAAGAAGTTAATGTGCACGTTTCGATTTTTATAGCATTGTTTATATATACTTCCAGAACATCTATGGATTTCCCACAATTTTCTGTGAAGGACGCCTCTGGTCGTGAAATCGTTACTATCAAAGGATCGAATAATGTTCGCATTGGTTCAGAAGTTTGTAAGGAATATGCGTTTAACATTGTTGCCGGTGGTGGCGCGGAACAATCTGAGGGAAAGATACATGCGGATTTGTCGACAACAATCAAGGACTTGCATGTAAAATGCAAGTGGATACGTACAAATATTCACAGCAAATAACAAAATCATTCTACCTTGTCCCTGTACTTACATTAGATTAGAGCTTTCGGGTCGATGGTGGTGGATCTTAACAAAACCCCAAGTTATTAGGTGCTAGCAATAATTCTTGCCAACCAATTTGTTTGCAAACCTTGGAAAAATGCGTTTATTGCATGTACCTAAGCTTGCAGTAAACATTCTAGGAAACAGCATTTCTCTTAAATCTAAGCAAAATAGATTTTTCGAACGATTAAATTTGTGTCAAATAAAATTTTAAACGTAATTCAAGCCTCGTTTAAAAATGTCCAACTCAAACAAACCCAAACTAGGTTTTAAAGCAAAATACTTAAAATTACAACTTTCTATACAACAGCAGTTTCTGATCCAAAACCCCGTTAGGAGCAGTTTTGGTTTTAACATTTTAGGATCTACTGCAATATTGCAGTCATAACTATTTTAGAAGAGCATCCAATCCTTTTCAGAAACTAAGCAACAATTAACCACTGTTGCGGCCAGTGGCCCAACTATTTGGACAAGTACGTACGGACTGGAACCAGTGCTTGGTAATAGACTGCTCATTGAGCCATCCGGCTGGGCACAAACCGTTCACATGTTCACACAGCGTTTTACTTAACACTCTGCTTGTGTGTTACAGAGTGAGAGACACGTCAGCACTACCTGTGTGCAGAGCCGTATCAGCCCCCATCCATACGCCTCTCATTGGGATCAGGCCCATGTTATGACAAGGGGCCCGAAATTCAGTCCCGTCGCCCGCCACAGGGGCTATTAAGATCTTAGCCCACCCAAGCAAAGCTTCAAGCCCAAATAAAATATAAAACACAAGAAATCAGGGAATTAAGTTTTTTCACTCCGCATTCTGCTCTGTCCTTTATACTATAAACGCAGTACATCTAGATTAAAATCGCCAGATCATTGACACCTTTGCGAGGTAATACACGTATTTTCGGCTCAAAATGGTAATGTGGTAGCCCGTCTCTGCTTTTGTGCTTCATAGTAGCAAAATATATTTTTGGTGCTTGCGACTAATGTTACATACAGTATTTGCAAGGGTTGCGGAGTCGGAGGTAAAATATCCGACTCCAACTCCGACATTTCCAAAATCTCCGACTCCGACTCGACTCCGATTCCTTAACATAAAGAATGAAGTTTGCTTTTCTAAGAATTTTGTAGCAATTGGCAATCAATGGAAATCGTGGTGCACAGCAAGAAATCTGTTTCAAAAATTTGTAAAAGATTGTACCATTTCAAAAGAAATTCCCAACTTAGTGATGCAAAAATGATCCAATGATTTTCGGAGTCGGACAAAAATTCGACTCCGACTCCTAGTGTTGTAGGAATCCGGACTCCGACTCACCCAAAAACCTCCAGCTCCGTCTCCAGATCCGCAACCCTGATTTGCGCCACCTGTTGTTGAGAAAGCAAGGTAGTTAGAGTTTATTTAATACCGCTGCTAAGCTTGTTTGAACGAAGTTGTGCAGCTGGTGGATTATGTCCATGTTGTTGCGTTCACGTAGGCCTTAGTCAGGCTATAAAATTAGAGACACAAAAATAAAATTAGATACAAAATGTTTCAAATCTGAACGTGTGCCATGCACCACGAGATGTTTCAGCCAGTTACAAGCACAATGCACATGTTTCCACGGAATTCACTTCAGCTCATTGTAAAGTTTCCAAGTTACGCTTCTGAAACAACGTTCATCGTAGCGCATTGCTTTGACTGGCCTGGCCTCAGGCGCGTTCCTTCGGTAACAGTGGTTTTACAACTTAGTTCTTATAGGCTTGATTCTAATATTTCATGCAAAGTTTCCTTGGCATTTGCGTTTTGTTATGAACATCTATTAAATCGTCGTTAAGCAAATGACGACAATTCCGTTTGGGCTATTTCCGGGAAAAGATAATGGGTAACTCGCTCAATTTGCAAATGCTGTGTGAACGTCGACCTTCTACAGTTATCACCATTAGGGGAGCCCATGTCAGCATTTGGGGGCGGACTTGGGATGCTACGGCACTGCCTCTGTGCACAAGTATTGTCCTCGCTCCGATCGGACGAGACGCTCCTTGCTTTGACGGAGTTTTACCCTGACACGATCAAAACCGACCGCGATGAACTGTGGTCCTTTTTTAAGATTCTAAAACTTGTGCTTTCCTTCTGACCACGCCGTTCTTTTTCAGTTCCTAAAGACCTGGACGTGAAAGCTAAAGCAGTGCTTTTGGGTGCAGGATTTATGATGGTAAGAAATTCGTCTAAAACAATTTTGCTAGTCTAGGGTTTTACCAACTTTTGGTGCTCTTGCTCCCAAGATAGGGGAGACCACCGGGAACAGTCGTTACGATTTTTAATTTAGTTAATGCAACCCCCAATGTGCAATAGCTGCAGCAAACAATTTGCAGAAGTTTTGCTTTACCCCTCAGCTAATGAATCCAACAAACAGAAATTCAGCTGAGAACTAAGTGGTGCCAAGTGTAACAATTGACCCCATGGGATGAGGTATATTGTTACACACAATGGGGTAACCTGTTAAAAGAACGCGAACATGCAATTATTGCAGGAATAAACCTGTTAATTCAAATGCAAATGCAGCAAGACCTCAAAGAAATGAGTCATACGCTGTGATAGGCAGATAAGCATTCACCCGTAGTTTTCTTGCTACGAAAGCATTCAAGTTCAAATCAAATCATCATGCTTAAAATCTGCACGATAGGTATAAAGATTTAGGAACACCATCCACTGCAAGAATACAAAAAAGTAATGCTTGCAATGGCATTGAAAAACAGTGTTTTTCAATCGTAGCAAATATCACAAGCATGTGTGCCACTACCATCACTGCAAGCTGAATGACCACCCTGTGCTTATGCACTTCATCCACATCTCACCAAGGGCAGATACAGAGTAGAAATCATACAGACTAAAACATGGACATCAGACATAACTTTAGTTCTTTTCCTGCTTGGCAGACTTGTTCCTCAATGTTTTCTACAAATTTTGCAACGCTTAATTCTTAACATCTCTAAGCCGTTAATATTTTTGTGTTAAACTTTTGGACCGTCTTCAGGATGAGAACAGATCATCACTGGTGATATCACGACACCTGGTGGCACCATAATTATTTCTTGTAGCACACCTGGAGGTATGTTTTTATGCAGCTAGAACAAAAGACACGGTGAGTTGGTACACTGTGTAACAGCAGGCCCCAACGTGTCTTGGAAGACTCATCGACGATTTCATAGAAAACCACAACTCGTGAGTGTTGCTAATACAAGTAACTGCATGGAAAACACTTCTAAGCAAACGTGTTAAACGAAGCAAACTTCAAAGCAAAACGTTCTGTTGCAAGCATGTAGCTCTAGGATGTGGGAATTGCCTGTGTTAACCCTTTAACGTCATGGTGCCGACTTCGTCCCATCCAACGTTTTCTTTTATTCTGCACACGGTTATTTTTATCGCTCAAAGACCGGTGTCCCGAATTCGGCCGGAGTTGCACTTTTCAAGCGCTTTATCGCCTTTTAGTGATTACAGGTTTGACATCCGCCGTCTTGAATCCTGTCGAATGTTGGTTCTTAGCAGCAGACATCCAGTAGAGATTTTCAACATTTTTGGGAAAGGTTTTCAGTTCTGGACGACAGAAAAAGTCAGGAATATAGAGTCAGTCCTGTAGAATAGGAATCTGGCGTTTTGAGTTTATATCGTTGTTTTGTGACTTAAAGGCCTAACTTACTAAACGAAACCAAGATCGTTTTATGGCAAGAAAATGACTGGAAAGCAAGGTTTCGAGAATATGAAAGTGATAATAGTAAGTAGTACGACAATAATGATGATCCATACTATATTATTCCTACAAGAAACGACGATTCATCTGATTCCAAAGAACATACTTGTGACATGGCATTTCGCAGTTAGAATGTTTGCAACAGTGATTCAAAAATAAAACTTGAAGAGTCCCATGTTTTCCACTTTGGAGGAGTCAGAAATTGAAGCATATTGTATTCCAGAATTGGGCTAAGATCAATGCAATATTACTATAGTTCATATTTTCGTCTTGTTGATTTGGTTGTCATGATTTAAAAGCTTTTGTATAAATAGGATTGTGATTATTTTGGTGTTCTGAATACAAAGCAAAAAATCAGGTGTAACTGAACCTTTTATCAAAAAAGGTTGAGACATAATTTCCAAACAAATGCAAAACCATCTTTGGAATTGAAATCAAGGGTATCTACAACAAGAAGCTGAGAATTCTGGGTAATATGCTCTGCAGAAACATGCAGGTCACAAAACTACATGTGGAGAGATGAGATTGGTTGAGGAAGTGAGGCGACAATGATGCATGAACCTAACATCAGTGATGTAGTCGAGACCTAAACATCGAGACTGAGACCTGGTCAAACCATCGAGACCGACACCTCATCGAAAAATCCGAGACTCAAGAATCGAGAATTTGTAGATTATGCTGATATTTTTCTACAAATTTTCAAAAAATATTTTCGCGATTACGAAGTTGATATTTTTTGGAATTTCCGGCATTTTTCTTACCTGCTTTGGTTGTTTCTTATCTGCAAATACAGCAGACCAAAAACACATTGATTTACAAAATTTTTACTAAGCCATATTTTTGCAGACCAAGACAAGACCTCAAACCTTCGAGACTGAGACTCAAAATGGGAAGTCTCGAGACCAAGACCACACCTCGAGACTCCATCACTGCCTAACATGCAGTGGGGAAACCAATATTCTCTGTAGTAAATGCAATGTGCATTTATGTCTGAACCAGTGATGGAGTTTCGAGACCCATATTTGCGAGTCTTGGTTTCGAAGGCTACAGGTCTCGAGACTTTGAATGTTGCAAAGAAATAGTTTAGTAAAATTTCTAAAATTCAACGATTTTTGTTTGTTGTATTTGAAGGTAAGAAACAACCAAAACATGTCGGAAAATGCCAGAAATAAAAAGAATTCAACTCAGAAGTGGTGACGACATTCAAAACAAAATTTTGGCAAAATGCTCAAGTCTCGAGTCTCTTGAGTTTTTGATGAAGTCTCGGTCTCGAAGTTTTAACAACGAGGTCTCGGTCTCGAAGGTCACGCTCTCGACTGCATTGCTAGTGTAAAAAAACACATTGTTTCAAGCTCTATTACCAGTAATGCACTTCAACTGCAATTCTTGTGCATTTTCAAATACTTTCATTCAAAACTTGCAACAAACGTTGATCTGGTATATGCAATGCTTCGTTTGACAAAGCGCGAACCATTTATAAGAAAGATTCTTATCAGTTTTAGAATGCCTTGTTAGAGACCAAGAAAGAAATTACCTTTTCAACAAAAAAACACGACTTTGAAATTCCTAAGACGTAAAGTGGTTGCGAGGTTTCAACAAGTAGTGTAAATAATTACAAAAGCATTGACGTTCGTCTTTGCATTGCATGTTTGTAGGATAAAAGGCAATCATTTCAATGCAAATGATAGTAATTCATAAAAAAATCTGATTTTGTAATGACTCAGCTCTTCAAGGTTGTTTCTTTTCAGCAGTGCTGCTTCATGTAACCATTTTGTTTCAGTTTCACGTTTCTGTTATGAAATATACTGACAAAAAATAAAAGCACTTATATTTTTTAAAACTACTTGCCCAAACGACCAGTGTCCCCAATTCGGCACATTAATCCATTCCCCCAATAAAGCTTAGAATAGGAAAATAACACACAATTTAGTTTTTAGGCTCATATTTGATAATAATTTTGATTTTTTCCACACGTGGATAATGCGGACATTAAGGGGTTAATTCAAAAGGAAACCAGCATGTTTTAAAGACGTTATGGGGTTTGTAACAACTTGGCCATCTATAACAACTCTGCCCAGTCTCCCATGCCTACATAAGTTCATACTTGGTTTCAACAATCATGCGTACTAGGAATGGCTATTAAAGTTCTTTCTAAAAATTGAAAATTTTATACTCGTGTCTCGTCGCTAATTTTTGAAATGCTGTAGTTATTTGCGTTCAAAAAATTTTTTCCAGGGGCGGGCAATAGTGGACTTTTCCATAGGTAGTAAAAGAGGTTTCCAGGTGGGAAAAGTACTGAACTTTTTTCACCCACATGTAACTAAGAAAACACACAACTTTTTCAGGTTTACTAGGAAGATTGCAAAACCTATGAGGTGGCTTGACCCCTCCTTGTCGTCCCCTACGACGCCCACGATTTTAACTTGGCGTTCAATGACGTCTGACCAGTTTGACACTACTTTTGTGGGATCTAGCTGGTTTAACATGAACTTAACAATTCGCACCGTTCCGATTTTTCGGTAGGCTGAAGTATACAGCAACTACTGAAGTAAAGGCTTATATGTATGAAGTAATCTGCTCAACGGATAAAAAATCGATAATTTCGTCTTTGCTTTTTGGTTAAATGCTTCAGCTGACAACCACGTTTTCATGATTAGATCGACACGCTAAAGTTGAGCTTCTTGCATGGCAAAATTAAGGATTTTAACACTTCGTTCATGCTCTGTTGTGTTTCCACAGGACGTTATCATCTTTGACAACGGCCAAAGCCGTCCTGGTCAGAGAAGCATTCTTTCTCTGTGATACGAACACGTAATTGTTCGAAGTAACAAGCAACGACAGGTTGCACCGATTATATTGGAATGACGTGGTTTTATGAAAAGTAAAGCACACGTTGAACAAATTGAGTGGTCTTATTTTTCTGACATAATCGTTTTCTTGCTTTTCGGATATATTTCTCCTCCAGCAGTATTGCAGTAGATTTAAATCAAGTTGCAAAGCATTTCAAAAAAATCCTTAAAGACAGCTTTGACAAATGCGATTTTTCTCTTGCAAGGCATTTTACGACATAACAACGTCGTGAAAACCTCTCGCAGCAGGATTATTATACTCGTATGATTCGAACTTCATCCGGTTCGCAGTGAAGTGGCTGTGGGGTGGCGAAAAACAGATCCTTAAGTTTGCTGAAGGCGAAAAACAGATCCTTAAGTTTGCTGAAGGCTCATTTTTAATGTATGATATGCGTTTTGCAGCAGCAAATCCGAAACGTTCACATCCCCATAATTTCTCATTTTATTACAATACAGTTTTGATCGACCTTATCGTAGAAATGCGCCTCACGGAGAATGAGTAAGCGCTGCCCATTTGTGCTGACATTACAACAGCCTAAACATCTGTCCTGTTTTGTGATATCTCAGCTCAAATTCCAACCAAACGCAATCAATATTCCTTTCGTTGCAGTTTCGTATTACATTCACTGTTTTGTGTTCCTTCCAGTTCATGGGTTTTCAATCCTTCTCTTCATGCAGCGACCCGTTTTGCAAAGCACTTCAACCTCACGATCCCCTCCGAACATTTCCAGTCAGGCATATGAAACGCGTAGTGTCTGCACAATAGAAAATCACAATGACTAAAAAATAACGTACAATATCACTATGTTGAACAAAGACTCATTTATTAAGCTCATGCCCATGACAACATCAGTAAGAGAGACTCATACCTGCACAAATTACTCCACAGCTCAACTCGTTAAACTAAACTCCCAAGTTAGCTACCGCAATCAGATATCTAATTTACAAACACTGCAGATTCTTACGTCACAAAGTTTATCGTCCGTTACCAAGCGCAAAAGTACAGTAATTTTCATATCCACACTATCATTTTTGCTGGGTGATCCCATTTTGACTATCAGTGCAAACAGTGGTACCCTTTAAAACAGAAGTAATTATGAATATTTATTGGAAGCTCTCGCGGCCCCAGAAAAGGCAAAAGACCGCCACGGGGTTGCGGCCCAGGTTGAAAACCACTGTTCGAGTTCAAGCTCATAATTCCGGAACGAAGCAGCGTCCAGTTGACAAATGGCGGCATCTTGCCAGCAGACCTAATACCTAATGTGTGGTAGTGATGTGTTAAAGCTTACTAACATGGAGTATTATGCAGGCTTCAAAGAAATTGTTATCGTCATTGGCGGATTAACAATCTTAGTAAATATTGCTATGGCTTTTGCGTCGTCTCAGATGATTTGCGCCACCAGCGCGAGACCGATCAACCCTCTTCAGGAGCAATGCACACACACAACGCAATTCATGAACATGTCACAAACCAGTGGAAACTGCAAAGAGCCTGCATACACTACAGTTTGAAGCTACTTGGCTGTTTTGGTCCATCTGGGCGCGACAACCCTGGACTACTGCAGTGGGCTATTTCACGTGCAACGGTGGTCTGTCAGCAAAATGAAAAGACGCAAATCGTCCGAACTTTGGATGTTATGTGAAAAAACATAATTTGTGCCTCAAAACAGCTAAAACATGTGCGTAATGCTATAGTTTTGTTTAACATTGAAGAATGCTCTGCTTCCGCTAGTGATGTCAGTGATATGACTAAATCTTTGCAGTACTGAACAAAACGACGGTTGATGTCACACTGATTCTATTTGTACTGTAATATTGATGTTTTAGCAAAATAGAAGTTACAATGTAGACCTTGGAGACCTGGTCGTGATTTTATTCGGTGACTTTCTACTCTTTAAACAAAACGGAAGAAAGTCGTTTTTGGGTAAATTCTCGTGATTGAGCTTTATTCTGAAACCATAAAGGAATTATGTTGTAA
>Ga0210059_1009525_pt1 | contig 15158 bp, 12 predicted proteins | sample Ectturendosymbi2_FD_188042 | JGI IMG/M metagenome (GOLD analysis project Ga0210059, IMG submission 188042) | Ecteinascidia turbinata endosymbiont from Florida, USA - Sample 2 (SPAdes) (version 2) | ecosystem: Host-associated > Tunicates > Ascidians > Unclassified | place: Key West, Florida...
CAATAGCTAAGGCATTAAAAAGTATGCGTTGACGCTATACGCTAAAAAACCGCGAAAACTTTACGGCGTAGCCTCAAGCGATAGCTAACCAAAAAAATGTGGCCGTAAGCGTTAGCGTAAACAAAAAAGTCTACGCCGCAAGTCTACGGCGTAGACTTTGCGGCGTATACGTACATCTCTGCTGGTTTCTCGTTAGAGTCGAATGTAGAACTTAAGAGAATAGTCAAGCAGTAAAAACGTCAAAACTTCTTTTTAACAAGGTTTAACGCGCGTGCAAGTTGAATCAAGACCACAACCAGGGTGGGGGCAAAACGGGCAATTGCAGCCACCCCCAAGTTTCAGGCATCATATCAAATTTTTTAAAAAAGGTGATGTTGATCTTGTTGTAGTCAAATTTGACAACAACATGAATCAAGGAAGTTCATCACAAGAGACGGAACAAGGCTCAATAATAAACATTCCAAATTGGGTTGACTCAAGTGAGGATGAAGAACAAAACGTGTCAATGGAGAATGAGTATGACAGCGTGGATTAAGGATAAAAAATATATCAACAATGGCTCAAACAAACATGTACAAAGTACTCTGTATATAACAGTGTAGAATTATATGGGCGCCGTTAGCAATAGAAAGCCTGACACACAAACCGGATGAAACAGGCGCAATCAAGCTGAAGCATGGCATGAACAATGAACCGGAAATTGTAGAGCAATACAGGCAAGGCAGGACTGAATGCTAAAGCATACCATAAAGAAAACAACAGAGTCATTGCAGTCAAGCAATTTGAAAAGAAAAATGGAGCTTTTGGAGATGCTCGAAAACTGCCTAAAAAGAAGAAATACGATCAAGAAGGAATTTCAAGGGATTGGTTTGTCTATTGAAACCTTAAAAGAACCATTTAAAAACCTAAAAGAGGAAACAGTACTGGCAGGCATGATAAACTGGATTATGTACAAAATGCCTTTAAACGAATCAGTTACAATAAGATTTAGAACAGCAAGCCAAATATATCAAGTAACTCTGTGTTATCAAGAAAGGCATTTAAGAGCAAAAGGGTTGGAAGTAATAGCAACAAGGGCAAACGGATTCATATTATATGAATGGGAAGAAGGAACAAACTATGCCAACCGTTCCACAAACAAGATCTGTCAAAGTATGCGAGTTGCAGACGTCAAGAACTACAACAGCCATTTCCAGGCTATAAACTGTGATGAAACCCTTCAAGGCTTTCCGCATGGAAACCTTGAAGTTACTGAAGAGGACATGAAACTAATAGACGAATTTTTGAATGTATAAGTGTTTGCAATAAGAGAATCTTCGCATGTTACAATATGAATGAATGTATGGTCACATAGTGACCAAATGGTCGCAGAGTGACCAAATGGTCACAGAGTGACCAAATGGTCACAGAGTGACCATTGAGAAAATATAAAAAGGTTGTGTCTTGACCCGTTTGGGTTTCAGTCGTTTCGTGGTAGTTGTGTTTTGGTAGCCGAAGAGCGAACTTGGGGATGCCTGGTGATCTCGTGATCCAGGAGCGCCTTGTAGCTCTGAAATCAGCCGACTTTCTAGGCACGAAAGTTTGGGCAAGGGTTTGATGTAGTCAGAAATGTATGCTGTCATTATAGTCAGATGCTGTTGAATGATGCTCCGTAAAACTGTAAGTAATAAACTTGTGTTGCAATTCTTTTTAAACCCTAGACTTTGTAAATATTGTGGCATGCTAGATTCAATGTAGGAATAGAGTTCTGTCAACATTTTCTAGCATTTTGTACTTTAATCAATTTCGAACGATTTTAAAGTAAAAAAGGAAACAGAGTTCTGCCCAAATTTTTCATGATTTTGTACTTAGAAAAATCCTGGCATATGGGGGGTCATATTGTAAGGTCCTTTTGTGTATGTATATTTTGTTATATCATAAGTGTCGTTTGTTCGATGCCTTGAGTGTAATAAATCTGTATCCCCGCTTAAATGGGTACAACGGTCCTGTCACCAGCAGCTAGGGTTGGTGATATTGACTGTTTACTTTTGCGTAGATAGTCTTTAGGGGACCAGCCTCGAGAACCCTGTCTAGACTGAAAGTATAAGATAAACGTTAAATTAATTAAAGCGTTTAGCACAACTTGTTTTACACCGAGCCTCTCGTGGACAAGGGCACTGAGCTAGGTTATTGAGTCCAGCGGGATTATTCGGCCGTAAAAATCTTTGGTTTTAGTGAAAATCTCCTGAACAAACTATTGACTACATGTATTGCAAACTGAGCTCCTTGTTTCTACAAGTTTCGGTTTATTCGCAATAACAGCTTTGAATAGAACGTACTCTATATAGCTTGCATGTAAAGAATGCTTATTTATATCGAGAGCAAATTGACCAAACACCGTTTTGTTAACATTCTAGCTTTTGAAAGTGCAATCCAAGTGTTGAACTAATCAACGTCAAACGTGCACAATCCCACACCATCTGTAAAAATAAGCGTCCTATCATCAACAATTTGCTCTAGATTTGCGACAAAAGTTTTCGAGGAATCAGCCGAATGGATTGTTTCATCTTTTTGCAATCATTCAAACTAGCACATATCTGTATTCAAGTAACTTTATCTTAACAATGTTGAAAAACAAGTGAATGAATCGAGCAAATTATTTTTATAGGGAATCGATTTCACGCAAGACTTCTCATAATCAGTCCAAAAAATCTTATTTACATAAGCTCTTTTATCATAAATCCTCTGATTCCTTTATGGTAGCTATGTTTGCATTTAATCCTTATTTGCACTTTTTCGTAACATGTGAAAAAATTTTTGCATACAATCCTGCAAAAAAATGCTACAAACCACTTACAATTTATTTAACAACTGAGAAAAAACAACAGCAAGCGCTCAGAAAACATTTCCTTTTCTTGTGCGAAGTTGTAGCATTCAAGTTGTGGTGTTACATTTAAGCAACGGTCACATACAAAAAACGACATGTTTTAACACATGAAGGCAAAACAAATTTCAGCGAGATCATGGTCATAAAGGCAAGCAATCACTTGACGCTTGGTATGTCTGTGATAGTTATGAATAGGGCAACCAATATTTTGACCTAAAAACTTAAAATTTTGACTTCATACTTTGAAAATTTAGACTTTATTTTGACTTATAAATTTTCTGCATTTGCAACTGCAAAATAATTCAGCCTTAGGTGTTGAGGTTAACCCAGAAGCAGATTCATGCACTCTATGCTTCAAAATTATAAAATATTTCATTAACTTTGTCGATGATATATTGGTAAGTACGTTAATGATTACAGTAGAGTCAAACCTGAGAGCATCATAAATTTGAAACGGTATATGCATAATGGATTGAGCATTTACTAAGTCAAGTGCAGTAAGACCACGTTTCTTGCCTCACCATGCTATGCTACATACTATTCAATTGTCCAGTAGTGGGCAAAACAGCATTATTACGCCAGAAATTGCAACAAAGCAACTAATATTACAGAATTGCAACTAAACTTGCAAAAGCATATCAATATCTGTTGTTGTAGTTTCAATAAAGTATCGATGAGGAGAAAAAAACTGCTGCAAGAAAATTTTGACCTAAGACCTAATGACAAATTTTAACTTTTTTTTGACAGAATAACCTGAGATTCCCTCATGTTATGAGCAGGAAATTTGATTTGTGGACGTTTCATGAACTTTGAAAACGGCAGAAAATTTTGACTTTATTGACTTTTGGTTGCCCTAGTTATGAATGTACGTAAATGAAAATATTCTTCAACACCAACTCTATGTGTTTAGCCAAGGCGATTTGCAAAATAACGGCATCATTTAATTTTTTACTTAATACGCGGAAGCAAAAAAAATTTCAGTGAAATTGCAATAATAAATAAATCAACTACTTGACGTTTGATAAGGAAAACAGGAAAATTTTTGTTGACGCTAACTTTGCGCATAGAGTCAAAAATGAAGATTAGTGGGGTCACTTAACCCTTTGGGTCCCGGGTTTACCCCTTATTTAGCAGAACTTTGCAATCCTATAACTCGCCAGGCGATTCAGCTAGAGAGCTATTAAAACCATCCACGGATTCAGCAAGTCTTGTAGTCAAAATCGAAAACAAATGTTTTTCGTTTTCGGTGGGGGGATTTCTGGACGTGACGTCACAAAGAAAACATGTTTTGGAAATTTTTGGCCACCTTTGGCCGGCCCTGGGCCCCAACCCATTGACCCATTCTTTTGTCTCAAAGTTTTGTTGAAAACTAAGTCAAAATCCGTGTTTATAGAGACCTTGATTGAGTTGCTAACATAGCTGTAGCCAAAATTTTTGGTCAAAAACCCAGTTTTTGGCCTAATTCAAAACTTTTCAGAAAAGGCAGAATTTGCCCTTTCAGGGCAAACTTTGGCCAGCCATAACTCGGCATCAGATTGAGCTAGAGAGCTGTTCAAAACCTGTAATGACTCGTGGCGTCGTATAGTTCAGAATAAATTTTTTTGTAAATTTGGTTGGGGGGTTTTCGGCCAAATGGCCAATGGGCATGTTATTTTGTTAATTATATGATGTCATCATCCGATCCCACGCGCCAATATTTTGGCTCGCAGTATGTTTGGATTCTAGGCGAGAATATGATTTTTAAGAGCCCTTGATTGAGTTTTTAGCATTTCTGGTTCAAAGCTTATGTCAAAAAACAGCTAATTGGTAAGGGGCTTTTCTCAATACTTTTGGGAATTTCCCTAATAAATTTTAAGTTTTTTTGGCCCTATACTTGGAACTAGGAACACTAAAAACCCATTCGGACCCTTCAAAGTCCCGAAATGTAACCAAAAACCAACTAAACTAAAAAAAATTGTATGTCATTCAAATGGCTCCTGCGGGTCTTAAAGGGAAGTCGAGCAAAAATGCTGACGTCAGCAAAAAATAACATAAACATCCTAACATTATATAAGCATTAAAAAAACAACCAGACATCCTAAACTGAAACGTTTTTTTATTGCAAACTGCATACCTTCACAAGTCTTTAGAGGGTTGGAACAGCTCTCTAGCTCAATCTGACGGCGAGTTATTGTCTGCGGTGGAATGCCCCCATGTGTGACTTTTGAGGGAGCAAAATTTTGGTCAATTTTTGGTTTATGAGCCATAATTTTCGCTCCCAATATACTGGAAAGTCAATCAAAGGCTCTGTAGACGCAGATTTTGACCTAGTTTTCAACTAAACTTGGATACCAAAAAATGGCTCATTGGGACTGCGCCCAGGGCCAGGCAAAGATGGCCGAAATAACCCAAAAACACCCATACTTGTGACGTTCCGCCCAGAAAAGCTCAAACCCAAAACGAAAAATTGTTGTTTCGATTTTGACTACAAGACTTGCTGAATCCGTCGAGGGTTTGAACAGCTCTCTAGCTCAATCGCCTGGCGAGTTACAGGATTGCAAAGCTCTGCAAGAAAAGTGGCACACGCGGGACTGAAAGGGTTGAACAACTTTAATTTGGTTATACAATTATCTCGTGCTAATTTTTTCCGAGTGTCAAAGCCATATTTTGTTCAGTAACTTTAACAAAAACTTGCATTGGATTATGCACACTGCCAAATACGCTGAAGTCGAACCAAAATAAAACAATGTCATACTGACATACACGTAAAACCAAAAAAAACGGAGCTACACATGCAGTGAAGTACTGAATCTCGTGCAGTATTTATTCCGAGCATTAAAATCACTTTTACGCAGCTTTACTAGCAGCAGTAGCCTGTATTTCCGAGCCCGAGCTGCTTCAAGGTTGTTGATGATGTTAACGTTTTTCCGAACTAAAATGGAACCGATCGATCAGGACAAAAGCAACCTGAGCTGAATCTTTCCTAATGCTGCTAACTTACGGCAAACAAATCATCCAAAATTAGCACAAAACAGTGAGAAGAGCAGTTACTACCAATGTGTGCGGACAGAAGAGCTCTTGTGAACTTTTTCCTTTGGCCACCACTCACGCCAAAGTAGCGAACACCAGTAAAGTTGCGATAGTTTGCTACCACATCCATTAGTTTTATAAAAAAACAGCGGCGCTATTGTTATCTCCTCCTGGAAAATTTGCTCGCTACAGTAGCTGGCTACAATAGCCTGCTACTGCCCACCTCTGCACAAGAGTTAGCCTACCTTACTGCTTTAGCACAATCCAGGTAGCTTACCTCTGTTTAACTTAATTTATCACACAGCAGAGCCTAACTGCAGTAGGGCTGGAACTATCTGGTTCAGGGGTCACCAACCTTTTAGAAACTGTGAGCCACTTATTGTCTACTGATTAATGCGAAGAGCGACTAGTTTGATGCACACTTCTGAAATCAAACTTTTGCTCAATTTACCTTCACTTATTTTAATATTGATATTTGTTAAAATGTGAAGATATTGATCATGCTAATGCTACTTTTGGAACAGGCCCGCGGGCGACCTGGTGCCCACGGGCACCACGTTGGTGACCCCTGATCAGTGTTCCCTCTAAGCTGTGTGCATGTGCGCGCGCACACAGCTTTCAGAGACTGCGCACACCAGAGATGATTGGATAGTGGATTTTCACTATCCGATCCTATCCTGTTTTTGAAAAATGATATTCGTATCCGATCCGAATCCTGTTTTTGTTGAAATCATAGTATCCGTTTCCGAAGACTATCCGAAAGTGTATTGCTATGCACAACATACATTTTTACGCTGTGTCTATTTTGTCTAATGAGGCAAAATAACTGCTGGAGCTATTTTGCCTTTAGGTAAACACGATTGGTTGAAGTAGTCACACGACAAGTTTGGAACACATGTCCTGATTAGTTGACCATGGCATCTGTGAAAAAAGCTCAGTCCCATGCATGGATGATAGTTGTCATGGTTTCAGGGATGGCAAGCAGTTAACATCTTCTTGCTTGCATTAAGTGAACTGTAGGCTAAACCCTAACATTAAACATTGAACCCCTAAACCTAAAACGTGACCATAAACCCTGATCCTAAACACTAACCATAAACTCCTAAATCCCAACCAATTGTCTCTGCGTATCAATGCTTGTCATATGACTACTTCAACTAGGTTCAAATAAAGGCAAAATAGTCCCAGCACAGATTTTGCCTCCAAGCAGAGTAGACACTTGAATGCGTTGTATCACTTTGGTCCCTGTCATGCTTGTAAACAGAAACTTTGACATATCTTCTCTTTGCAAGCTTGACATATTGCATAACCTAAGTACTTTTCCGAGTCAATTGCATTAAAAAACAAGCTGAAGTTTTGCCACACAGTCCAGTCACCACGGGGGGCCTTTGGTGGGCTAGCCCTTCCGAAACAATCCCCCCTCCCAAATTGAAATATGAAGCACTATAAAACAGTGATGTTTGTTCAAATTTCAGAATGTCAAGCCCCACTGCACAAAAGCTCCCCTAAAGAAGGCTTTCTGGTGATGGTCCTGTTGCCACACCAAGTTTTTCATTGGCCATTTTGTGGCAACAATGGTTAGATTTTAACACCATCCATGAGTTAACATTTCATTTTTGTTTATTAATGCTACCCATCGGTGCACTTTAACCAAACCTAACTACATAGCAATGCTATTCTACAAACCAAAACAGCATTGAAAACAATACACTGGCTTAAAATTTGTCATTTATATTGAAATGGCTGATTAAAAATTCAGTCTAACAAGTCAATGTCACAAATCAACAATCTTGCATATGATGTTTAAAAAAGCTATCTGGCCTGGTAGGCTATCAGCCAACAACCAGTCAATGCAGGATCACGTAGAATAGGCGTGAAGATTGCAAGACCTGGTGTAGACTTCAGAACACATTAAAGGAGCTGGTGCTCTAGCTAGTCTAAGTCTAGACTACAGATCACGGTAGGTCTACACTAGCTAGCCTTAGTCCAGGTACGCAGCAAACAAGGTCCCTTTAATGCACTCTGAAAGAGAGCCCTATCTTGCCACACCAGGAACAGTTTCATGCTGACAAACTTGGCATAACTCTACGGTTCAGAGATTACACCATAGACAGACTCGGAATCATGGCAGACTCGGAGTCAAGGCTGAAAAAATGCTTCTGAAGATAATAAATGAATGATTGTGCAATGTGGATGTGCAATTTTTTCCAAAAGTCTGAATCCTCGAAATATTGATAAAAGCGTTTCGGATATCCGGTTCCGTATCCGGTTCCCGTTTGAAAGCAGTGTATTGGATTTCCTTATCCCGTTGCAAACTCACTATCCTGCCGGATATCCAACCGGGAAATCGGATAGTGATCATCTCTGGCGCGCACGCATAAATTTACTGCGCACAGACACATTATGATGTATCAATGTTCTCAGTTGGCAGGTTTTAGTCATTTCTAAAAAGGTGCGCACACACCAAAATTTCTGCCCACAGACACTACAAAAAATTACAGGGAACATTGCCCCTGATCTAGTTTACTCTAGAGCAACCGACAGCTGGTCATTCGACTAAGGCTGAATTTACACATGGTGTTAGGGTGCATAACAAACTTGAACGCATCAACAAGAAGACTCAAGTCTGATGTATTTTGGCCAGATAAAATAATATGAAGAGTTTTGCATACATCAAAACAAAAAAATTACAAATATTGAAGACAACATATGTTACGTTTAATGTGAACATTTTATATCTTACAACAAAAATCTGCAGTATCTAACATCGGACAAATCACTGCACTACGGTTTGTCGACGTAAATCCCGTAAGAAGTTCCATTTGTTCAAAATATTTTATCAGCTCCACGCAGCTGGCAAAACGTTATCTTGTCTGAATAGGAAGACACAGGATTCCTAGACAGCAAGAACGCCATCACCGAGAACACTGGCTCAAACTAATTTTAAGTCAGCCGGAAGCTGGTCGAAACCGAGAAAACTCACCCATATACGGCCAGCGGACCTGTTTGAAGACTGCCGTTGGCCGGCATAAGTCTGATCGTAAGCCGTAACCGGATTCTGTGTGAAGCCACCTTTAGCCCACGTGGTTAAGGTACGAGGCCAAAGTTGCAGGCCATGTGACAAGTGGACATGGAAAGGTAGTAAATGACTCGACTGTGACAACGACTCCGTTAGCACGCAAACAAATGAACTTTTTTTGCTTCCGTGATAATAAAGATTGGCGCAAATTTTCTGTTTTCACTGTCTTCACTGATCCAGTCTGATCCAGTCCAAATCAGAGCTCATCTCTGGAATGAAGCAGAGGTGGCCAGAGTCACTTTTTCAGACTCCAACTCCGCTCCTGTTTCAAAATGTATGAATCTCGGTCAGGATCCGGGTCCGTCAATTTTTCAAATTTGAGAATCCGACTCTTGTTCAGACTCCGGCTATAATCATCGCGTAATTTACCCATTTTTTGCTTAAGAAATGGCCACACCGACTGCTGATACGGTCGATATTGAAAAGTGACTCCAGATCGGGGTCCGTTTTTTCCTAAAGTTTTGACTCCGGGTCCCGATCCGGGTCCGAAAGAAAAACGCAGAATCCAGCCTGAGTCGACTCAGGTGTCAAGCGAAATTTCTGACTTCATACCATGTATGCATGCACAGAGTAATACCATGTATGCATGCACAAAGTGTCTGCTACAGTTATTCCCGTGCTATAGCTTGTTGTGGGTACCTGACATTTATCCAAAATGTTTTAATTTACACATCACACATCAGAAAAGTAATTTCCAGACTTTATTTCTTTATTTTGAAAAGCAAAATAACTGAAAAACATTAACAGGTCAGAAATTTCGCCTGACACTGTTACCGGATCCGGTCCCACCTCTGGAATGTAGTGGTTTTTGTAAAAAAGTCTGTGGCAGCACTGGTCGTCGTTTGGTTGGCTTCCTGAAGGTGGACCGATTATAACGCTGTCATCTGCGAAATCTGGCGACCCATGCAATAGGCTACAGTAGTCTGGAATAATATACAGTTACTTTACCCTGTTCATAAATCAGCGAGCATACGCAATTATTAGTCGTGTTGCTGTTGGCTAACCTGTATGTATGCTGTATTAATGCTTTAACATATTTGCACATTTTTGTGTGGCATGCTACTGTTGGTAGGCTACTGCCTACTCTACTGTTGTTAACTACAAGTGTTAGGCCTACTCACTCATCACTGTAGCGTAGCACTGTTTGCTACACAAGACAAGGTAAGTTAGGTTGGTTAAGTGTTCCCACTACAGCATTTGATGCTTTTAGTTTTACTGTAAGTTTAGCTTTTTATCACTAACTGTATGTATTACCATTCTTTATTGCTACTTTGGGAAGTTACAAATAAGGCAGTGTCTATTTTGCTGCCAAGATGGCAGCAGCAAAAGGGTTGGTAGAAAAGAAGTAAATGTAACCAAAAGATAAACCTACAGCATAACCTTAACCCTAACTGTAGCCTTACCCTATCCCTAACCTAATGCTAAGCTAACTCCAATGCTAAGCTAACACTAACCTAACACTAAACTAACCCTAAGCTAACCTAACCTTAATTCTAACCTAATCCTAACCGAACAAGACTAACCCCTAAGCGGACCCTGAAAAAATGCAAAAGAAAAAAACAAGAAAAGTCGGCAAGGCGAGAATCGAACCGAAAACCATTGGCAAAGCAGCCATAACACCTTACCGTTACACCACGAGCAGGACAGCATTTTCCTGACAAAGTGCTCTTTTTGTTTGTATTGCGTCTTGCCACGAGATCGAACCATTGACTGCTGGCACACTAGCTCCAGCCGATCTGTTACTGCCAGAATATCGCCGGTAAAATAGATACTACCTATAAATAATGTATTGCAGTAATTGTAAAGTATTTAAGTTTTGTAATAATTTTTAATGACAGTGTCTAGGTACAGTAGCTGGTCAAGTGCTAGGTAGCTGGCACCGGTTACGCAGGGTAAACTGCTAGGTAGCCGGCAACATAAAACCAAAACCTTAGCAATAGTGTTTATGGTAGAGATCACCCGCCGGCAGTGCATATGCAAACAAGAGTGCTCAAAGTGAAACTGAAATCTACCTTGCCTCTATGGCTGCACAAACCGAATTGTACAGTTATGGCATTAATGATTTATAGTACTTAGTTACGTGACTAGGGCATTGTTGTACGTTAGTTGCAGTTAAGGTTAAGGATTCCATAGTTTCAATGCATTGACGAAAGAACGTTGGTTACTATAGAAATGCTAAGTCTTTGTTTAAGAAACAATAAAGTAGACTGAAATATAACAAAATACAGTAATTAAGAGCTATAAAGCGTAGTTCAATCAACCAAAGGCGTTACTGAATAGGCTAACCTATGCAATTGTGAACCTGTAGCTTATTTACCTAATTACGCAAAACTCCAATGTTATATTCTAAACCTAAAACCCAAAACCTGCATACCCTTAACCTAAAACTCTAAACCTGAAAGCCTACACCTGAAACTAAAGCAAAAACCCCATAGCTTAATCTTGTAGGTAGGGTGGGCCGAAAAAAAAATTTTGAAAGAAGGGGGGTCTTATATCTTAGGAAACTGCACAAAAACAGGTTTTAAAATACATTTTGGTGGTTGCCACTAGTGGACCATGCAACCACATGACAAAGGTCAACATTCATAAAATTGGTTTAACTGCTGTAATGAATTGTCTGTTGTCCTTAAACTGACCCATGCTGCATTAAACATTGCTTTTGATTTCATGTTTATTGCATTCTAGGCTGACTATTGGTCTACTACTTCATCTGTGTATTGCATAAGAGCAGAATCTTATTAAAATGAAGATTTTGTGATAGATTTCCTTTGCAATGGACTGCTTTTATGTGTTTTGCAAGATGTGTGTAGTTATTTCTTAGAGAAAATGGTTACAAGGAATACTTCTATTAAACTAAGATCTTGCATAGTGGGCATGTCTTTCACAAAGAAAAATTACCCTCAGAAATACTTGTAACTAAAAGAGTACATAATTGAGCATGTTCTAAATGAAGAAAATTTCCTACAGCAATCTGCAGCAGGGGTGGTGGCAAAAGAATTAATCAATATTTGGATATTTTGCAATGCTTACCCAATAAATGAAATAACAGTAAAACAAAAAATTTTTGAGCTTATGAAAACTTTCAGTTCAATCAATCGTTATAGCAAAAAGCAGCATGGAAAATCTTTTCTTCAAAAGGAAGCAGAATTTATGAGAGATATGGATGAGCTTTGACATTTTTTATCTGACGACCAGCAGAGAAGACAGCTTGAAAAACAACATTTACTTCGAATGACAGACAAAGCTTTTGAATTCTATTCTGACCAAAAAGGACCAAGGGTGATGAATTTTTTCATTATAGTTGAGACACTAACTACCTCTGATGTAAAGTTTGCTGAAAAAGCACTGGACCAACAAAAGCTATTGGATTCATCACTCCCATCAGTAAATGTAGATGCTGGTGCAAGTATTTCTGCTCAAACATCAGGCAATTCAGACTATGATGCTTCTCAATCTTTGTCAAAGTCTGAGTCGATGTCTTCAGAAAAGTTGTTTTCACAAGAAGCAAATGAGCAAAACAGGATGGAGTTGCCAAATTTAGCAATGATGTCGGAACGTTATCAACTATCTGACAGGGCAAGTGCAGCTGTAGCAAATGCTACACTGAAAGATGCTGGCTGAATTACAGATTTGGCCAAAATCTATGTCATTGACAAAAGAAAAATACAGAAATATAATTAGTGAAGACGAAGCTATATTAAGCAATAAGTTCATTGACGGGATCTACATTGATGGAAAAAAGGACTCTACCTTACTAACTGAACACGACGCACAAACTGGCAAATATTATCATAAAACTGAGCTCTAAGAACACATTGTTGGGGAACCTGGTGCTTGTTACTTATTGCATGTCTTTCCACAAGATGGTAGAGGAATTACCATAGCAAATGAGGTATATGATGCTATTGAAGGTACCGAGTAAAGTGACACCCTAAAAGTTGTAGGAACAGATAGAACTGCATCAATGACGGGAAACAAAGCTGGATCCATTAGGTGCTTGGAAGAGAAACTGGGGAGACCATTGCAATGGGTAGTCTGCCTTATGCACTGCAACGAGTTGCCTCTAAGGCATGTGTTTCTTGAATTGGATGGAACAACTAAAAGTCCTGACAGTTTTTCGGGGCCTTTGAGAAAAAAACTGAATGGAAAAGTATCAACTTAGCCAGTGAAAAATTTTGAACCAATTGAAAATGCAGATTTTCCAAAATTGCCTGATGATATTGTGTCAGTTGCGTCAGTTTCCAACTGATAAAGTAAGGGACATTTCAATGAAAGTGCTATAGCGAAACGCATATTTTGCACATTCAGAAAATGTAATTCTTGGAATGTTAGCTGAAGATGATGAGAACATTCGTCGAAGAGCAGTGGATAAGATTTTAGAATTTTGCAGTGAAGCATCAGCAACCACAGATATGGAATCATCTACCTTAGAAAGCAGCAGAAAAGATGTTGTCTGACAATTTAAGGTTCCAAAGATCAATGTAGAAGCTACACACTTTTATGAGCTTACAAATCTTGACAGCATCAAGGATATTTCTCAACCACCTGCCATGATGGATTTGGATGATACTTCGATTGCTCAAATGCTGACCAAACCTCTGGTCCTGCAGCACCCGTGTCACAACCAAGCTGTGGAAAGACACATTAAACTGGTAACTGAGGCTACTTCGGTTGTGACCAGATATATTAAAAACAAGATGGCATGATCCGCCAAAAGATTCAATCCAGGCTGCTGATGAGCAAATTTGACTCTAAACAACAATTATTTGAAACCAACATTTTACATACAGGACCAGTAGTTATGGTAGCACAAAAAATAAACATTGCAAAATGTGTTTTACAGTTTGACTGTGTGTGAAAGACAATTTCATATGCACTTTGATTTGTCTGCAATTATGCTGAACTTTACTAATATTGTAATCTCAATCTGTTAACTGCTAACTTATGCGTGAGAGACTGAGAGAACCAAATTTATCCCAAATGCATATAAACTGTCCTCAGATAATGCAAATAGGTTTGACATGTTGAAAATGTGACTAAATACAAGCAATATAAAACAAATGTGCAAGAAAATGGTAAAAATCAATTTTTTTCAAAAACCACAAATACTGTTAGGTTTGCGAAAAAATGTTCTCAAGAAGCAGATATAATTTTGGTACTTCTGAGCATTTTGATACCAAAATGAGCTTTGTAGTCTAAGTATGTCAAAAATTATGTCAATTTTATTAAATTTGACCTTTTTGTGACCTTTGTCACATGGTTGCATGGCTGTTGTTACGGTCAACCATCCCAAATAGATTTCAAATATGTTTTTAGCTGATTTGCCAGGATTTAAGAACCCCCTTTTTTTGAATTTCAAAAAAAAGTTTGTTTTTTGGCCCACCTTAGTAGGTATGTGCAGATAGTCATTACATAATGCTTGACAAAGAACACCACGCATTTCATTCGCAAAGTGCAAACTTGCACTTTGGCTAGTTGTATGTCGGGAGCTGTAGCGTCTGCTTGGTTGCATGTACTGTAGATACTAGATACACGATTTTGGTTGGGATATGTTCAGCAAGACTTTTTCTAGACAAATTTATTTTTTGACTTTTGTGGGTAGACCTATCAAGTGTTAAAGTTGTATGTATGCCTTACATCAAATTTTTTTTTCGAATTTGTTAATGATTTTGGTGCGATTATCTTGATTATTATCTGCGAGGTTTTCTTGAAAGCAACAAGTGTAAATCAATGCCCGTTAACTGAAGCCGAGCAACAAGCTGCTAGGTGTAATCCTTTATGGTGAGTAATTGTGCGTGCAGCTTGATACGGCAAATCCTGGAAGCAACAAAACAAAAGGAAAGATTATGCCTGGTAACTCCTGGCTCATCATTAACACTTTGAGAACCGGGGTTTGATATATTCGTACTTCGATTTCGGCGTAAAACCAGCAGTTTCAGTTGCCTTACCAACGCCCTAGCTCCTCCGCCAATTGCGCTAGAGAGCTGTTTAATGGCTCAAACAGATCGCCCAGACTAGTAGATTACACTCAAAAAAAAATTTTTTGGTTAGGGAGTGCAGATTTTTTGTGAATGACGTTATAAGTGAAGTAGTTTTAGGGTCATTTTGGCACATGTTGCCCGGCCTAGGGCCCAACTGCTAGGCCAAAGTTTTTCGCTGAAGTTTTCATTGGAAACTAGACTCGAGTCCGAGTCTTTTGAGCCT
>Ga0210059_1009527_pt1 | contig 15157 bp, 9 predicted proteins | sample Ectturendosymbi2_FD_188042 | JGI IMG/M metagenome (GOLD analysis project Ga0210059, IMG submission 188042) | Ecteinascidia turbinata endosymbiont from Florida, USA - Sample 2 (SPAdes) (version 2) | ecosystem: Host-associated > Tunicates > Ascidians > Unclassified | place: Key West, Florida...
GACGTTTCCGCTCCTGCTTGTACAAATGGGGTATGGCCTCCCCTGCGGCCTGTGAGTGGGGCACAGAAGAACAAACCGTCGACCACGTTGTCCTCCAATATCCAATCCATCGACCTCCCCATGGACTACACGGCCTGACGGTTCTGGACGATGAGACAACCGAATGGCTGCGCAACACCTGTCCCGAAATCTATGGCGGCCAAGCATTGGATAAAAGAAGAACTCGCTCAAAAGAAGAAAAAAGCCCAAAGCTTTTGACGAGGAACCACGTATTGTGCATTCTCGACGTCAACAAAGCGTGAGCAGACATCTTTGACATACTCCCAAGATTTGTCAAAAATTAATCTGTAGTGCTACGGCCGGGATGGAAACTGCCCTGGGTATCATCCCGCTTTGGTTCAATTATTCCGCGACATCTTTTTTCAAGACACTTAACATATAATTTTCTACGCAGAGAGGTGCACCGGTAGTTCGTGCGTTCCCTCCTGTCTCACTTCTTGTATATGGGGATGATCATCCCAGTTTGCCGATCTTTCGATGCCTTCCCAGAACACCAGGCAACTTGACACACATGAGTCAGTCAAAGAACTACTCTGCCTAAATCTTTTCAGCATTTCAGGTCGAATTTCATCGCAGCCTGCACCCATCAGATGTTTGAGAAGCTAGGAAGATCTCAGCTGCAGAGATGGTCCTTTCCTCGCCAAACGTACCTCCTGTGTGTTCGATGGTGTTAGAGTGGTTGGGTTCGAAACATCTTTGAAATACTCTCTCCATCTGCCAAGGACGTCCTCCTCATTGCTGAGTAAGACAACATTTTGGTCTTTGACGGAGATTTTTGCCGCGGAGATGCGGGATGGTTTGTCAGAACACTTTGTTGGCTTGCCAGTAATTGGAATCCAGTGCACATCCGAAATTCTCCCAAGATTACTTTCTACTCTTTATCACCACAGGCGCTGCGGATTTTCGCGCCGCAGCGTACCGTGAACGCAAAGAAGAGTCGGCTTTGTTTTAAAACCATGCTTTGTAGGCTACTTTCTTCGCTTGAAAAGCATCTTTCATCTCTTGGTTCCACCTTTTTGCTATTATTCGCCACACGGAGTGGATTCAGTCTACATACCCGAATATCTGAGCAGCAGATGAGGCTACAGCTGATTTGAACAGCCGCCACCCATATCCGCGTCCTCTGTGCATTCAGGGAGTTTTCGGAACAAGGACGATACAAAGGTCTATTTTACATCTTTGTCCATCACGACCTCCCACTTTATTCAGTAGGTCCTCCTATAGTCCTAAACATTTGTGAACTCCTTGTTGGTTTTTCAAGACGTAAGTTGCAGACCACCAGGGTGGTGATCAGTCGTCAGTTCTGCACCCAGTTTGACACGAACGTCCAACACTGAACGGTGTATAGGGCGCCGTTCGTAAAAAAATAATATCGGACATATTTAGCACAAAAAACTGCTAAATCAGACAGATTTAGCTAAATCGGAACAGCTTTAGCTAAATCGCACCAGATTTAACAAAATCGAAACAGCTTATAGCTAAATCAGACATATTTAAACTTTGCTAGCTCAACGCCGGAGTAAAGGAGTGAGTTTCTACCCATCGTCCAGCTCCAGAGTGTTAGAACCACAACGCTTAGTCAAAGAGATGCCTAGAACATCCAGTAATATCGTTTGGTTTCCTCGACCAGTTCGTGCTCTTTCCCCTGAGCGACGTAAAGGTCCAGTTTTTTCTTCAGCAACCGCTTTCTTATGGACTCCAAGTTGCAAAATGTCGTCAGACATGCTTAGCAGATACCGATGTAGCTTAGCAGTTACTATACACCGGTGCACCCCAAAAGAGATATTACAGGAAAATAGGTACAACAACACCACGCCTCTGTCCTCAACAACACACAGTTTACAAATGTAATCTGACACTACGCTGTGCTGAACCTGATACACCACACGTCCGGTATAACAGCGCCTCCCTCCCACCTGAGGAATTGACATGAACTACGTTTATTGTTTCCTTAAAATGTTTACATAAGCTCAAATTATAATCGTGTTGGTGTTACATAGCAAAATGTTAAAATTGAAAATCATTATCGTGATCCGGAACCACCAATAAAGCCTTAGTCAGGATCCGGACCGAGTAGCTCAAAATGCGCAGTCTCCTGCCCGACTCACGAGTCCTGGAATCCGGACCCTGTACAGCGTACACCTATGTGCAGCGGCACGGTAGCTGAAAACCACTGCTCTGTGCCATAGTATGCAAGTGTAAGAAGTAATAATTCTACTAAATTATTGGTATGGAAGGTAGTGGAAATGCAAACTCTCTTACGCTTCAAACCCTTTCAAGATCAAATGAAAGTTTGGATCTCTTTTGGAAGGGTTTGCTTCCCCGTATGGGTCCTACTCATATATCCCAAACTCCATAGCAGAGATTGATGACCTGGTAAACGCTGACCTTGCGTGGTCCTCTTTCTTCGCTAGCATTGTTTGAAGGGCCCGGTTTGTGCTTGAACGTTTGAGATTTTACGACGTTTGAAACAAAGAATTAACATTATCGCAAAATCTAATGTAACAATTCCTCGCCATCGAGACTAAGTTAGTACGCGTTGACCGACGCTTTGAACTCGGTGGCCGAAAGAAACAGTTTAAGGTCAGTCAACCGAACCCTCAAGTCACAAACATTTAACAACGTTCCTGCAAGGTTGACTATTGACAGTAACGTTTATTCGACAAGCAGCTACAGAAAAACGTGCTTTCGCGATATCCAGTACCGCACAAACTATTTTAGATCAGAAAATTGTTAAAAACAGTTGTGATAACTGGTGCGCTAAACCAGTTTTATTGCACACATTGTCCAAATCAACATCTTAATTGTAATGCTAAAATTATCCTGGTCTGCTGGCCCACAAAATGTCATGGTCTGCTGTGCCCACAATCTCCATAAATCAACCTATCCAAGAGGCCTGAAGGTCACAGAAACACAATGAACCAATCGTCTCTGCGGTAAATATTTTTCAATAGCAGCAAACCGCCAATTCAAAAATGGACAGGGATGCAAAACAACCTATTTTTAAAGCGTTTTTGTCCAACCAACTGCTGCTGTCTGCGGCTAAAGAGGTGATTTAGTATTGCAAACCGATCAGTTCGAACATGTGGAAAACCAACGCTTCACATTTTCAAGTGCACCCGAGCAGTTTGTCCAGACTAATTCCAACGCCATTGCGAAAGATTTAGTAGCGTATTTCAGAAAAGCCACGTTTTCAACCAAATGAATTATTTCAACCATCGCTTTTATGGTTGCTAGTAATTGATATGAACTGCTTACGTTACTCTTTTTTGTCCACACCAATTAATACCTGATCGCTGCCAGGTTTAGTTACTTAACACTAAGCTGGGCACAGTGGTTTTCCTACCTTATCAAAAGCAGTGTCACGTGAAAGGCCATTTCGATTTGCCACGCGCTGTGCGGTTTTACAAAAATACTTAGCTATCAGAAGCTCGCCCAAAGCATGACTTAGAGCAGGGGTCTCCAAACTACGACCCGCAGGCCACATCAGGCCCGCGAAGCCGTTTTGTCAATAATGAAAAAATACTATTTCAGTAAAATTGTGGATTTGGTAGAATGTAACATATCCCGAAACAATCACATTACGTACGATGTCCGGCCCTCGAACTTATGTGGCCCTTTGTCAAATAACTTATGTGGCCCTTTGTCAAATAACTTATGTGGCCCTTTGTCAAATAACTTATGTGGCCCTTTGTCAAATAACTTATGTGGCCCTTTGTCAAATAAGTTTGGAGAGCCCTGACTTAGAGCTACTAACATTCTGACAAAACGTGTACCTCATATACTTTTGGTATTTCTTCTAATGCGTGAACTTTACGAAACATGCTCGAGCTTTGCGGTGCATGCAGCATTTATATTGCCAGCGCACTAAATATGGTGCTTTCCACTGGTACTTTGTGAAAATAAGCGTGATTCCTGGAGTGAAAAACTTTTTTTATTTCTTTTTCATTGGCCTACAAGTGAATCTGAACTCAGTGAAGTAATGTCCAACCATCGTTAGGAACTATTAAGCATGGGCTTAAATGATCTACCGCTATCACCAATGCTTTCCTGAATGGACCTTGAGTCTCAGACAAAGATGTAAATAAAAAATGGAAGCAAATAAATTTAAAAAATTTTGGTAGCAGATCAAGCAGAGAACTGCTGTAGGAGCACAAGCACATGCATAGCGTGTTCGCGTGTATGAAACGACAACTTCACAATTCCCATGAAAAAACTCAGACTGGCGTGTCGCTGCCACAAACACTGTCACAGATGCGAGAACCGCACAACTGGGCATATGGCACAAAAAATAGGCAACCTTCGCTTTGTCATCATTCGATTCTAGAACTTTGCGCTGCGAAGTCATAATGGTTGGCAATCAAATAACAGTAAGAAGTCTTTCGTTTTTGTGTTTATTTCCTCATCAAAGTGCAAAGTTAAACGTGTTTGACAAAGCAAGGTCGGCTGGCGATGCTAAACTACTAGGAATTCGGTGTTACTCTCAAGGACTTCTGCAACGCATGACGGCACGAACGGTAAAGCCCAATGTGGTGCAAGGCTTTGGTTTGTCAGAAGCGAAACGAGTTACGGGATTCAGACAATACGGATATTTTTAGCGTTGGCGCAACTAACGACCAGGATATACCTAAGTAGTTCAGACAAAGATCAATGAGCAAGTGGATGAGAGGAACTTGGGATCTGAACTGAGCGCTGGCAAACTTTTCGATTCGCGGGCAGCACTAGATTCTAAAACTTAACAGCGGGTCAGGTCAGGAGCAGATGGATGGATTTTTTGTGTGAACCAATATAAATGAGATCAGAAAAATGAATTGGCTTTTTAAAAAAATAATTTGGCCAAGTTAAGCTGGCCTGATAAAAGAGCCTAACAGGCCGCAGTTTGCCAATGCCTGGTTTAGACTGTTCCTGTGAAATAAAGAGCGACTGCCTCGTCGGCAACGACATCTATTCTCTTTTATTTTGTAGTGTCAACCATTGACCCTTCTTTAGTTCAGAAATCGATACAAGTGGCTTCACAACTGGGAGATATAATCTGAAGCAATTATAGTAAAGACAAACTAAAAAGTGCAAGTGCTAATGAAGCACAGCTGTAACACATTGGCTATACAGAACACAGCAGGGATAAAAAGCAGTAAACCTGTGTTCCAGACACATTTATGGCTTTGTCTGCAATACACGGAGACATTCGTTTTATGCTGGAAGGATTGCTTCTCTACACCGCTACAGTAAAATAACGCAACCATAAAGCACGAATCATTGAGAAATGACTCTTCGCGAGCTTGTTTGGCGATTTCCATTACTTCCTCCTCGTCACGCCAGCGATTAGTCCCGACACAATTTCAACCAGAAACACAGGAATACGAAACGTTAAATCCAGGCTTCACGCAGCTGACTTACGACGTGGATGTACGGAAGAAGTAACAGTTCTGGCTGAGTTCCTTCCAATCTCGTTAAGGAGAAACACTTCAGCGCATCTGCGGCTGCCTTTCCGGTGGTGAACGTGAGGAAAAAACAACCTTCGTAAAAGACGAGCAACATCGAGTTAAAAATCGCCATAGACCAAGTGACAGAAGCAGCCTGTTAGAACACTTGTAACGCGTGACGACCTCCTTAGTAGTATAAAAAAAAAACCTGTCGAGTTATGGAACAATCAGTTTTTGGTTTACATAAGCTAAAAAGTATCGGTATACGCCTTGCAGCAGGGCGCAGTGCGACTATGATGCGTTTTTTTGCGATTGTGACTGAGGCTTTACAACACCTACACGCGAGCGAAAATAAACTATTGGTGTTGATGCAACTAATAGGTTTATTCCAGCTACTTGATAGCGAAAGTTATAAATATCTTAATTACTAAGTACCGCTGAAACCTACGTCAGATGACTAAAAACCTTCTCAAAGTACCTTTCTTCTAGGTTTGCGAATCAAGCGACAACCGATTGAGATCGCATTCCGATCACATGAGGATCACAAAGCAATCGCCCATGTCAATAGTCTAATTTTTTCCCCGCAGTTTACAGAGACATCTTGGCCGGACACATGGAATCTATTATTTCCACACATACTGCGTTGATCGTGCGAAAGCGAAAATTCACCGATCGTCAAGTCGACACGGCCGATATGTATTCAGTCAAGCGGATTGTGGAAAAATGTTCACTGCTCGACGCGGCTAACGCAGCCAAGGCATTTGCAGCATACACTGTTGCATGCTTCGATGCTCTCGCGGTACCGATTGAATCGGTTCCAATGCTTTTGTGACGACGATAAGCCCGACAACTCCAGAGGCAGCACCATCAGAACTCTAGGAGCTGCTATTTAACTGAGACGCAGTATTTCGTATAAATCTATTTGACTCTGCTACCAAAGGGTACTTACCCAGTTTTGGATAAATCGGATCAACGGTTGCTTTACCTAAAAAAGAGCATAGACCGTTTAAAAATAGTGTTCACAATCCGTTGTTCACCTCATAAATACCGATCTTAAGGAAAGCGAAAACTGTTGCTTATCACAACTGATACACTTTTATCAAGTACACGAAGAGTACACAATCACCAGTTCGCTAACTGCCTCATTCCGCGTCATGTAGGGGGAAAGAAAAATTTGTATTTCTAGCAATAACTGTACAGTTCTTCACGGTGCTATCCAGGTCAAGGACTGTCATTCTAACAAGTTCCTTCCGTGATGACTAGCCAATTAAAGTTATTGAACTATGTGCAAGACATGTCCATGGGGCAACAAAAGATTGAATCGCAGCAGTGTTTCTTAGAATGAAACTAATTTGTGTGAGGTTACCAGGAAAAGCACCAGTTGTTTTAAAAAATGGCATGAATATGAAAAAGTAAAACAAGGGCACATGGGTTCGAACAACAAGCAGATGTTGTACGGATTTTTTAAACAGAGAGTGGCATAAGAGCAATGTGTATGAAAGAATAAAAAGGACTATTCGCATGGCTACGTTTAACAGAGCTACAGTATGCCTCGTCAAACGTTCCTCGTTATTAAAATGATATTCACCTTCAATAAATAAAAATAAAGAAAGAAAAACTGTGGCATGCTAATTAACTGTTTGAGTATTAATTACGTTCGATGTAAATCAGGGATCTCTACAGTTTGATCAGAAGCGTTGCTGACGCTTAAACCTCAAACTCCCCAAGGTCTTCGACAAAAATACGTGGAGATTCAGAAAGGCACGCTTCAAATCTTTACTAATTATTCCCAGGATCAAGCGAAGAAACGCCTGTTCTTACCACTCTACCCGCACTGGCGAGAGGTGACTAGAGATAAATGTTCTGCGAAAAGTTCTGAATGAGGTAACCATTGTCTCACAAAAAGCGAGCACATCTCGTGCCGTTATCAACATTCAATGGCAAGACAAGAAGGCTTGATTGCAGCAGATGTGGTTGGTGGACAAGTAACAATCCACAACGCGCCTTTTGAGCTTTCGATGTCTTAATATCAGCTTTGACTTTCGTGACTGGTTTGTGTGAGGTCCTGATGCCTCACGCTAATGTCATTAAACAGGCTTCAAATAAGAACAATTGCCAACATGATCGTACTCAACCTACCAACGAAATAAGTTCGAAATAGCGTCCCCGGGAATATAATTCTTCAACACCGATATTTGTGTGACGTGTCATACGCGTCAATCTTTGAGCGTCACGTGGAGGAGTTCGAGGTACATCGAGCCAGGGTCCTGGGCCGCTTTGCAAAGTTATGGAAAAACTAAATTCATCGGTATTTCACGAACCACAGATGTTTGCTATGAATGACGTGATTTAACAGTGTGGGTTTAGTGGCTAAGCAGAAGAAGAAACGCCCACAAACCCTAACCGCTGCGCACTACAGAGAAGGGAGACAATTGCATCGGTAGTTGAATCTGCTGTCACCGAATATCGCAAGAACTTGAAAGCGTCTGTTGGAAGGTCTTCAAGATTTTGCTTCCTTGCCTTTAAATTTTTACACCTGACAACTATGAAAACCATCGTTTTACGATTGAAGTTTTTTATATTAAAAATAAACAAAAATTCCATTGCCTCCTTTGCAACGAACGGCTGTACAGTGTGAGGTGAAGGGGTTCAAACACGAATTCTGTTTACGCAAATGAGTCAAAGCTTTATTTTTAGGCCAACAATGTTAACCGCACCAATGGATTCGGCGAATGGATAAAGAATCTTCAAGCAGTTCTCCAACTGACGATTTTCCACTTTGCGACATCACTTGCTACGTGTATGGAATAATCCTTACGAAAATGCAAAATCACAGCGCTCTAAATATTGTGATAAACAGAGTTAACTTCAGAAACGATGAGAAAATGTCAAGAAGAGGGTTGAGAACTCGAGCAAGACTCATCCGCACGTGGTCTGCACAGTTAATTTGCCATTCACAAAGATTTAAACTCTTGCAGCATACGCATATTCAAACAAGCTATCAACGGGCCTGACGTACATCTCGTGACTAACGCACAGTACCTTCAGGCCTAAGGTAACTGGAGTGACAAACAATTTCCTGAATAAATTGTTTTGCGACATGGCCCTAGCCCAGTGTTTCTCAACGATTTATCTTACATCGGCCAGATAACTTCTGATAAAAATTGCGTGACCCACTACCTTGTTGGCATGGGCCACGCTTTTATACGCACAGCACAGATTAATGCAGCGATTTAATCATATATGGCCCACTCGAAAACTGCACTATGGCCCATCAGTGGGCCATGGTCCACTGGCTGAGAAACACTGCCCTATCCTGAAATAGGTTGATGTGGCAATAAAACTTACCGGTGTTGGTACACTGAGCTGCATAGGTCAAGTAACGGTCGGAGGAGAGGTTTTCGGGTAACTTGCCAACAAAAAGTACTAATTCCTTCGACTTGGATATGTTGCGACGAATTGCTTTATGGTGCCCTGCATTTTATGGACGATGTTAAACAAAAACGCGTAACACGAAAGTAAAGAGAAGCCACTAAAAACCCCTATAACAAGATGCGTAATTTTTCAATGAAAAACGACACAGCAAACTCTGGTCCACAAAACGCGATCTCTTTTCTCAGGAAAGCAATATAACATTATGCACACTTACATTTCTTACTTGAGACATTCTGCTGTTCTGAAGACATATTTTCTGCAAGTAAAGTGCACAAATCTGCAAAAGTCGATATCCAAAACAAGGCAGTTAAAAAGATGTTAATGCTGCTATCAGCAGCGTTGAGGAAAGCTGCTGAATGTGAACAGAACTTTAACAAAACATTTTACGTCAAAAAAGTTGGAGTCTAATTAAAAACTATGCATCATATACTTTTGACATAGAATGACTTAGCAGCTTTCCGTTGACTCGAAATCAAAAAGCTCAAAATGCTAGAGACCAGGGGTGCTGAAAACGTCGATCGCAAACTACCAATCATCTCAAAGGTAGTGTGGGTGGATCGAATGACATTAACACCTTCGGCGCTGGTGGACGGACATATCCTTCCAATGTACATAGTCAATTGTGAAAAATGATTGTATACAGTTTGTGTTGTGCTGTGCAATATGTGACTCTACCCAAAGTGTTATCCACACAAGTGATGTAAATTCGCACATGGACAACAAACGAAATAATAAAGCAGTTTACGAGCAACTTTAACTCCAACAGCTTCAGAAACGATGTTTGGTCAGAGCCAAAATTGTAACTAGAATTTTTAAAACTTTTCCGCATTAGAATTGAATTTAGAGTTACTCTGTTTTCCAAATCAGGTTAGAATTACCGAATTTGCGAAGACTAGAAAGTAAACAAAACTCCAAAGTGGACTTATGTTTAATCAAATTTATGTTTGATTAAAAGCATGATTCAATTCATGCCAAACAGCAATTCATTCGTATATGTATGAGAATGGCCAGAATTCGTACGCCCACACTGACGCGTTTCACTCTGTGCAATTCTCCTGCGTGGCTGAAAACTCGTTCTAATGAAGCCAATGTCACTGGCATTCCTCAGAGTTCTTTCTTGAGCAGATGAGAGAAACGATGTTTGCTTTTCCGCTACCCTGATTTAACATTACCGTCCATGCTCTCGTCTTCTCACCTGTGCCAGACTGCATTATACCGGAAATGCCTACCTGCCTACTAGTAGGACGTACTAGCTGTTCGTCACAATCCTACTATGATATTTGACCGTGGAATGGGACTTTGATCTTTTCGTTGCGGTTTTCTTTTTGCGTGACGTACGTTCTTTCAGTTTACCGCTTACTGAAAAACGCCGTTGAACTCAGTCGCAGTTTCGGTAAAGCGGAACTTGGATGAGAAGCAAAATTAGAGCACACATGCTTTTCAGAAATTAGATTAGAATTACCGGCACTTCATTCAATTCGTCAAATTAAACAACTAAAATTATCTCGCTGTCCTAGCTTAGTCAGTGCACTGCGTCTCAAACAAACAATTGCATGTTTAACATATGCTTAGCTACAGTAAACGGAGTTCTTGGTGAGGGTCTAAAGCAGGTGTGGGGGAGCCATTTACCATCAAGGGGCGCATGATTGGAATGCCACGGACAGGCCCAAAAAAAATCTAGTTTCATTTTAAAATTCGACGCTATCTTTCTAAGAACAATAATGAGAGAAAACTAGGAGAGACTTCTATTGACTTATTGCTTAATTATTATTTGCTTATCTTGGAGTTTCGTTTTGACGCGACATGTTCTAATTTTGGGAAGGAAAATTCTGACGCGTGCCACATTCAATAGTCACACGGGCAGCAGGTTCCCCACCCCTGGTACAAACGTATTTTTTAGTTCCAACACATTCAACCATAAAAACACAGTCTGTAGACAAAAATGTGGCCAACTACACTTAAATGTCGTTTAAGATTTTGTTCAAGGTATCGAAGAAAGCAACTAATAACGTCAGATATTTTAATTTTCCTGGAAATTACTCCCTGCAGCAAAAATTGTCTCTGCTATCACACACTAAAGGCATAGATTGAACACAACACATATACCAGAAAACACCTGAAGACATATCGACAGAAGAACAACCGGCATGCTTTACCACTACTGGTTACCATCAATATTCAATAGTCTAATTACAGATACCAATAAGCGAAAAACTAGTAAATCAAACTGTCCCTATCATCGCGGCATACCAGAAATTTTACAAGTTACAAGTGAGTGACGCCCGATTTTACGCTGCCTTTGTTAATGTCTATCTGACATTGAAAAATAACGTCTGCATGCCAAATAACCAAAGATAGCGTATTTCAACAACAGAGACTGTCTGCAAGATTATCGAGTGATAGCTAACCCATGGTGGCCAACACCAAAGATTCTCGAAGCCCGTAGCATGCACAAACCGAAGCCCTGCGATCGAACATATATTTAGACAACCTAGATTGACACGTTTTTCGAAACGAAGATTGCATGTTGCATCAATAGAATTTAGAACCAATTCTGCAACGGATGAACGGCAACCAGGTCACATTACGACTGAAAGTTGATCAATAAATATGCTGCATGAAGAACCGCGACGAGCCCGCGAGTTTCCCCAAGTTAATTGATCACTAATAAATACAAAAAATGTGCGTGTGCCTACCACGATTTAATGTTTTGCAAGTTTTGTCTAGTATTGCCTGGATAGAACGCCAGGCAAATGCATGTTTCTCTTGCTAATGGCGTTTACTTAAAACCATAGCAGTGTTTTTTGAAAACGACTGTCCAAAAGACTTTCAAGCTACAAGGAAAAAAATCCTGAGCGTTTTATCTGAGGGTGTCGAAGATTTTTTAGAAAAAAAACAAACCCAAAGTCAAAAAAACTAGACTTTTAACAACAAAAAATATTTTAGCTGCTGTAACTTTACCATCGTGTGTCAAGCGTTTTGGCAACAACCGTCTAAAACAGTGGTTCTCAACCTTCTTTGACCCATGGACCATCTTTTTCACAAAAAAATACCCGATGGGCAACTTTGCTACGTTGACATCTAAACAACTAATTGTGTAACAGTATTGCACTTAAGTCGGTGAACACAAGGGCATGTTCAATCTGGGTCCTGGAACTCTCTGTGGACCGCTAGAAATTCCAGGTGGACCACCGGTGGTCCACTTGGATCACGTTGAGAATCACTGGTTCAAAACTTTACCTGACGAAGCCAAACCATCATCTATTTTAGCAATCTTCCAAAACGTAAGTTTTAAACCAGCTATGTCCAACACGCAGTGGCCCAGTCAAAGTTTTGCGCGGCCCAGTTTAGGTTTTCGCTGTAGTATAAGTATCCTATATATACTGACAACCTGTCCTTGTTTTTGATGATCTCGAATTTGACATTTTTGATGAAGGTGGTCTTCAGTGGCACTTTATCACGTCTGTTACCATTGTAGAAGTAGTTAGGGTTCGAACACTTTCAGTACATTAGCTAAGCTAAATTTAGTACTGTACATACTGTAATTTTGGCTCAGTTAGCCATTTGGGTTGGACGTAGCTATTCTTAACGAAAATATAAACCATGCTCTGTTACTTTGAGGGTATTTGCAACGTAAATATTGCCGTCACAGCATTTTGGCAAAAATCCTGAATGGAATAACTCTGATCAAAAAAAGTAACAGGAGCATCGTTGAGAATAGTGTAATAACACCAATCTATTTTAAAAACATGTCCTTGAGGTGATATCCAGCTGCACGCGTTTAAATGTAAACCAAGTAAAACAACATTTGCTGTGAACGGTTTCAAAGTAGGCACTGCTGCAGTACTACACTTCCTGTGTCAGTACTAGCTGTCTACTCATAACGAATTAACCAAAGCAAATGTACAATTCAGTGACACTTCGATCATAAGTGAATAGCTCACACTCGCGGTTAGCGGAAGAGATACATCTCACTCGTCAATGGGTAACCATGCCAAGGAGAACAGGCCCACAAAAATGAAATAAAAGATGATGCTGGAGACATCAAAAGTCCGTTTAGCATAACACGCGAATTAATCATGTGCAACAGCACTGGAACTGATATGGAGATTGATATAAGTCACAGAACAACATGGAACAGCTCATACTGCGACTTCTGCTTAATTTGAAATACTAGCTGCCATTGCTCCAATAAACAAAACATAGCAGGTTTAGAATTTTAACACAGAAGCGCCAACCCAAGATCAAAGTGAGAAAATAACTACACAGAAATAAACAGGAATTGAAATCTTTATCATCTAGACTTTAAACATGTCCTGACATATAAGTCAAATATTGCAAACAAGCAAAACTAGCCATGGAAAAGTAAAACTTTGCACATAAGTTGTCCAAAACATTGGGAAAGCACCGCATTAGTAACTAATATTACTGTGCACTAACCATTAATTAATAACCATGATACTTGAATAAGACCATAACTTTCTTGCAATTTTCTTGAAAGCATTCTTATTTTCACAATAAAAAGTCACACTTTTTCCCAAAAAGATTGTGAAATTAAGTGTAGGTTGCTGCTACACAGTAGACTAAAACCGCTAAACCCTGATATTCACCACTTGTGTACCAAAGATTTGTTTGTTACGCTTGAATGCTTGCAAGATCACTCAATACATATCTTAGACAACAATTAAACTAATCATTGTAATAAAAGACTATCCTGCACAGATATGTCTGATTTCATTTTCTTTTAGAATTTCCATACTGTTTCAATACCCTGTGCATATTTTGGCCAAGTTCAATGCTTTCCCCAGGTCTTGAAAATTGATTTTGAAATTCAATACTTTCAACACTGTGAGAGGACCTTGTTTCTTACTGGAAAAATTGCACAAGCACTTCCAGCTAAACTGCAATATTGTCCTTGATTCTTTTTGTTGCATATGCCCCACCTGTGGAATTTTGAGATCAATTTTCTGAGCACTTGTTTGAAGACTCACAACAATAACTTAAAACTTCATCTAAGTTTATACCAAAAAACACTGTTGAATTTGGCTTGTCCCAGCCTTGAGTTTTGAACTTGGTATTTCTTGGCCTCAAATAACATCTCACAAATATTTCCGGTTCTCATAAACTCAGGTACAACATGTTTAATCTTCTGCAACAAGTTTTTCACTTAACTATTTAGTGCCATGTCAAACGTTATTGTTTTATCAAGCTTTTATCATATATATAACTGGATGCAGTTTTAAGTTCCATTACAATGAGTCTTCACGGTTTGAGAAACTTCACTCCATGGGTGAAACAAGCAAGGAATCAATCGCAAATTTTTAAAGGGAAATCAATTTCATGGAACATCACGCATTGCCAGATCTTATATCTTATTCGATTCTATTTGAATAAGATGTAATGACTGACAATGCGTAGCGTGATTTGAAATTGATTTCCTATTTAAAATTTGCGATCAATTCTTTGCTTGTTTCACCTGTGGAGTTACTTGAATGCAGGTATGCGCAAGTTTGAATCATCGTAAAAAGATGAAAGCAGAGCCCAGCCGGCTGATTCCTCAAATGCCTACAGAAACCCAGAGTTTTTGTTCACCTTCATCGTTTGGTCTTAGTTTAGGTCTCTGACCTTCTTAGGATTGGTCTTAATGTTGAACAATTTAGAAAATACTGTTTGTCTCTGTTTCAACTTTCTGATGTTTGATGTGGCTTGGCTCTTGGGATCAACCTGATGAGAAAGATCTTGTCCTGATCCAAGTCTAAAAATATCTGGTCAGCACAACGCACCATTTCCTACAAAGCCTAAAAACCACAAACCTCATGTGATGGAGTATAACCATAACATTTTATAACAATATATATAATGGCAAGATTAAGGTAGACCTTATGGCAAGAAGGTCAAGTGCATGTAATTGAATATCATCAACGTGAAAGTGCATAATTAGGTGAAATAAGCTGATTAACAATGAGCTTTTATTAAGATTTAGCTTCAAAAAAGTTACAGGTTTATGTCACAAAGCTTAAAGTATCGGCAGAACAACTTATAGCAGTGGTTTGCACTATCAAATTATTGGTGCACACTAATGCTGCATCATGATTCAGCATAACAAAAACTACATGCAGGGTCAAATCATTATAATCCAACAAGAAATTGCAATTGTGTAACCCAATGTCACAAAAATGCCTCATTTTTTTATATAAGGTGCACTTACATGTAAGATGGTCTGGAAAAAAAACATAATT
>Ga0210059_1009529_pt1 | contig 15157 bp, 15 predicted proteins | sample Ectturendosymbi2_FD_188042 | JGI IMG/M metagenome (GOLD analysis project Ga0210059, IMG submission 188042) | Ecteinascidia turbinata endosymbiont from Florida, USA - Sample 2 (SPAdes) (version 2) | ecosystem: Host-associated > Tunicates > Ascidians > Unclassified | place: Key West, Florida...
ATAGAGATATGTGCAAGTTTGAATCATCGCAAAAAGACGAAAGCAGATGGCAGTCGACTGATTCCTCGAAAGCATACAGAAACATTAGTGCTTTTAAGTGTTATTCAGCAACTTTCAGATTAAGAGCTGCCACGAAAAAGCACTTTACAGTGGGTAGAAGCAGGAAAAGATGCAAAAAATTTCAAAATATAGCCGCGTTGTCGCAATAACGCCTTGCACTTTCGAAAAAGGTCGCATGCGAAGTTTTTGCACGGCGTGGATTGACGTAACAGCGGAAGTGCAAGCTGATAATGCTTGTTTTATGTTGTTTTTTTATTTTTTATTTATGAAACTCTCTTACTTGGTCGTCGGCGAGCAGTCGAACATTGACGTATATGTGTCAGCAAAAGTTGAGGACAGAAACGGTGCGATAGATACAGAAACGTCTAGAGACAACGGAAGAAATGGATCAAATAACGTGGCAAAAACAAACCAAGTATTCCCACAACATACAGGAAAGAGGATATTCTTCAGTGAACGTCGATCGAAGCGAAGTGCACCATGGAAAGGGAATGTATGTGTGGAACACAATGCCTGCTTCTAAACTCTACTTGCAGAATCTTGCTTGTCAAAAGCAGAGATCGGCACGGTATCCGATATAGCAGTCTGGGAGGCAATGTTGTGATTTGGGAACCGATGTAGCGCTGCCAGAGTGATAGTCGTCGTTGTTGAATGCAGAATGTTGCGATGGAGGTCGCATTCAAAATTGCTGAAATCCCCAAAAGCTACAAACGAGGCAGCCTTGTCGTTGTATTAGCACCGCTTGTCTCTCAGATAAGCTACCTGACATCTTATGTTGTCGAGCTCGAGTCGAAGTATGTCGTTATCTCTCACCCTTTTAGTTCGTTTCACAGATTTCTTGGTGCACAAATCTTTGTTTACATAAGTCTTCTGATCAACAGAGCAATACTTCAAAGATTGCACTGCAACAGAACAAAGAAAAAGTGGTCCGCACGCTCACAGTACCAAACTTATCTGCATAAATGAGGTCAGCGCACCAGATCTGTGCGCACGCACACAAATGCAGCGAATCAGGAATCAGGCAGATCCAGAGCACACGCACGCAAAGTTCCTTAGCGCAATAAGAAGGCGACACAAGCAAGCCAGCACGTGCAGCAAAATAATCACAAGTTGTGAAATATCCTTTGTAATGTCAGTGCTTTACATTCAATATAACCTTGAAGATAATTTTGTAATATATTGAGCATTGCCGTCGTATATAATTGTGTATCGTATTTTTTTCAGGATGTGTGTGATGACTCTGAGCTCCAAGCTTGGGCTTATGATCTGGCGCACGAATGCTTGGGTTGGCAAGATGGAAACACCAGAGGGATGCCTGACAAAATTTCTTCAATCAGTGTGCTGGTGAGACGAAATAGTTGAAATGCTTGATGCTATGGGATCAGTTTATCGAGAACAGAAACAATTTCCCTTTTCGAACAAAAGGATTCAAATTACTGCGTATTTGGAAGTCTGCAACTAGTACCTAAACCGTCCCGCAAATTTGTGAAAAACTTACAAGTTTGGTTTTGCAGACAGTAATCGTGTCCATAATTTAAATTCGCAATATTTCATTTTTTTGCAGTGGTTTCCAAAGTATGGGTCGTGACGCAAACAAGGGCCGCGCAGGCCAAAAATGGGTTGCACCGAGGCGATCCAAACCTGAGTTGTATATTTCCAACGTTGCCACTGCTTGTTTGTGTATGTCTGCAGCGAAGTTACTTGAGAACAGAGTAGATTGCTGACATGCAAAACAAACTTAATAGCAGTTTACCGCCAAAAATCATTCACACACTCATTATTTTTACATATGTTTTTGAGACTTGGGTCGCCAAGTGTTCACAACCTCACATAACAGTAGCGGCAAAAAAATATTGGCAACTGCTGTTTTCAAACGATTGTTCCTTCTGCAGGTTGACATCTGCACGATGGCAATATTTGCCAGTTCTTCACAACATGCGGCAGTGAACTTCGGACAAATGGAAATCTATCAGTTCGTTCCCAATGCGCCACTAAGCATGGTTGAACAAGTGCACAAGAAAGGAGAGGTTGTATACAGATTTTGCGTTTACGGATGAAGCTGTGCTTCAGAGTCTCAATATTGGATTACTTCACACATGCTGTTCCTTAAGCTTTTATCAAATGTTGTTTAGACACAAAATGTCTGAACGCACTTACCGCGCAAAAATGTTTGTGAAATGGGAAGTCCGATCATGAAAGCGTAGCCATATCTACCAACATCTCTTCGGAATAAAAAGTGACGCTTGTTATGCTTGTGCTGCTGCAAAATAAACTTATCTTTCTCTGCTGATTTTCTTGGAGCAGAATGATCTGCTTAAACAAGCACGTTTATCCAGGCTTTAAAGAGTTTTAAAGGTTGTCTTCTTTTGTGGAGCAATTGCCCGATTAGCGAAGACAACCTTCATAACTTTCAAAGCCTGGAGAAGGCACGATCGCGACGTTTAAAGTTATTATCAGCCATAACCGAACGGATTAAGCTAGCTAGAAAGTCAGTGAAGACATCCTCCAATGCGGAAAACCAAACGCTTTTTTGAGATATGTTGCGCGTGATTGTGAATTCATTATGACGTATTTTAGGGAAAATCAGTTTTTCGCGTAGCCAAGAAATTCATGGTTTTTATTCAAATAATTGTGGACCGAAAACGAAACACGCTAGAAAAACGTTTTTATGTCAAAAATGGCAGTCATGAACCACACTTTGAAAATATAATTTAAAAAATTTCTACCTTCTTTTCGGGGGGCGAAAAAGTCTAAAATCCCAAATTGCGACGAACGTTAACAAAAGTCTGTCAAAAATAGACCACTTTTTGTCATTTTTTTGCGTTCGTTGCAATGATGCATTCCAACAAACGCTATTTTCAAGGGGCAAACGTAAAAACCAAAAAATAGAGTATTTTAGATTTAGCAAAAATGATTTTATTTGCCCAAACCTTTTTCCACACAAAGCAGTGGTAAATTATTTCATTTGGCATTTTTTGTTAGTTGGGTCCAAAACAACGTTTCGAGAAAGGTAATAGGTAAGCGTGATAGAAATTTTTTGAATATACCGAAATTTGTCAAAAAATCTCTTCCAGAAAATCAAAAATATCTGCTTTCATCAAAATTTTCAAATGTTGAAGTTCATTTTTTCAACTCATCGGATCGACTGCTGTCTTCTGAATCCGCGAATGCTTTCACTGACTCTCCAGCGCAATCCGTTCGCGAGTTGTGGCCGATAATAACTTCAAAAGCTAAGATCGTGCCCTCTGTTGGCCCAAAAGATTTAATTATATTTCAGAACAGGCCCAAGGGCGAACAACGTGGTCCTTGCAGGCGACCTCGCCGACCTGGTGCCCACGGCCACCATGTTGGCTACCCTGCGGTAGTTAATATTTAGCACCTTTTTGCGGCATCAACTCATTTATTCTAAAATGCCATGTCAGGGTCATTCGTTGCCATAATTTATCATCTCCCCATTCTACTGCAGGCAAACTTACATCGTGTGCTGAAGACGTTACCTGATGTTTCCAAGTCAACGGTAGTGATTACTTTGGTATATGCTTTATCTCAGTACTCCAAAGACGAGGTATGTTTAGTAGAACGCAACGCATACACGTAGGCTAACGGACTATTGCAGTGGTTCCCAACCGGAGAGGAATTCCTCCCCAGAGATGAATTTCATGAGTTCAGGAGGGTAATTTTCACTTAATAGTTAAATAATTCATTGTAGGGCTTGCACTTCTTTTCAAGTTGTCGTTGACTCTTTCAATTAGTTATATCGCTTTATATTCGTTGGTTATTTAGCGGACTATCACACATTTTCGTTGACGAACGCTACTGCCATTATTTGACAACAATCAGTTTTTGTCCCTCTTTTATCAGTCGAGTTATTGTCAATGAAGACCATTGTTCCAATTGTTGTTAGTACTAGCCTGCGAACCCGACCAGGGGAAGGATGAAAGTTCCACAGGGGAGGAATGAAAAGTTCTAAAATGAGCCAAGGAGGAATGCATCGAAAAAGGTTGGGAACCACTGGACTACTGCGTAAAGGCTTACGCTGGCTGTAAGAGTCAAAACAGTCGTTGTAACTACTGAGCAACGAGCATCAGTAAATCTCAAATACTGGTTATATATTTTGTTCGTAATGCAGTGCAATGGTTGAATTGTTCCTGGCTAAACGGGGTTGCATGCACACTGATTCATATTTCAAGGAGCTGTGCAAATCCAACCACGGCGTAAAACATATCATTTATTGAACATTAGAAATAAATTTAAGACTAAAATCGTTTGCCATAACCTTTTACGGACCGCAGAAGCCGATATTTTGACATGGAATATTTCAACTATAACTGCTCAGCGGATAGAGAAAGAAAGGTGTTCAAAAACCCTGAAGATGCGGAAAGTCTTCTAGTTTCGATTTAAAAAAAACTGGGAAGCTTTGGATTTGTTGTTTGGGTTTGCGTCAGAATAGGCGTAGGTTTTGGCATTTTTGGCCAACGTCACCTGACACTGGGCCACAACCCCAAGGGGCAATTTTTTGTTTCCCTTACCAAACAAAGGTTTAGGCGAAAACCCACATCTTTAGAGTCCTTGATTGGCTTTCTAGCGCTTGTGTTTAGCAAATTATGATCTGAAACCCATAAAATAAATAAATAATTAATCCTTGGTGAATTAATTATATAATTTGTTGTGTTTAGGCGATAGCTTCCAAACAACAAACGTTAGAAGACCAATCAAGACAATGACAAAGTTATATGATTTCGATTCAAATGTTTCATTTCCATGTACATAGAGGCACGTCATGAAAAACTACTGTGACAAAAAATTCCATAATTTTTTGAGTCTTGAAGTAAAGCTGCTAGCCAGTGTTTGCCTCTGTTTTTTCTATATTATTATTGTACTACAGCAGCATACAGTGAGAAATGGCTCTTACTTTCGGAACTTTCATTTGGGTCTCGAAATAATTACAATGTTTACGATGAAATTAGGTCGCTCGAAGAAAACTTTCATGGTGAAAATTGTCACAAAAGGAGTTTTGCAGGTTCTTGCACATATATGTTTACCCAAAAGTTTGTATACAAATTTAAGGTTTTGCTTAGAAACACATAACCAAATCAACCTTTTCAAAATTACGTACGATATTATTTTGAAATATGTTTTGAATACGCCAGTGGCATCCACTGTAACCAGTGTTTGTTTCAACATATTTCCATGAGCGTAATTATGTGTCAACTTATTTTCTTTAAATAGCTGTTTTAGGATAAGCAGTGTAGGAAAGCTGATTTGTTGCAAACATACATAGAGTTATTCAAAAATCCACATGGAAAAAGGTTATCATTCGGACATTTTTGAATTATGCACTCATATGCTATTGCAGCAGCTGTAGTGTTCAGTGCTGAAAGAGCTGCAGAGATTATTGTTCCCATCATTTTGTCGGAATCGGCGCATGGAACTGCTTGTAGGAACGTTATTAGTGACAAAAAAGTCTCACGAGTGTTTCAGTTCCAAACCGCATTTGAATGTAAGCAATTCAGTTGCATTCATGCAATGCATGCGCCAAGTTGGGACAAATGCCATTTGTATGTAGAATTCGAAGTTGAATCTTCTTCAGCTTATATTCTTCTTAACATCAGGTGTTACTTGGTGACGTCACCGAAGAGCTGTTTGTTGAAACCGAAGTCAAAAATATACAGAAAGATTTCAAGCAGGAGCTGAACAAACTTAGCACAAAGTTTGCTGAACGCAATAAGTCACTGAAGTATCCGTACACCTACCTGCTGCCCGAAAAAATACCAATCGACATCAACATATAACAACGTTTTTCATCCATTTCGTGTTGCATCACCAGAAGAAACTTTTCAATACGAATGATTTGATAAAGTATGCATGTAAACGGAAGAAGCATACCCTTCGAACCACGTTATTCCAATGCATAAGCTTGGTATGATCTGTGCACTCTCTATGCGTTCATCGTCGTGATGTGTTTTCTCGTATGGTTTGCATTGTGCTTTGCGTAAACGTTCAAAACGCGTTTTTTCCTGCATAAACTGTAACTTGCTTACCACCACAACAAACAAAAACTGACATAGCCTGCCTGTACATTATTGTCCATGGAAACCATTCACATGTCAGTTGCATGCAATTGAATGTTTGAGAGTATTGTTACTGCTTGAAACTGTAGTGGATGCTTTTGTCGGTGTGATCGCTTCGTTAAGCTTTGATTGTTTTTCTCCCCTTCAACTCGTTGATCCGTTAGCAGTTGCAGTTGACTCATCCTCCAATTCTGTACGTAGAAATTGTTTCCTTAGCGATCACAAGACATGTGAAGCCTTTGGTTCTCTTGGGTTTACGACTCCTTAAGGAGAGGCCACACGTACCCGAAGCAAACCGTTGCCATCAGTACAAGTTAGTTTGTTTTATTGTCTGAGAGCTTTTCGTCCTGAGCGGACCGCTGCTTTCAGAGCTCTTCTGACAGCTACTGATCACAACGGCTGCAACGCGAAAAGCAATCCAAAGTTGGCAGATGCCATCAGAAATCTAGGCGCCGTCTCAGGTGTTGGGGTGCTGTGCGTGGTAGTCCAAGGTTCACTGTTGCTTTTGGTATAGACTAGAATCTCAACAAAGCACTGTAATTGAGTTATCTTGTCCAAAAGTTTTATTTTGCCACTAACATGACCAGGTTGGAGATGCAAAACGTTTTAGCCGTATTCTTTCTTTATTCTCTGCTCAACCGATTTACGCAAGGTTTCTCTTCGTGTTCACGAATATTGATGAGTTTGCTCTATATCGGAATATAATCGAGGAAAGCAGTCAGTGTCAACGTGTTTCTGCAGAGCGATAAACGGACAAGACTGGCGAAAACCTGTATACTGTCTTGCTTCGGCTTGACAACCACGACACATCAGGTCGCTAATCCTGGAGATTGAGCCGAGCTATTGCAACTTCTTGGTTGACTCCACAATTAGTAACGCACCCTATGAAGTGAATACTACATCAGTCTACATCCCGGTCTCTAAAAGATGTTAACAACTCCTAATATATTGCATGTGCAGAGTAAGCAACAGCAGTTTTTTCCTTGCAGCTGCAAGGGGCCATTTCCACGGGGTTAACTCCCAACGAGGAACAGATTTTTAGTTCCCACTGCAGAGCAGTAGCTTAGATGAAATAACACCGCTCGTTGATGCTTGTCATGGAATAAATTGTATTTCTAATGTACTCTACACTCCATAGCTTTGTCCATTATGGGAATTGAGAAAACTGTGGGAATGCATTATTCACAAATTGCTGTATTAATAATAATAATCAACTGAAGTCATATTACTTTGCGCACTTTTATGAATCGTCTTTTATTGTCTTCCCGGAATGGTTGTCACGTCGACAAACATAATTGTTTGCTTTGAGCCTACTGAGGCCAGTGGTGTGTTGATTGTCGCTTTTTGAGCTAGGTTTTGTAGAATTTTATGGTGTACCTAAAAGGGATGCAGGAACCCAATAAATTTGCAAGTGAATAACTAGACAGTTTATAAATAAAGGCAAAATTATATGACCAATGGACATTTATAGTTGCACGTCTGAATTTGCAGTGCGTATGACGTTATCGGGCGTAGCATCAGCACCATCACTTCCTTATTTGCAACCGTCGTCAGATTGCGGTAAAGACGATCCCGAAAAGCCGTGTGTACCTACGCCATAGTCAGGATGTGGATCCATTCCTATCTCTTTTCAAACTGCTTGGTGCACCCGTGGAACATGGCAAGAATACTCAGTCGACAAATTGTCTGTCCTCTACGCCCGTCGTGCATTTATTTACCACAACAATAAGGATGAAACGTTTACATCTGCTGGGTTTTGCAATTACAAGGTGTCATTGGAGGAAAAGGGAGGTCTTTGAAAACAATGTAATTCTAATACCCATGTAACAGCTATGGCCTTGTGTACCGAGAAAAGGAAACGCGACTCACCAAAGAAATCTATTGAAGATAAACTGTGCAATCAACAAGTTGAACGGAACAGATATCCCTTACCCAAAAAGAGAGGTGTTGACTAAATCAAAAAAGCTATTCAGAAAGCGAAGAAAAACAAAAAGGGCGATAATTGTCTCGAAATTCATGTTTGAGACGTAAGTTGGCTCGAGAAAAAGATATGAGCGGATTTTGTCAGGTTAAATCTTCCTGTGAGGATGTAAAGTTCACTTCACTATTCTGGACAAAATTACGAAAATACTTATAAACACTTAACTTCAGTCTTTTGCTCGCAGTGGCTGTTAACTAACGTTTCGCCAACCCACACAGCTGATCAAACGGTCGAATTGGAATTCATGGACGTTAACCGCTGCGTATCTACTAAAATAATTAATGCTTTTCACAAAACTTTGCAAAACCAGCACCGGAAGGAAAGCTGTTCCTACCATTCGCAAAGGCGACATTTGAATCAATCGTATTTTCACCGCCAGATTTAGGGGAGGACCCAAGCGTCCGGGCCCAGTGCCCCCCACCAAACAGGGGCCTCCACCATGTTTATGTGTTTAGCCGTATGTACGACATGTGCGTGCCACTTAGTCATTTTTATCAGCAAGGAAAGTTTGTTTGTAGACGCTATTAAATCGATCGTCCAGACGGCAGTATTACACTTGTGTATCATTTAATATTGTGACGAAACAACTGTCACACTTATAGTTTTCCTGAAAGTCGGTTAGGTATCTGAATCTAACGAATGCAAGGCCAAGACACGTAGAACGCATTAGCTTACGTCTCTACTCGTTACTGGTTGATTTTTCGTCTGAGATTTGCACAGGCTGCATATGAGTAGCATTGTTAGGGCTACCATACGTCCACTTTTAGGAGTAAATGTCCACATTTTTATGAGAAAATAAATAATATCCGAGGACATTCAAAAATGTCAAAATATCCTCCTTTTTACATTTCCTATTTTACATAGCTCTAATCAGCGACTAACTAAGGGTTTGAGCCAGGATGGTAAACTTAGATAAAAGGGGCGCACTGGCCACTGTACGGGATTCACCAGCCAACACTCAGAGATAAACTTGAGAAATTATGGTGAATCCAGATGTGGATGGCTAACCTAAAATCTTAAATCACCGGAGAATAATCCGAAAAACACACAGGCAACAACCTACTGAAAACCAAAGGAATGCTAAAGCCGAAATAAAAGGTAAGTGGGAGACCGGTTTTTACATTTAGCTTGCCAGGGGACATTTCGCTCATCTGTCCCCCGTCAGTTACGTCACTGGCTATGATATATTGTAATTACATATAGTAAGCTGTCCCTACTCCGCTGCAACAAGATACGAGCTGGTGGCGTAGTTTCGTTTATGACAGGGCCACATTAACTAGATTCCTCCTTTTGCAATAAACTGAATGAGAAAACGTTGAACCATGTGAGTAGCATCTGCTTGAGAGAAACGTTTCTGTTGATGAAGCCAGACTGTTTGACCAATACAAAACCTGTTTGAGTTCGTGCAAAAAGAGCATCAACCAAATGCAATTTTTTTTTAAATGATGGAACATGGAAGATGACAAAGTATTTTTCAACTTGTAATACGATTGAATGCCTCAGTGAACTGATAAAGATTGCACAGTTTTACTTCAGCGCCGTGGCTCTTACGCTAATGTTGAACTACTTTTTCTTTGATGCAGCCACAAACCTAAAAGAAATAGAAATCTTTCTTACTGAACCAGTTTCTAATTAAAGCTGGTGTGCAATTTAAAACATCTTTTATGCAAGTAGTTTCATAATAAATATTAAAGGCGGTTTCACATTTTTAAAAAATTTAAGGAAACTGCAAAATATTCATGAGATAAGTAGGACAAGTAAATAAGGATTTTGTTTTGTGTGTTTTGACTGAAACATCGTCCACACTGGACGTCTTATTTCAATTCTTAAAACATATCAATAGGCCTAATTGTTAATTAACTTATTAAGTATGGATAATACACTCAAGTAAGTGACAGTCGTAAGTTGTCCTTCCGTTTTGCGATGAAAATGAAGCAGCCCTATTGAGCTTATTAAATAAATAAACTTGGACAGAAGGGGTATCATCATTTAATAAGTGCAGAGCTTATCCAAGTGGTTCTAAAAGACGTAAAAAGCAAAAGTGGCGAAAATGAGAGAGGGAGAAGTTGTAACCAAGTCAAGAAACATCCAAGTGACTATTTTACAGTGGCAGTTAAGTCCAGGGGAGACATTTCTGCGGAACCTGTAAGCCTACAGAAAATCGAAGAACATGTTGTGACAGACTTAGATCTACGTAACGATGAAAATAGACCAAGTACAACCAGCAGTGCAGTAGCAGAAGAATGTCAAGACGTATAATCGAAAAACACGATAGATGAGATGGCTGACGCTATTACTGCAGCCAACGTTATCGGTCTCTGGGCCCTCTGGCCAGCCAATATACCGGAAAAAATGCGTGAATATTGTGGTTGAAATATGAAAGAAGTTCTTTTTGATATTGTGATGAAAAGTCATTTTTGAAACATGATGTTCCACAACACAGAAAAGACAGAAACTTGTCACGGAAATGCACAAGTCTTGTTCGTCGCCAGAGCCACAATGTCGAAGTAGTTGACAGAAGCTGGGTTTGCTTTTCTCCTTCACAAACGTGTGTTAAATGTTTCACTTGCAGACTGATGTGCGGCGATACGACTAAATGTGCGCATTTCCTGATTAGAAAAGGAATCTACGTCTGGAAGCACGCTCTTGAGCGCCAGAGGAGCCGCGAGCATTCAATGGAACATATGGATGCCACGTTTGCAGTTAGTCGCAGATGAAGTTAAATATTATAAAGAACTGATACAAAACTAGCCAGTCAGGCCAATCAGTGCGAACAATATCGTAAATCGCCTCTGCCTGCAACGTTTGGTTTCTGTCATAAAATTGATTGCTGAGCGACGACTGGCGTTTAGAGATGATGAAAACGTTGGATCACCCAGAAACTTTTTCCAAAAATTTTCAAGACTTTTTTCAAGCAAATATTGAGAAGATGATGCGATGCTTCTAGCGACTGGTTTGGCAACAGTTTCACAAATCGCTAATCCTTATCAAACACCATGTTGCATCATAAAGTTTTGTTACAGTTGAGTTAAGAAATGTGACGTCACAAGATTGCGTCATAGATATGAATGACATGTGGACATACTAGTGACTTCATCGATCATCCCCTACCTAAAAATTATGAGGGGCCCCCCACCATGCCTGAGCCCCAGGCCCCCCACCATCTAAATCCGGGGCTGCGTATTTTAAGAAGCAATAAGATTGAGGGGACTCAAGGGTTGAGTCCTTAAAAAGTTATCTACATGTGAATATGTAAGCAAATACGTGCAAATATACAAGTCGAGCATTCAGCAAAAACCAAAATATTTGGAGCCAAATCCTTTAAAAAAATCGCCAGAAATTTGCGAAATCGCCAAATCAAAATATCTGTAGCCGAACGCTTTCAAAATTCGCCATATTTCCAGAATCTGTCGATGAATTCGCCAATATGGCAACCCTGACTCAACCAAAGGAACGAAGATTTCCTCATAGCCTAAACCGATTAAAAAAAATAGCGATCTGTTCAAACTTGCCTTTGACCATAGCAAGTGACATGATGGCAATGGCATCAAAATGGGAAGAAAGACTGTGCACCCAAAACGTAACTATTCAGAATCAGTGGCTTATGAGGCGGGGGGTCGGGGGCGGGGCGGCCGCCTCACACCTTGAAAAATTCAGGGCAAACTTTGTTTTCAGGGCAAGCTCAAGTTGCTCAAAAATCCTGAAAGATAAAAAACATTTTAATACAGTGAAAATTTTCAGGGCAAATTCTGTTTTTCAGGACAGGCGCAGCTTGTTCCAAATTCTGAATAATAAAAAATATATATTCAATGCAGTGAATTCAGGGCGCACTCTATTTTTCAGGGCAAGCACAAGTTGGTTAAACACCCTGAATGTAAAATCTATATTCAATACAGCGAAAAATTTCATGACAAACTCTGTTTTCAGGGCAAGTGCAAGTTCCTCAAAAATCCTGAAAGATAAAAAATATTTCAATGCAGTGAAAATTTTGAGGGCAAACTCAGCTTTTCAGGGCAAGCGCAAGTTGTTCAAAATTCTGAATGATTAAAAATATATATTCAATACGGTGAATTCAGGGAACACTCTGTTTTTCAGGGCTAGCACAAGTTATTCAAAAGTCCTGAAAGATAAAAAATATTCCAACACAGTTAAACGTTTCAGGGCAACTCTGTTTTTCAGGGTAAGAAAGTTGTTCAAAAATCTGAATGATGAAAAATCAGTGACGGGCCGTCAGGGGAAGCAAGAAAGGGAGTCCCTCCCCTACCATAATCATGAAATGTGCAAAATGAATTAGGGATCCAAAATAACAAACTGATTACAAATTTGTCCTTTCATGTTGAAAAGGTGCATTTATTGTATGATTTTAATCATTTTCATAGTCAGTACATCTGAATTTGCGTATTTCTTCCTAAATTCAGGGGAAAGTCATGAAGGGAGGCAGCGACTGCTTGCGCTCCTCTCACCGCGTGGCTTTCGCATTGAGCAGTTTGTCGCAAACTGTGGTGGTGAGCGCTTGCCGTGCAATTACCTTTATGTCAGCTCTGCAACCTTCATGTCAGAAACAGTGTGATGTTTGTATACACTTTTAATATATGTACTCCTTCTACTATATGCTCTCGCATTCCATAGACTGGCACTTACTTGACGTTGTGCATAATATACTGAATATGCAACGTTATGCGCATAAGCGTAATACATGGGGATGCAGGAAAGCGGTTGCCTCCCCAATGCTGAAAAATTGGCCATTATTCGGGCAAAAACTTTCAAAATTTGGGCAAAGTATACAGCTACATTCACATGTAAGTGAGGTAGAGTGAATTTTCCAAACTGAGGCAAAATGATAACCAAATCAACGGCACAATAATGGCCAAAGCGGCAAAATAGTCTGAATCTATTTTGCCACTCTTTTCGCCCCTGATGGCAAAATAAACACTGCCCTTGAGTGAACTGGAATCATGTGGTAACTCGAACAACATTCATCAAATTTGGGCCAACTAAAAAACTTTAATAACGGTTTGGGTAAAATTAGAAAAACATTTAAGTAAAATAGAAGCATTTGGGTAAGGTCCAATAGCCTCAATTAAATTTGGCCAAACGAGAAAAGCTTCAATGAAATTTGGGTGAAAACAAAAACATATAGATTAATTAGAAATACTTGGGTGAAGTCCATCAGTCAAATCAAAATTTGCCAATTTGCAACAGCTTCATTCAATTGTGGGCAAATTCAAGCAGTCTTGTTCAAAGATGGGCTATATAGAAAAGCTCCATTAAAATTTTAGTACGTTCAGAAATGTCTGGGACAAGTTGAGTTGAGTTGATTTTATTTGGCGATAATTAATATTCAGCTAGAAAAACACAAATCAATGCAAGGACACCAGGGCATTGAAGGAACCGGAAGGTTGTCGATTCGATGCCCCTCAGCAGTTAAATTAGCTTTGTTACTGTCCAGTTTCAACTCGTGGTGGTGCATATATGTGGGAAGGAGCTGATAGATGATCAACACAGTTGCGCAGAGGGTGCTGCGTCGCAAACGGTCTCTCTCGGTGGATGGGTTGCTCAGATCCGCAAGGATCTGGGCGTGGAAGAGAAAGTATAAACCCAGCTAAAATGAAACTCTTCCTGGGTTGCCATAACCCTTTCGCATCTAGCAAGCTCTACAAATTGTTTGTAATGTTTTTCTGCATTTGGATGATGGTTGATTTGGTACTCTCGGGATTCAATCTGTAGAGGTGTTGACTTCGAATTTCTTTGTTCGCCAGAAGGGATATGTGTGAATACTGGGAAAGACGTGCTGTTCCTGCAAAACAAAAGAAAACCAGCAGCAACGAGAAAACCAAAACACAAAAAAACACTAACAACAAAACAAGAAAACCAAATCATAAATACACAAACAAAACAATCATAACCTAGGTAAGCAGACACAACCTAGTTGTGTTAATAATGGGAGCATGTACAATAGGGTTAAAAGTATGGAATAAAGATGGCTATGGGAGGAGGGCGTATGTTCAAAGGGAAATGTACAATTTGAAATTAAAGTGGACTATAGGTAAGATGAAATGGTATGCGGTATACAGTTGACATAAAGAACTCATGTTTCAGCACCATACTATCTGTCATCATAGGCAGAGATTAGTACATCTCTGTACTGTTTTTTAAATGTGAGCTGGGAGCTTTCATGAAGAGAGGGATCAATCTTGTGCCAGATCTTAGGTCCTAGGTGCTTCAAAGACCTTTTTCCGTATTTGGTGTGGGCCATTTGCCAAAAATCTGCACCCTTAGTTGCACTGCGCGTTGCATAACAGTGTACTTGATTTACAGGGGTGAAAAGGTGGTTGAAGTTGTCAGGAAGATTTCCAGAGTGAAATTTGTGCATGATTTTACCTAATTCAAGACTATAAATGTCGTCCAGCGTAAGAAGGTTGAGCTTTTTATACAGTGGTGTTATCTTTGTCCTAAAAGAGCTGTATGTCATTGCTCTAATTATCTTGTTGTGTAATACATTTAATTGGTTTAAGGTTGTTATGCCGACACCACCCAAAGCACCAAAGCAAATTGTAGATGACTATAAACAAAACTAAAGTAAAGTGATTTTGATGCACTATCACTTAGATACTGGCGTATTCTATAAAAAAGTCCAACACTGCGAGAAAGTTTATTTTCAAAGTAGCTTATGTGGTTAGACCAAGTAAGCTTATCATCCATGAAAACCCCAAGATACTTGACGCAGGTTGTTCGCGTAATGGTTTTGTCATTGATTTTTACATTACAATCAGTAAGTTGGTTATTTTTACGACTTACATTCATGTATGAGGTTTTCGAATAGTTCAAGGACAACTTGTTGAAGTGCAGCCATTCATTAACATTTTCTAGCTCTCTCTGCAGTTCTGTGCTACTGTTTCCAGATATGGATAATACAGTGTCATCTGCAAAAAGTGTAGGAGTCAGTTTTGTTGTCGATGGTAAATCATTTATAAAAAGTGCAAATAACAAGGGGCCAAGCGATGAGCCCTGAGGGACCCCTTGGGTAATATTTAGAGTAGCTGAT
>Ga0210059_1009530_pt1 | contig 15156 bp, 8 predicted proteins | sample Ectturendosymbi2_FD_188042 | JGI IMG/M metagenome (GOLD analysis project Ga0210059, IMG submission 188042) | Ecteinascidia turbinata endosymbiont from Florida, USA - Sample 2 (SPAdes) (version 2) | ecosystem: Host-associated > Tunicates > Ascidians > Unclassified | place: Key West, Florida...
TTTTGGTGGGCGTTATGGGCCTCAGTTAGGCTAAGGGAAAACGTGAAACAACACACGGTTGCAAATGCCGCAACTTCAGATATTTCGCAAAATCTGATCCAAACACCAAAATCGACATCCATACAAAGTCTGATCCGAAAGTCCAATCAGTCCTATACACCTCTGATCCTATTCCAAATCCCTACTCCAAATGCCACTGATGACCTTCATTGTAATTCCCGACATGGCTCAGTTCAAATGTGCCACCTCTGACCAAGCTGTGGGAAACAGTACATTTGCAAATGTGCTAAGGCACTTTCGAAATGTGCTACCGGCACTTTCATATTGTGCTTGTAGCACATTCACGATGTGCTGTGCTAAGTGGCACATTCCAAATGTGCTAAGTGGCACATTCCAAATGTGCTAAGTGGCACATTCAAAATGTGCTAGTAGCACATTCAAAATGTGCTACTTCGCGAAGTAGCGCAAAATGTGCTCAAAATGAGTTCTACCCCGACTCCCATAGTCTTAATCTGAAAAATATTCTGTGCATGGAATCATCTTATAACACAGTCAGCTGGATTTCAAAGTATTGGGAAACTCCGTTTTTGACTGATTAAAGCCTATGCATGAATTTGTTTTACAGCATTTTTAGCTCATGGCTTAAAACGTTTAATTTTCAACTTTATGCTTTTTTCTCACTTATCCCTGTGCATATGAAAACATATATCACATCAAAATCAATTATATTTTTTGTCAAACACAGAGGATTTCTAATGGAAGCAATTTTGATTTTAGATGCCTGATAAAACTGTTTGCAAATCAAAATAGTAATCCACAAGAGCAAGCTTGCTTGATATTGATCTTAACTCTTACAAACCTCCTCTAAAATCTAGCTATTATAGACTTAAAAATCAAAATAGAAATATGTTACATTACACAATTGGGGTGACAATGAATAAATGGTTTTGCAAACTGCATCATAGTGCAGTTTGGATTGTGAAGTATTACACATCTGGACTATAAAATATAAAAACCAAAACATCATTTTTTTCTGCAATGGAAATTTTCACAGCTTACCTGAATTGTTCCTTAGCTTTTTTTTGTTACCTATCACTGGTCTGAGTTTCTCAAACAATCAAGCAATGGACCATAATAGGAACCCAAAAACTAAAACAAAAGGATACAGCAATGATAGTGTTTAACAGCTGCCACATAACTTAAAACTACTACAGTTTTTCAACTTTACGTAAAACTAGCGCCATTTAAGTCATATTTTTTCCTGTGTATTGGAACCTATTAAACAAGTATTGAAACAAAAATTACACCCCTACAAATTCTACACCAAAGGTTATAAAGCCATATTTTCCACGTTAAGCCATAAAGTCATATTTTGCGTATGTCCAACATAATTCAATAAGGAAACCATTAAAACAATCTCAAAATATCAGGTGAAACTACTATATCACTAGGTAGGTCTAAGCTGCATCCTGCAAACTGAACCCACTTGGGCATTTTGTGAATGTTGGAAAAGATGTAGGTGAACCAAGTTATTTGGATGAAATGCAAAGCACTGCCTAAACATGCGTGTTTTTGCAGCCCTAAAGAAATAAACCAATATCTATGCATGCGTTCCTTTTGCTTCAAACCAAACTACACCTGTATGTTTTGCTCATGTTTTGAGTTGTTTGTTTTAGTGGGGCTTCAGCAAACCATGGGCCTACCATCACTCATGCCTATTTTCGCTGGTAATGCTTCTTTGTATAATAGTTGTATGTTCTTGCTTTTTGTTTGGTCATATAAAGTCATATTTTCTGAAAAATAAAGCCACATTATCGAGTTTTTTAGGTCATAAAAATTGCCCTAGTAATAACTTTATAGATACTGAACAACTACCGCTAATTATGTCAAAATTATTCTTGCAGCAACACAATAATAAATCTTCCCCCATGAAAGCCATCTTGTGTACATTTTTAGCAAGCTTAAGTTTTTTGACAAATTCATCATTCATGCAGTAATGGGGCAATATAAACCTCAAAACAAACATAACCACAATATTGCATAATAACAAAAGGACAAAAGACAAAGGAAAGTACAGAAAATGGGAGACATTACGCAAAACAAATAATTAGAAATGCAAGCAATATGTCCCGAAGTCAAAAATAGCAAATGAAGGAGGACCATTGCAAACACGAATGAAATAGACCTATGACATTTCAATTAAACAACAACATATATTACAGAAACATATGAACTTATATTACAAAAATTTTGAACAACCTATATTACAGAAACGATTCATCATTTATTGTTGTTTAGTTTCATCCACCTTCAAACAAATTGTAGCACAGCAACAGTTACCAATTTGCTAGCTCAAACCGATTAGCCTATGAAGCTTGTTAAGTAGGGCAACCAATTTGTCGACCTAAAAATGTAAAATTTTGACTAGGTAATTTAAAAATTTTTACTTTATTTTGACCTAACAATTTTTCAGGTTTGGAACTGAAATGCAAAGCATATACAGTATTAGAAATCAAACTAGTAGGTTAAAAATCTTTATTCTGCTGAAATGAAACAACCATCAAGAGTATGAAAGGCCCAAACAAAATCCAGAGGCAACAAACCATTGAAGAAAATCAATCCAAAGCACAAGAGAAATATCCAGTGTGAAATATGCTGAAGTCACTGAAAAGATTCTGCATTGTTATACTTCAACATCAAGTACTACTCCACATCATTGCCTTTCTGTATGCACAATGGATTAAGCATTTACCAAAGCAAGTATTGTAAGGCCACGTTTCTTGCCTCACCATGCTTAATGCACTTAATATTCAATCATCCAATAGTGGGCAAATGACATTATTATGTCAGAACTTGCAACAAATCTATGTCAAAATTGCAACTAAACTTACAAAAGCATATCAGTATCGATGAAAAGAAAAACTCTGCTTAAAGAAAATTTTGACACAATGATAAACTTAGACTTTTTTTCATTTAGTAACTTTGGATTTGCTCGAAGTATCAACATGAAATTTCAATGGTGGACATTTTCTACACTTCAAAAAAGGTATACAATTTTTGACTTTTGGGTGCCCTTGTTATGAAACTAGTAAAACTTGCTCAGTGACTTGTATGAATAACTACCTGGTAGTGGAAGTAAGCTATGGTTCTGTTATTTTATTACCACAAAATTTCAGACAACTAAAAAAGCAAAGTGTGTTACTTAAATACTACCACAAACAAGTTCAATAAAATTATTTTAATGCAGTTAATCTCAAAAGTCTACCTGTTCTGGTGTTAGCTTACTGGACCAACTTAATTTAGACCTGAACTTCTTTAATAAAGTCACAATTATAGGCTGCCTTTTTTAGTCAAGTAACATATATAGAACTAACTAGGTTTTGGTAAATTCAAATTCAATTCATTGAAATTAGATGGGCTCATGCTATGCCTACACATCACTGCGACTGCAAACCAATTAAAAAATACAGAGAGACTGCATTGATTGCTGATGTTGGACTGACTACCCACTGCACATTGCAATTACAAATGCTTGCATTACACCTTCTTCACTTGGTTGGTTGGTGTTTTCTGAAAAGAAGTGACTACGGATGTGCCTAGCCTGACACAATTTGAATAAAAGGGTCAGTTTGTCAAGCAAACACCATGGATCTTGTAGCCTAAGGGTTATGCGTTACGGCTGCTGTGCCAATGGTTTTCGGTTTGACTCTCACCTTGCCGACTTTCGTATGCTTTTTTTCTTTACTTTTTTTAGGCTTGATATTAAGTTTGGGGGTTAGTGTTGGGTTAGGTTAGCATTTTCTGCCCGGGCGATCGTCGATGCCACTGGAAGGACAATTCTTGTGTTGTGCATTGTCTGTACTCGCAATTGCGTTGTATAAGAACTTTCCGCAAAATGTTCTCGTGTCTTCGTCATTCTGATCGCCGCGAAAGCGACGGCATGGGCCGTGTAGGTTAGCATTAGGTTAGCGTTACGATTATGCTTAGTACGATTATGCTATGGTTAGGGTTGAGGTTAGGTTTTGGGTTTATCTTTATGTTTAGTTCATTTCTACCAAGCCTACTCTCGTCGTGCATTACTGTTACATCACAGGTGGCGTATGAATAAGTTTTCAAATTTGAAGATCCACAGGCATGATATTTATAGCCACTGCTTTTGTGCAAACCACTTGATTTACTTGAGTAAATACAGTAGTAAGTGAAGTGAAACTGCAGTAAAATGTAACTGAAGCGTAAATAAATGTGAATATTGGCCATTGAAAAGTGCTGTGGCAATTTTCAAAAAAATTAACAGCCTAGATGCAGTTACTGAGTTAGACTAATTGCTGATATTGGTTTGCCCAAAAACATACTGTGGGCTACCATGTTTGCTGTTGCAATATAATCTAGTAACTACCATTCCATGGTGGGTCGTCCTTTTTTTAATCTTTTGCTTTTCATTACAAATTGGTATTTTTCGCATGGACCGCCTCTGCATCTTTCACAGCAACGTATGTGCTGTCTGCTCCTCATTCATCATTTGAAACTGGAGAACCAGTTTTCTACAATGACCAGTGTAATTTAGGCTACGCATGAAGCTGATGGTGCTAGCTGGCATACCATAGCCCAACCCACCTGACCAAGCCCTTGCTCTAAATCTCAATCTGAGGCTCCATTTTATGCAAACACAACTCCAACATGTTCTGGTTCAATTGCATTCAGCTGCATTATAGTTGGCGTCATAAGTTATTTTGAATGCATTTGTTAACATACAGATTATGAGCTGTTACAAAATCATTCGTCAACACAATGATATTATTCATGGTCACTGGTATGCACGGCCATGTAAACAAAACAGGCCCCATTGATATGATTGAATGAACGGATGAGTGAGTGCACTCCAAAATAACTGCCATTTCAAACGCAACGTGACTGGGCTATATGATCTGCAACAAGGCAAAGGAAAAAAGGACATTTCGATTGTAAACACAAATGCGTTTTAGTAGCCTACGTTGAGCTCCATAGCGGCTACTAGCGAAATAAGGGATGTTTTGTGTTCATTGTTAGAGACGAGCGGACTGTCATATTTTGCGATCCAGTTCCATTCCTGATTTTTTAAAACTCAGTCCAAGTCCAACCACAGTCCAAAAAATTTTTTTAAATGCAAAGTCCAAGTAAGTCCGAAAAAGTTGAAAAATGCAGCCATTTCACGAGAAAAATGCCGCATTTCTTTTCCATAAACTCAATCCAATTCCGGTCCAGATCCTAAATTTTGAAATGATTCACAGCCGGATCCAATCCAAATTCAACAAAATTTGATATAGTCCGGATCCAGTCCAATGCAAGTCCAGTCCAATGTTCATCTCTGTTCACTGTTGCCATCTGATAGTTCCTGGTTTCTTAACCTGGCGTCTGTGAACCCGTAAGGATGCTAATACTAGGGCTCTGTAAAGGAAAATGTGGTTTCAGCGCTCTTTTTACGTTTTGATATAGAGCAGTGGTTCTCAACTTTTTTAGGTGCATGGACCATCATTTTTAAAAAAACATCCGCTGGACCACCCAACTACGCTGACACCTCAAGAATAGGCTAATTAATTACTGGTAACTGCACTGCACTCAAGACAATGAACTCAAGGAAATATTTAAAAACAATGGAAGAACTCTGTAGATTACTAAAATTCCAGGTGGAACACTGGTGGTCCTCTTGGACCACGTTGAGAGTCACTGATATAGGTTAAAAGGTTTATTGTTGATGCCCTGCTGTGTTGTTCATCTGGCAGCTCTTTCCCACATAGGCTATACGATTCGATGTCATTTGTCTTGCTATACACCTTTATTCACCAGTCAAGGGGCAACGACTCGATAACCTTCCGTTTTTTTTCGGTGCCCTGGCGTTTTTGCAATTGCTACGGTTTCTTTCTCGTCTTTTAAATTCTTAATTTTCGCCAAATAAACTCAACTCAACTCCTGCTGAGAAACAATTTGTATCGATTTTTTATGCGATGCTCATCTTCATCCAATTTTTTTATTCGTTCGCTTCAAATGTCTGATGCTTTTCACAAATCTTCATTTTTCCTCAATTATTCAAAGCTCCTGTATGATGGAGACCAACTGCAATAGTTGTTGGTGCATTGTTTTGGTGTTCGCGTCTCAATAGTAGGCCTGTTGCTTTTGTGCAGTAAAAAGAAAAAATGTGTGTGCAATGTATACAAACCAAGCATACAAAAAGTAAGAAGTGCTGTTAAAATGCTTTGCTCCTCTCAATGCTGGTTGGTCATGTGCGTACAAAGACTTTGCCAGTGTTTTTTTAAGCCGTTTTTGGGTGTCAAAATGACACCCTAAAATTTTGCAATGACAACCTAAATTCTGAAAGCCAAGGGGATATGGTTTTGCCTTGTATTGAAGCAAGACGATTTGAGGATAGCATGCTTTCCTGCAGGTGGCTATTTCAACAGATGGCTGCAATGATAAGCCGACACAATTCTCTGGCGCAGAAGTTGGAAGTGGAAATTATAAGAATGGTATCTGTACGTTGTCATGCGCACCGCTGACTTCGACCTGTTGGTATACTGCCGCAGATTTGTACAGTGAACGAAAATGTGAAAGCACTTTAATGCAATTATGGAAGTGTTTACTGTTTCACGATTTCGATCGGCTTGCTGGCGATGAATCAGACTACAATGAAGACAAAAGATCGGAAGTTGCAACGCACATGCAAAACAATGTAGGCCTAGTTGCCGAGTGAGGCAACTGTGAGAGCTAGGAGTGAGATTTTGGCTATTGGACCGTGCTGAAGCAGCTGTGACAAATTAAAAATGATGCATTGGGCATTGTTTTACTGCGACGTGTGAAAACAAAAATTTCATTATGGTGCTTTGCTTTTGCCAACATTGCTACCTCACCTGACAGAACTGAGCAAAGTTTTTCAGGCGCGATATTTCAACGTAGCACAGATGAAGCTTCCGTTGAACTGTGCATCAATAGGCTCTCTGATGCCACTGCGAAATCCGAGTTAAAAGCTGATTGGGAAACGTTTGAGAGTAAATTAGGGGAACTTAGCCGGATGGCTTGACTCGTGTGCGTGTCAAGTGGCATGGCATTTTCGAAGGGCACCGAAAGGCTGGCAAACTGATCATCCCGATACACAGAAAGGGATACAGGAATTAATGCATCAACTACTGGGGATCTCTCTCCATAGCCTTCCTGGAAAAGTGTACGTCAAGTGCCTTGTAGAAAAATGCCGCGAAATAATTGAAGCAATGCTGGATGATACCCAGTGCGGTTTTCGTCGCGGGCATAGCATAACAGAACAAAATTCCACTCACCAACAAATTTTCGAGAAAACTTGGGAGTATGCAAAAGATATATACACATGTTTTGTCGACTTCAGGAAAGTACATGACCGTGTTCCTCTTGAAAAACGTTTGGGAGTGTTGTGGGAGTATGGTGTTGACGGGCGTCTGTTACGTCAAGTCACTGTATTCCTGCTCACAATCGATGTCCTCGTCGGCGGAGTTAACTCACAACCGTTCACCTTGATATTGGACTCCGACAAGGGTGTGCGCTGTCATCACTCCTCTTCATATTCTATATCAGGGCTTCTCAAACTTTTTGTTCTGCAACCCCGTTTAAAAAAATGTTTTTCCATGTGACCCTTGATGGATAGCATAGTTGTTAATGATGCGTGCAAACATATCACTACAAATCGCGACAGGCATTTTTGTCTATTGCAAAATCATACAAATGCACGCATTCCACACAAGTAAATGTAAAATAATAAAACTACCATGTAATGGAAACAGTAAGGCGAAAAAATCTAACAAAAAACAACTAAGTTGATACAAGTTATCAAACATAACTAATGGGATGGATGCACTTGGTAATTTTTACGCAAATCATCCATTCGTACATTAATACAACGCAGGACGAAAGATATTCTCAACATTTTTCAGAAAGTATCGGTTTTTAGACCTGATGATTATCAATTTTGAGAATGTCGCTTCACAGAAATATGTAGTAAAAAAGTCAAAGAGTTTATGAGTGGTTACATCAGAAATTATTGGGCATTCATTTCTTTTTCTTTTCCAAAAATGACAAACTGTTTTGAAAATTCCAGTTGCAACTTGCAAAATTTTGTCGTTTAACAATTCTGCAAATTTATCCTGGGCATGGCAGGTATGTGGTCTCCTGAAATTTCAATCGTGCATGATTTATGGATCCAGGTTTTTCTTTATCAAAAGTCCAAAGTGCTTCTGAAACTGTGTTCTATAAATTGAAAGCTTTCAACTTTAGTCTAAAACTAAGCAGTGTGTTCTCAAAGCAGTTATCCCAATCCCTAGAAGACTAAACCTACAGTTCTAAACAGAACCATGCCTTCGTGTCGGAATGAATGCAATAAGGTCGATATTGGTCAGTAGGTTATAAGAGTCACGCCGTAACAATGCACAACGTGTTGTGTTTGGTTGATAATTATTATCACTTGATCGCTAAGGCAGACATCCCAGCAAACAACTGACAGCATAAAGCAAGATATTGCCTCTAAAAATGCAGTAGAAACCAGAAATAGATCCACTGCAAGCCTACTTTTAATTTTCTTGCAAAGTTTACAAAATTTTTTATATCTGATTTGACAAGCAAATTTGCTTCGCGACCCCAAAATGACATTTCGAGACCCCAAATGGGACCGCGACCCACAGTTTGAGAAGCCCTGGTTTGAATAATGCAAGTTATTTAGTTTCTTCCTGATTTACTTCTTCCTGATTCAAGATTATTAGCTTGGTTAGGTTTTGAAATAGCGCTGCTCAGGGGGCTAATTTGCAACTGGCTCGAAAAAGCACGCAGCTGCCTGAATGCTTGCTGATATGAAAGGGTCCCATTTGGATTTTTTTTGGGGGGTCAACAGCCTCTCACACGGCTCTGTTCAGTGACCTGTACACACAAACACAAGCGTTGCTGATCGTTGTGGCCATGTTGAAATTGAACGTCATGAAACAGAGGTGCGATTCCCCCATTTGCCTAAATTTCACATTTCAGATCACAAGGAATTTCTCAAGAGCAATGGCGTGGACATGTGCTTGGTCTTTTCCCTCACGTGGTAATTTACCATGGGCGAAGGTGTTGCACTTCAAGTCACATTAAAAGATTTTAAGGCGTAAAAGAATAATTGCTTGCATGTGTTTGTGTGTGAGTGTGTGTTCTATGGCCCATCTTATCTGAAACTAATAAATATATAATGTTCGAAACACCCACCTGCTCTGAAGTACAACACCTATTTTCTTGTAATCTGACAAATCTGTCACATATTTATAATCTAGTGTTTTGTGTAAATCTAGTGTTTTTATCATGAAATCTAGTACTTACTTTTGCGTAACAACAGAGTGGCAACACTGGTTCAGACATATCGTGTCATCAAAGTTACCGAATTAGCATGGCTTTCATTGACTCAGTCCCTTTTTTGGACTTATGATCGCTATACGTAACAGAACAGTAATATCTATGCCCAGTGACGGATTTACGCATAGGCCAAATAGGCCATGGCCTAGGGCCCTTTTGAGGCCCCGCGCAACTCTTTCCTATGTCGACTCAATATTAACTTAAAATTTGCGAAACTGCGCAGAGTCATAACTTAAAATAATTTACTTCGAAACGAGCGAAAATGCAAACGTCTAGATCAGTGGCTCTCAACCTTTTCGGTGAAGGGAGGCAAATCCAGCCCTACGATTTTGTTAGAGAGCTAAAAACAAAAAAAAAAATATTTTAACACAAGTAAATTAGCACATTTGCTTTATTGCGGAACGAATTCTGTATCACAAACTATTAGAGGTCTTATTTGAGGCTGCTGAGAGCCGCGCAACGGGTGCTTGGGAGTCCCATGCGGCCCTCAAACCGCGGTTGAGAAACGCTGGTCTAGATAGACTCTTATCAGTAATGTAACAATACTACAATATTGTTTGCTGCGCAATATAAGAATGACAGTACTGCTTTTCATCGGCGTTCTGCAGTGTCTGGCGGTCTAAAGAATAAAAAAGAAAGAACAGTAGGCCTACTTACTTCAAGTTCAATGTTCCACTGACAAAAAGCTCGCAACAATGCAAGAGCGACAGACACTGCAAAACTCTGATGAAAAGCAATGTTGTCAGGATTGGATCCTACGTTTGGTTGTAACCAAGTAGATTGCCCCAAAGAGAGATTGCTTGTTGAAGGTCTGTGTGTTAGTTAAATCTGCTAAAACAGCTTCTCGTGAGTTTTACTTAAAAAAACTTATATACATTGGGCTTACTTCATATGGTTAGCTGAGGGTGTTGCGACAATACTTTGCAAAACTTGTGTTGCAATTGATCACACACCGCGATCACTCTATTATTGCTTGTTCGCGCCACGTATATATATTGTTTTTCTTCGTGCACATCGCGATCGTGGTGAATCACACATTCAACGCAACGCCACAGGAGAGGTTGTAACACTAGAATAACTCCCAAGTTAGCTACCGCATTCAGATATCTAATTTACAAACACAGCACATTCTTAGGTCACAAAGTTATTCGTGCGTTGCTAAACTGTAATGGTCATAATCACACTCAAAACTTTGTAATGGTCATAATCACACCTAAAATTATTTCGAATGAAAAAGTAGGCTATCATTTTTACCAGGTGATCCTATTATTTTGCCTACGACAAAAAAATGGTTCCATATACGAAATATAAAACAAAGAAGTAATTATTTATGAATATTTTATCAGAAGCTCTCTCAACCCTTCGCAGCAAGGCAAACGATCTGCACAGGGGTTGTGGCCCAGGTTGAAAACCAGGGGCCTACTTTGTCATTCACGTGTGCACAAGTTTATGTAGAACTGCAACAGTGTTGCGTGATTGCTGGCTGTAGTGTGAACGGTATAAACTGTTTCTCTGTAGCGAGGCAAAGTTTGTGGCCGGTTTGCTGCACGGGGAGGCCTGTAGCCAGGTCTTAAGGTTTAGGGCGACAAAATACATTTTTAGGGGGCATGAGTTTTGTTTTGAGTATATGCTTTATTAAAAAATTTTCTGAGCACAACAAAATTCATGGGCACATTGTCACCGAATGCCCGTGTTACGGACAAACGGCAAAATAGGTCACACCTGCGTGAGGCCCCAAGAAACGGAGATGCCCTAGGGCCCCGGGCTTCTTGAATCCGTCCCTGCCTGTGCCTAGTTACATTTAGCACATTTCACCAGATCATTATTTATGTAGCTTAGTGCTACAATAGCTTTAGTGCTACTTATTTATGCAGCCTAATACTTTGCGTGTGCTTTTTACCTGTTAAGCTTTCAATATATGTTAGTTAGGCCTACAGGTATGCAGTAAAGGGGGCCTAAATGTAGATTGCAGTTGAATCAAATTTTAAAATTCCAAAAATGAGTAAAAGAAATGTGGCCTTGGTTATTGTGAATAGATCAAAGGTCATCAACTGCATGCCTTATATAATGGAATTGTCTTTAGAGGTGTTGCATGTGTAGCCTACATCAAAACTTAATTCTATTTTTGGTCATAATAGTTACAATTCTTTGCAGGGTATTCTACATTTGAGTGGTTAAAACCAGTGATGTTTCCTAGTCATTTTTGTCGAGTCAGAGTCAAGACTTGGCCGAGTCGAGTCAAAAGAACTGTCGAGTCGCTTCTAGTCAGTGGTTTGCAAGCTCGAGTCAATGTCGAGTCACACGAAATTTCACGCTTCTTTTCAACATTTTTTTGCTGTGAAATAGCACCCAACATGCTATAAAATGGCGCCCGATAAGTTAGAAAATGGTGCCCAATGTTGTTTTAAGAGGTTTTTATTTGCAGGTTATTTGTATCTAAGTTTTCTCAGTTTGCATCTTACTTGTCTCTTTCACTCCCAGTCGTTTCAAAAAGCCTAGCCCAAACTTGCTGCAAGTATTGCAGCCTGTCCGTTAGCGTTGTGGTGAATGTGTGATGCACCACGAACGTGAAAAACACCCATGTGGCGCGAACAAGCAGAAATAAGATGAGCACGACGTAGGATCTTTATTATTGCTTGGTGCCACAATGTGAACATTTGCGCACTTGCTGCTCAGCATTTCCAATCACAATCAAGTGGTTCTTTGACCAGGATGTGAAACTGGTGCTAGGTACAACCTTCACAAAAAGAACGTGCAATAGGTGCAGTTCATTGCAAAAACGAGGGGATGTTGTTGCAACTTCTCAGTTGACGTTGCATTGAAAGTGTAGTTTTCGCATGCCCAATACATGAAAATGACCAGAGATGAACATGTACTTGGACATAAATCATGTGACATTTCAATATATTGATGGATTTGGATATTATCATTTTTGCTTGAACAGATTGGGATTAGAATTATTTTCTTTTGACTCCGATATCCAATCCAAATTCGAAACTGCCCACTCAGTTGCATATCAGCCAAAATATTTGGTAATGTCTATTTTGCCTTATGACGCAAATGTTGTGGCTATTTTGCCTTTCGTCAGACACGATTGGTTGAAGTGGTCACATGACAAGTATGATACGCACAAGAAGACAAGGATTAGGGTTTAGGATTAGAGTTAGGATTTAGATTTGGTTTAGTCTTCAGTTTACCCAAACAAAAACAAAGCCACTAACACAGCTTGCCAGCACTGAAACCATGACAATACTCGTCTATTGCACTATGCGATTACAGATGTCATTATCAAGTGAGAAGGTCTTGCATTTTCAACTTGCCATGTGACCCTTTCAAACAACTGTGTTTGTCTAAACCTAAAAGAGTTCCAGCAGTGTTGTTGCCTCATGATGCAAAATAGACATTGTCAACACACTTTGTTTTGAATGCCAAGGCTACAACTGCCTAGCACAATCAGTTTATGAGAGATCTAGACAAGAAATTCCCGGTTCTTTTTTTTCTATGGTAGGACAAGTTATAGTTGTGCACAATTCTCATATAGCCTACTCGCTAATGGAGATGTTTGAATCAAATGATAGCCTACAACTAGCCTACAGTTGTGTACCTGCTGGACTCCATACTCCATGCAATGCCAACAGCTATTGTACGTTAATTGACCATGACAGAACCATCACGATAATTTTATGCCTAATGAAATCATTTCTTAAAGCAGTGCAATGAATGTTCACCCCAATCTCTTTTTCATTTGAAACTCTTACTCTTTCCAAACAGAACTTCCAGCACTGCTAGGCTTAGAGAATAAACGGCCTTGCCACATTTTGTTAAATCCAACACTTCACAAGTTTTCATTCTTAGTTCAGGTGTATTTCAACCTACAACAACATGGTCAAAATGTCAATACGTTTTCACCATGTTTATTACTCTTAGGCTACTTAGTTGTGAGGTAAGGCGTCTGAGTTAGACAAGTGAGCTTCGCCCTTGAGACAGAAACTGGTGTACTTCGTTCAATGCTGAAAAAAATTTTTAATGCCTTAATAAACACCAACATTTACTATGATCTACTCATAATAAAATTATAGAATCAATCATGCTCATCTTCACACAGTTCCAAAGGACATGCTGCTTGAGATGTCCTCAGTCTGAAAGTTAGGATGCTGAGCGGCAGGGAACATTGCAGTTTATCAAGAGAAATTAGACAAGTAGATTTTTAGAAATATGATTTCGAAATATCGTAATTTTTCCTCATACAACTGTTATTCCATATCAAGATTTTTGGATGGCCACATTTTAATTCATTTGCATAATATGGATCCGGTTGAAAGGGAAACGATATCCAATCCAAATATCCGGCCGGATTGAACTCCAAAATCTGGAACCTGTACACCGCTGGTGTCTAGAGACTTGTCTTCGAGGGGAAATATTGGCGCCTCTCTTTTTTTAGTATCGACTTTTCTTGGTTAATTTCCATGTGGGCTGTCCCCTTGGACTTTGTTTTTTTTCTTCGTTTAGTGGTGCTACGCAGCCACTACATACATCATTTACAAAAGTCCCAATTCAGTTGGCATTAAACATAGCTAAGCAGCGTCTTCAATCCGATTCTGAGCTGAGTCAACGCACAGGTTTGTCAACCACCGACCTTAGGACTGGAAATTCGCTTAAACTCAACCAACTTTACGTTTCGTGGAAGGCACTACAAACAGGTTTTTGGAACAGCAATGGGCTCTCCCGTCTTATCAGTAGTGGCAACCTTAGTCATGGAAAACTTTGAGACACGAATTCTAGAAACTTTGCAGACCCTCCACGTTTGTGGAAAAGATATGTATATGACACTTCTGTGATCATGAAAAGATCAAAGTTGTCCGATTTCTTGACACATCTGAACACAATAGAAAGCTCCATCCAATTCACAATGGAAAAAGAAAAAGAAGGATGCCTTCCGTTTTTAGACCTATTGATTAAACGTTCACCAAGTGGCCACATACTCTCAGCAGTATGTCGTACGCCATCCAATTCAGATAGATACCTGAACTTTAGATCAGAACACCCTATACAGCACAAAAAATCAGTCGTTAACACTCTTCTCTAACGAGCTAAAAAACTTTCCTCCACAGCCCAGGACTTGAACAACGAATTGAAATATGTGAAACGAACTCTCTTGTTGAATTGTTACCCGAAGTGGATGATTAAGAACAAAAAGAAGAAACAATATAGCAGATCGCCCCAGTTTAGACCTATAGTCATTTTACCTTACTCAGCAAACTTGGGAGAGACCTTTGAAACGGATTCTGGAGAGACATCGTATACGAAACATTTTCAAACCTGTAATTTAGTCCTAGCTTCAGGAAAAGATGTCGTCCCTGTTAGCAAACGTCGAGGCGTAGTCGACGACAGGGGCGCAGCCAGGATTTTTCTAAGGGGGGCTGGGGCTGAAATTATGGAAGCAAAAGCTATGAAAAGGAAAAATTGCTTGTGATAAGAATAGCCAGGAAAGCACATATATTGTGGATAAACGGTTGACTGTACTCACCACGAAACCTGGGGTCCTTCCAACTAAACTTCCATCTTGTTTCTCTGATATATTCTTTCATGACGACCGTCAAACTCAACCACCTTGATTACATGTCTCAGCCAGTTTTGCTTTGATCTATGATTTTTTTCTACTGTCGGAAAGCATATTTCTCACGTCCACGTTTTCTTCATTTTTGCAAAGTTTAAGAAACGCATCAAACTTCTCTGCGCAAAACTGGTGGTATTGACGTGTTTGATGAGACTTTAATCTTCTTT
>Ga0210059_1009531_pt1 | contig 15155 bp, 9 predicted proteins | sample Ectturendosymbi2_FD_188042 | JGI IMG/M metagenome (GOLD analysis project Ga0210059, IMG submission 188042) | Ecteinascidia turbinata endosymbiont from Florida, USA - Sample 2 (SPAdes) (version 2) | ecosystem: Host-associated > Tunicates > Ascidians > Unclassified | place: Key West, Florida...
CGATGCCGTGCGATTGTTTCTTGTTGTAAACAGAAAATATTTTATCCTATTTGAACAAGAGCTGACGATGCCTATACCTAGTAGGCGAAATACATATTCTGTAAGATCTTAGTGTCTAATTCTTTGTTGGGAAAGGATACCTTTCGATAGACAGAAATATTTGTCACATTTCGAAGCTCTTTTTGAACACGCGTAGTGTAGCAGTGCCAAGAAATGGAAGCTGGGCAACGATCTATTTATAAAAAGCATACAATAGGCTGGTCAAAGCAGATTGTTTCGTAAAAAATATACCTGAATAGTGACAAATACAGCGTCAGAATTTTGATGCCACTATACAGGAGTAAGGGAATGCCATACGTAATAGAAAAGGCGGGAAGATGTTACTATCACACAGCACCCAGACACTGTATCCTTATCCTTCTAGCGAAAAATTTTCAAGTCATTCTGCCGAACCTGATATATTCCAACCAGTAACAACACCAAAAGATTGAATAACGTTGCTACAGAGTATAAACTTAATCTTGATTTCCGTTCTTTGAGGACGTAAGTCTTGACGGAGATAAGAGTTGAAGACGTAAATCTTGAAGTAGATATAATGACGGTACTTTCCCCTAATTTGCTTTGAAAGATGAACTTGATAAGAATCCCACACCCTTACGTTTAACAAAAACTGACAATAGCTGTGTGACTTTTGTCAATGTGCGACAAAGGCAACCCGAAACATAAGTGAACGTAATCAAAACAAGGTGTTCGAGATTTTTTATGAACTCCACTTTCATCTTTTGGCTGATGTTTTCTCTGAAGTTTGAGGCTAAGCTCAGCACATAATTAGTTTAAATTCTCTTAGTAAGAGGACCAGTTTTGGTCTTCTGCTTCACTAGCTAATAATAATAGCAGTTTTACGGCTTTGGACTTCAAGTGCTTCTCGAATTTTTAGGTTTTGTGAAACGAAACAAACTTTATCATTCCTCCGCTTCTCAGTCGTTCTACAAAACGTAAAAATCTGTGTGGTAATGAATCTCTGTGAAAGGATTTGCTGTACTTTGCACAAGAACATAAAATGAAAAGTAGAACTAGTAGGAGTGCGCAAGAAGCTTACCATTCCACCTGGATTAAGATGTGACTAGGTCAAAGTATGCCATACAACTTCATGTCCGTCCAAACTTTGATAAATGGGTGCTTTTAATCAAAAACTTGTCACTCCATGAGGACCGTTTTTTTATTTTAATGGATATTTCTTTGTTTTTTTTCTTTTTCTTTTGATTTTTTTGATTATAATGTGTGTGCTTTTGTTTTTTTTTTGATTCTTTTAATATATGAGCCTTGGTTATTTTTAATCCCAGTTGCAAAGAGCGTCATGACAAAATTTATTTTGGTTTCCAAACAACGATACAGCAGGACGATATCCACAAAGAGAAAAGAAAGACGAGTGGTTTGAGAGTTATTTGAGTGAGGATAAAATTTGCGCATGTACACCTGAGTGAAGTTGAACTGTGCGGTGTGAATTTGTGTTAGGTTAAATTTGTGGGGTTGAATTGTGTGCAAGTTTAAACGTGCGATGTTGAACTGTGCTAGGTAAGTGAAAGTGTTAAGGTTGAGTTATGTCACGTTGCGCCGTGAGCGGAGACAGTTGAATTGTGCATGGTAAGATGTGTTCAGGTTAATCTGGGAGAGATTGAGCTGCGTGAAGGTTGGATTGTAAAGGATTGATGTATTTGCTGTTTGAATTGAATAAGGCTGTTATGTATTGGACTTTAGCAATCCAAAGTTTGACAAAAAACAACTACAATCCTATCCTCAGATGATGAAGAAAAATTACTTTTGATCGTACCTCGAGCACAGGTTTTCGTGAAGTGGCATACAGCTGCTTTGGTCATCCCATAAACCATGTAGTGTGGATAATACATTCCACTAACACAGCTTGACACGTTGACGATGTTACCTAGCAAAAAAGTGCAACCATGTTAATTAAGGGTCGTATGAAGTTAGGTCCCATGAAAATATAGCAAACTGCAAGCTTTTTAGTTTGCGCTGAAAATATTTAACCACTCAGAATGTGTTTATTCCGTTCACACTCAACATTTTCGCTGTAAAATGATGAGGTAAAACATTTATGGAAATCGGGAGATAGTTCCACCGGAAAGCAAAATATTGATCATGCAATATGGAAAACTTTCCATTAGAAGAGTAATTGGCGGAGTCGTTTTGAAAAAAAGCAAAACGAGGTATCAGGAAACCCATTCACATCCTTTTCAAATTTTCTAGAATTTGTGTGTCTAAGCCCTCTATATTTTTCTGTTGAACATTGTGTTTCAAAAATGATAAAAGCAAGGAAACAAATCTAGTTCGTTGGACTTATTGGGGCATGTTTTCGTCAACAGCATCGCATAAAAATAAATAGCAATTACTTTTCTAGCAATGAACATAAATGCATTACTTTTCGCGTAAGCAAATTCAAAGAAATGATCAATTAGAAATTTTTAAGCAGAATGTGTTCCTTTCGCAACCCCGCTAGCTTAATCGAACGCTCACTAAAAGCGCAAATTCTTCACATAAGAAAAACTGGTTTGATAGCTTAACCATGTTTGTACCTCCCAGTGCTTCTAACGTTTGCATCGCTTATAAAAGAATGACCGTATAGATTGAATCATACTTAAATACCGCTGTCATTTCTCAATTTAACATTCCTATTAAACTCAATACATTTTTCAGTTTGCACGCTTACTGACACTCTAGGACAGTGGTTCTCAATTCGGGGTGCTCGCACCCCCGGGGTACGAGAAGGGACCTCTTGGGGTGCGAACTTCTCTGCCAAACTGCGACTATTGACTTTTGCGACTGTTGTTGTCAGCGATGATAATACAAAAAACAATACATCAAATGGTGCAAGGGGTGCAAAAATGATTTTTCCTTCCGGACGGGATGCGGGCTTCAAAATGAATTGAGAACCGCTCGTCTAGGGCTTTCATATTTTGTTTAAAGTCAACGCTGACCATTACTCGTAGCAATAACAGTCACATGCTAGTCGATAAATGCGACTTTTCCCTCACAAATTCACTCAGTGCACAATGCATTCCGATTCACCAGATACTTTCTTCAGGTAGAAAACTGCCAGCTGTGTTAAATGCACCATTGCCTTCACGTTCACGTTAAACATGGCATCAAAATCTTCCAGTTTGATCTGCGCATACGGATAAGTTGCTTAAATGTTAAAGAAGTAAAAGGTAATTCACTTATTTGCTCTTAAGTAACATCGCAGCTTATGGCATGAGAAAAATATACAAGTAGGTTGCTTTCAATATTGAACAGTACAATATGGAACAATTGAAGTTTTCCCTGCTTGTATTTTGCCACCACTGATGCATTCATCACGAAAGTATTCACGTAGACCATGACATAAGGCAGGGGTTCACAACTTTTCGCTGACCATGTACCCCTTCAGCATTTCGACAGTTGAGCATGTTCTCATAAAATTTCTTATGACAAAAAGGCTGAGTAAAATAACAAAATCCACTGAACTTTTAATGGAACTTTTATGTTTTATAATATTTGGAAATGAATAATATGTAAATATATTTTGCCCTTCTATTGCTGATCTTAAATGCACCCCCTCAGATAGGCAGATGTACACCTAAGAGTAGGTTTCATGTTCCCTAGATTGGGAACTCCTGGCAAAAGGTATAGCCTAAGCGAGATGGGCGACCGTAGACCACACGTGACACTCCAGGAGCACGAAGCAAGTATAATGAAACTTTCTACTTTAGAAATGGCAACGCAGAACCAGAGATTTAGATAAAAACAGGAAGTTAACACGATTTCTATTGTGTGGTTGATCGCATGCGTTGGTTTCGATTCAAGTTTACAGCAATTTCAAATTTTAATTGCTTTTTTGTCAACGCATGTTGCATTTCTGTTTGCGCATCTAGCAATGATCAAGCGCAGTAGAAAATTAAGCGCCATAATTACAAAATGCAGCTATAGACTGTTCTCATTTATTGTATGAAAATTGTTAAAACTTGCAGTTTCTGCCGCAGTTTGTTAAGGTTATAAATAATAAACATTGGTGATGATAAAACAAGTTCCAAGACAGAGAACGCTCTCTAAAAATTGAAAAATCCGTCCATGTAAAGATGAAGTAATTAGTGAAAGATTGCAAAATGTATTGAATACAACAGAGCACTGCTTTATTACTTGATATGGCATATAAAAATTGCAACAAGCAATTCTAATCTTTAGCATGATTCAAAATTTTCAGACTTCTCAGAGTAAAAGATGACGGTATTGGCTCCGTAACTATCGATATTCGGCTCGCTGAAAAAAGTTGTCTGGAATAGATTTTTAATGATTTGTATTAAATCATTATTATAACCTTGCTCAGAAAACCTGGGTAGTCCACCACGCAGTGGCTTCTTTTTTTGTTGATTAAATATGCTTAGAAAAATATTAGAAACGTCTGGTTCCATGACTTTTCCTGATTTTCATAGGAGTGGAATGTTGCCAGAGTTGTTTTACAAAAATGTCCATGAAAGCCTATATATAGAAAATCGGGGTACTATACTGCCCAGGGTTACCTAATGTGTAACAAATTTTGGACAACTTGCTACCTTAACATTGCAGTGTGATTTAGGTGCAAAACATGTTTGGTCCGATATGACCACCGAAACCTTGTGTGAAGATTCTTCTTTCACCATGACTTGATGTGAAGGAAAAACGGATCTAAAACACGCATGATGCTTTCTACTCGCATAAAAATTCCTCTCTAAAAATACCCTTTTTGCTGGTACAGTGTTTAAATGTGCATGCCACGTACTGTGCGTTTCGCAGAGCAGATACGATTTTGTTGTTAAAGTGATGAAAAGTGGACGTCGGGAAGTCAAAAATAGTTTAGACCGGAATTAACGGATGTCACATGTCCCAGGAAAAGGTAATCAAATTAGGGGTTGCATTACACTCATGATCTCCTCACTCGTATAGCGTTTTAAGGTTTCCTGATTAGGGTTTTGCATTATTTACTCATTTACTAAACAACATTTGGAAGATCGTTAACGCTTTAATGAAAACCGTTTGTCGCTTCTCGGAGGGTGTGGGATTGGTAGATAAATGCACATGCACTGCAGCACCACAGCAACAAAGGATTAAAAATTAAATCATTACCGGAAGTTTCTATGCCTCCATTTATGAAAATTATCAATTGCAGCTTCTTAAATCATTACTCACTGCTTCAATATTTCCAGCTATGCAAATGCCAGCATTGTTTACAAGAACGTCAATCCGACCGAACTCATTCACTGCTGATTCGATTATCCTGACGCGGTCTTTTTCAATTTTCAAATCGGCAACTACAGTAACAACCTTGAACGAAAGCAAGTTATGAGTGAGAGCTGTTTTCCTGTAATCTCTGTGATGCTAGATTGCTGGAAAAATGCAAGTTATACAAAAATCATTAGGAGCAACGTATCAGATAAGCTTTTGACTATTAGGTGTCTTGAACTGACCTGCTTGGCACCAAGGTCTTTACACTTAACTGCAACTTCTCGTAATCCTTCTACATTTCTTCCGGTAAGAGCAAGGGAAACTCCCTTTTCAGCAAAAGCCATGGCAGCAGCTGATCCAATGCCACTTGAAGCACCTTAACAAGCAAGTTAAAGCATGCACACGTGGAACAAGTAAACACCAAGCCGAGCAAGGTCAACAACAGGAAAACATTCAACTTGTTACATGAGAATTGCCTAAAAGGATTGAACAAACAATTTGGATAACCTTTCATTTGCCACTTTGTGGTCAACTAATCTCAGGATCTAATATTAGTCGCATAGGTTGTATGTTATACTCTTGTTAAGGGTAATTTTTTGACCACTAGCTTTATTCACACTGACTAGTGAGCCTACTTGTAAACCAATCTACTGTGGAATCCATGAACAGTTTTCAAATTTTTTTCCATCATGTACAAGTAGCCTATAATTATATGGACATCTACGCTGACCTGTAGATGCTTTTATCTAAAGTTAATTATATCTTACTGTTACTGAGAAGTTATAAATGGCTTCATTCATTTATTTTCAATGAAAAATACCGTTTCGGCAGCCTCGAGGTCAGATGCCGAAAGAAACCTTTAAACACCGGGCACTTATACTTAATTTCCGAGAACTCTGTCAACAGCACACCAAGGCGCAAGCAAGTTTGGAGATTTAGCCCTTTAACGTGCGCGTAGAACGCCCAAACCACCATTGTGGCTCGGACATGTTCGACCATAACTCGCAAAGCGGTAATTAAACCCTCTAAATATGCGGAAAGTCTTCCAACTTTGATTTTTAAAAAATGGGAAAATTTGGTTTTGAAGATTTTGTGGGGTAGCGTGACGTCACGGGGTGATCCCCAATGGAGTCATCGGGAGCTGAGAAAAGTTTCTAAGTAGCAATGCAGTGGTTCTTTCTTTTAAAAAAACTAGGCGAAAATCCACATTTTTGGAGCCCTTGCTTGACCATCTAGCATTAGCAGTTGCGGGGTTGTGACCAAAAATCGAGGTTTTTGTCGAAATCCAAACATGTAGAATTTTCACGTAACCTAGCTCTTGGCCAGCCTCTGTTTTCTTTCCGTAGCTGTAGCTACGAACTTGCCTTGCCAACTTATGTTCTCTAACATTGCTTTACTTTCTGTCAACTGCAACAGACAATTGGTACCTGGGGTGGAACCTGAAAAACCCCAAACTCCCTTGAACTGTTTAAATGTTACCGACAACAATGTAAGAAGAGCAATGACGTACATTTTTATTTTCCCTTCACTGTATGAAAATCTGGACCTACTAAAAGTCAGTAATACACACAATCTTACGATATGAAAATATGAAACTTCCCATCACTTCCGATCGACTTATTAACTTCCGTAAAATGAGATTCACTTTCATGCAACACCGGAAGCCAACCAACGTGGGCACCTTGGCATTTGGTTCTGGTATGGTGTAAAATGTCTCAAAAATCTTGTCCAAAAATCTGATATCGACATTTTTATGATCTTGGTCTTTCTGCGCTTAAGAAAAAATGTAAAAGATCGGATTGTTCCTGTGGGTTCTCCAAGTGAGTTTATGGCTCTGAAGCATGGTTAGTTAACGTTCATAACTTTGTCGTTTCTTTCTGTGCATGTTTGCTTTACCTGTGTTTTGCTTTTTCATTGTTGCTGTCACGTTGGTTTTGTTTTACAAGTAAGTTGCGTCGAACAGCCTTCTCCAGATTTCCTTAGCTGACATTCACTAAAACTCTCTCACCAAGCTTGCTCGGTTATAAGTGTCCCCACCTGTTGTCTTACGACATCCAGTTGCATCCTAATCGTGGTGAATCATGTGAAATGTACACACTAAATGCGGTCCAAGAGCTAAGAGGCTGGCTTACAAAAAATGAATGAAAGTCTTCATCTCGGCGTCACGATACGAACGGATGCAGTGCAAAAATCACCTGCTTGAATGTGAAAGGTTTATGGCAACCAGGAAGGTGTTTCAATCTAGCAGGTAACCAATATTTGCACCGCTCATTTTCTTTTCGATCTGAACAACATCGCAACAGATACCAGTTGCGATCCATCATTTATGCGCAACCGTGTTGATCATCCAGCGGTAGCGTGGCCAGCCCAAAAATTTTGGGGGGCCAAAATGTTTGATTTTAGGCGAATAGCGCTCTATTGTTTGGGATACCGCCTCTCCAAGCACAAAGGACTATATGTTCTGAAAATTAGGGTGGAGTGGCCCCTAGGACCCCCTGGATACGCCTATGTCATCCAGATGGCGTAAAACCCCAGGTGAAATTTATCTTCAAAAAATTTAATGACAACTGTAAATTTGGTTACGATTCCGCCATCCACCGTAAATCTATGGAAGAAGCATATCTGTCGAGACGTGCTCGGCTGGACAACCACACGTTTTTTTGGTGTGCTTGCGTTTTTTCAACTTATGTTGTAAAGTCTATTGTTTACGCTACTAAACACAACAAAACCCAGCTATTTCAATCATTCTGGCTGCATGCCTAAGCATAGCAAGTGCGTTAATAATACAATTCGCTAAGTTCAATAAATGAAGTTACTGCAATGATTGTAATGAATGTACGTATAAAAACACACACAAAATAAGAACACACACAAACATTTTATCTTCAGACGCTTAAAATTCAAGGTTGTAAATACTGTTTCTGCTCAAAGGTTGAAGTATTTGCAGAAAACCTTCCACAGATCATAATGTAAGAATGAGATCATGACCAACCAACTAAACCCTCCTGTTCTACTATCATCAAATCATAGAGGACAATGTCACCTGTAATAATCACCACTTTTACACAGATGTTGGACATGTTCGTGCTTGGAATTAGATTTACCGTAAAACTGTTTCTTTCAGAATGATTTTATGCAGTTTATCAGATACGCAGATTGAAAACAATTAACAAAATCTGAAATTGAATCAATGTGTAATATTTGTTCGAAGCCGATAAATCAGATCAGTGGACAATATCTACGCATAAACAGAGCAACAGCAACCATGACTCCATTGGTGGGCATAAACACGAAACAGAGCGCATTTCAATAAATGTTTGACAAGAAAACCAAGGTTTACATCCAGCATTCGGCACAATTTCTAATGTTTTCCATCATCTCCATAAGATCCAAAAGTGGCGTTAGGGGGAGTAGAGAGTAATCAAAACAGTGGGGGCCACATTTACTGTACATTACTAAATCTTAAGAGCTTTTATAACTGCGACAGTTTAATTATTATTTACTCATCCTCCAGATAGCATAATGCTGTTCGTAATTTCGAGGGAAAATGAAAAGCAAAAAGAAAATAGATTCTTTGCCTAAACAAAACAGTCTCTTGGTGTGTCCATTTTGTCTCAATTTTTTTTCTTCTGCACTGAAAATTTGCAAGCACAGCATTTGTTTGAATGTGATTTACAGTAAAAACCGAAGAAACGCGAAAAGAAAAAAGAAGCGGCTCTCCTGGAAGACGCTGTGGTCGATTGTGGAAAAATTCATCAAAATTGCTCCGTTGATGCACCAATGATCTTCTTAATAAACATAGCGAAAGCTTTGAAAATAGCCCGGGCAGTGACCAAAGGTAATTTTCAATAGGAAGCATTCAACTAAATATGCATTTAATAAATCACCAAAAGCAACGCTATTCTGAAAAACAGTCTTAGAGCCTATTTGCACTGGTTCCTGATCAAATGTGACATAGACTAGTTGCAAACTTAGTGTTTGCAGCTCTGGCGATGGCGCAATTGAGTTGGATTTTCTGACTGGAAAGCAGACTCAGGTAAAAAGCCCCTCATCGGTTTGTGATTTGCTCTGAGGTGCGTATCTTCACGTATATTTATTAATCTGCATTGCTCATTGCACATCTATGATTTTAAATCCATTATGCAAAAGTTTTGTATGATATGAGATAATCGTGTAGGCCTAATTGCCATAGTTTTTTCTTTTGCTTATTTTCTGTCAGTCAGTAGTGCTCATGAAGTCAAACAAAGAGCTGGCACGTTTTTTATGTAATACAGAATGTTTGGCAAATTTGCTAGGTTTATGGACGTCTGAGCATAAAACCTGGCTAACAACAAAAACACGTGATTAGATTTGAGCTTTGGTGAAATCTATCTGAACCTATTCTGTATTTTAAAATACCCTGTCAATTTCTGCACAATGTTTCAACTAAACGAAGCATCGAAAAGAAATCAGTGAATCTTCAAGCTCACAGGACGCAGACAAGAGCCAAACCACGCACCAGTATCAGAGCTGCACTTGCAACAAGGCTCGTTTGGCAGACTGCCTTACGAAAACAAAATGATAAGAGCACTTAAACCTTGAGCGGTTCTCAAGAGCTTAAGCGAACGAGTTGCTCACGGCCATTCTGGAACAAGATAGCAAATTAATGATTAATCAAAAGTCGTTCATAGGTTTGGTCAGAAACATTTTGTCAAAGGCATAATTCAGGGAAATGCAAATAATCTAAATTCAGTCACAACCGCTATGAACAGCCTCCAATGACAAGCATCTTGTATAATTGCAGTGTTGGCATGTTATGAAGGCAGAAGTTTGGTGATTTTTTCGTGCATACGTCATCATTTTTTAAAATTTAGGTACAACCGAGCGGGTATACTTCCACCAACATTTAATGCAACATGGTAGGAAAAACCCAACCAAAGGAAAAGCTTTCCACATATAATTAATCCTGAACATAAGTACGAAAAGCAAATTTCCACTGATGCTTAACAGAAACAAATGTGTTTTCTTAACTTCTACCTCGTAGTTCGAAACGTTCATTCCAATTAAAAACTTGAAATTTCAGTCTCATACTAATTTCAGCCACAGTGCCTCGCTGCGCATCTCGGGAGATGAAAGGGCACAAGGCAGAGATACTCTGTGAGATTTGAAAGTCATGCTTGAATTGCCATCTTGGGATATACGGTAGTGATTGGAAACTGCAACATCACTTCACTCACAGGAAAAGAACACGAACTGGTTGAGGAAGCCAAACGATATTCTTTGGATGTTGTTGGCATCTCATCGAAAATGCGTCGTGGTTCTTACTGTTGAGTTTTCTCCACTGTTGAGCTTCTTACTTTTCTCCACTGTTGAGCTGTACGATTGGTAAAAACTCCTCTAAACCGGCCTTGAGCCACAACATTTGCTCTGGCTGAAGTGGGGTCCTTGTAAGCCACCATTTGGCAATCTGTAGCGTTGAATAGATCCAACTAAGAGTGGATTTGCATGTTGCAGGTTGAAGCTGTTGGGCCGCTCTCTGTGTTTGATACAGGTATACGCCCAAACGCAAGTGCACTGTACCCAGAATTCGTGGAAGAAATTAGTGATGAACTGACTAGGGTTGCAACTCACCAATCCACGATCTCTTTGGGAGAACTCAGTGCACACGTTGGGAACAATGCTGAGGTATGGAGGGGTGTGATTGGCCGACATGGTGATCGAGAAGGTATTGATAATGGAAGACTCCTATGTTGCAACAACACGCTGTGTATTATGAACACTTCCTTCTAACACAGAGATTTGCACAGGTACACCTGGCACAGAGATTCTTTGTGTCAACAGTCACTCATTAATTTCTGCATAGTTTCAGCTGACTTGTTCCATTAAATGTTGGAAGTTCGTGTCAAAAGGTGTGCAGACTTGACAACCGATGCAAGCCAGCGAGTCTGCAACTTGCATCTGCCAAAACTTCCAGGGCATACAGAAACGTGCAGGACCAGGATATCCTACCTATTTAGGTGGGAGGCCTGGTGGACAAAGATTTAAGAAAGACCTTTTCAAAACAGCGTATCCAGCTTGTTCTGAGATCTCCTTGAACGTACAGCGGACGCGGAGGTAGAGTTGCTGCTGTTCACAGCGGCTGTGACTTCATCTGCCCGCTAGGTATGCGGACCAAGACAACTCGGTGATGCAAATAATGGCAAAACTTGAACCCTGTTGATAGTTAGTTTTACTAAATTTCACTTTTAGGCTTTAAGTTTCACAGATTTCCAATAATAAAAAATTTAAGACAAATCGAATGGCGAATCTTGAGCATTTCACATTATACAATTCGGAATAAATTCATACAGAGCTAAGGCATAGAAGAAAATTTGAATCTATCAAAGGAGTTTGCTTTTCGCAACTTGCATTTACGAGACCATCATGTAACCACTGAAATTTAAAGTAGACGTGTTTCAAGGTTCACATGACTTTGTAAAGAAATCGTTACGAAAAGTCCCCCTTATGCGCAGCAAATAAGCTGCAAAACTAACTTGTCATCTGCTGCACACAAACAACTTTGCGGTTTGTATGCTACGTTTGCTCGGGGCTATTGTGAGGCATTGATTACATAGATAGAGTAGGAATGCCTCATTGAGACAAACGCAGTGAAGCCTTTTGTGACGGCTATAATGTGAAGCAAACCATCTTTCACTTGCCTAACAACACAACTACAAAGTCAACTTCGTAAATATATCGTGAAATGCTTGATAAAGTTCCAGAGTGCATAACAACCAACCAGTCATCTATCCTCGGGATTTAAAATGAGCTTATTTGACACAAATTTTTGGTTTCATTCCTGAATATAATATGATATTGCAAAACAGGAACAATTATAATTTTATTCATACTTTAGGTTTGCTGAAACATGACTGAATCGATAAGCAAATGCGCTGAGTGTACGAGACCTAAAAGAGTTTATCATGTAAAAAGGATTTAACAATTACCCATCAAATGTTCCTTTCTGTTTTATTATAAGCTTGGTTTTTTAATAAGCTTGGTTTTGGTTTTAAGCTGGGAATACATAACAAATACTCGATTTGGCACTGTCATTTCTTATAAAAGTCCTATTTCGTTTATAACTTGGCTATTGTCTTAAAACTTGAACTATACTGTATTCTTCGTTTTATTGTCATATTTATCACGTCTCAACAAATTGCTGCTCAGTGCAAAAAGCAATTAACCAAATCCGCCAAATGCTAAATCAAAATTTCTGGCTTTATTGAAACAAGGCCAAATACCTTTCTATACTTTCCAGTGATCATCCAGCGTGCTACATCGACATGAAATATGTATTTTATGACTGCATATCACCCATTTCTTTTTTCACCACCACTGCCTTTATTTCCTTCTCGTGCGTATGTTATTTGTTTATCGTCATGATTTCCCCAATCGCATGAACCGCTTGCTCTCCATCTCGCAACATATTTCCAAAATTCAATGCACTGCACCACGACTCGCACGGTTTCGTTTTGCCGGATGTTCTTTTATGTAGTTTTTCTTTTCTTCTTTTCTATATATCCCGTTCTGCCTTTTGTTTTCGTCATACTCTGTGTTATATCATTTATCTCTTTGCGTTTATTCTTAATGTGTACGTCTTATCTTTGCGTAAGGCCGTCCTTTGCCTCGTGACCGGAAAATTGGACGCTTTTTCACCCCTTGGTCCTTTAGGGCCGAGGGAGACCGCCCGGTACAACAGGCACTTTTCCGTGAGGCAGACTTGTGGACTATGTTCGTTTCGCACAAACAAACGCAAGATTCAACCGTCGTAGGTTTGTCACCAAATTGTGGTTATTCTCTAACACGTCAAAACTGTTGTCGAAACAAGAAAAATTCTCCAACGAACTGCAAGATATGGGACCTTTCATCTCTCGCTAACGTTTTTACGTGCAACATTTTGAAACGATTCCTCATTTTTCAAAGGTTATTTTTGTGCAAATAATTAACAGGTTGTTTCATCATGTGGGAATAAATCTGTTAATGTTTAAGAAAAACTCAAGAACCTCTCCACTTCAAGTAACTAGTTTCTGCAAAGGTGGCACAAGCCAATCAATCAAGCAAAATTTTTTCTAGGAAATCGATTTCATGTAACACTACGCATCATCAGTCCTGAAATCTGCAAGCAATGCTTAAAAGTTAAACGTTGAAAGGCTAAAGCAAGAGAAACTAAACAAACTCAAGACTAAAATGATGAATCAGAACATAAGCTGCGGCAATTACAGAGCAAACTGAAAAATACGTTGTTCCCGAATAATTACTTTTCTTGTGAAATCACTGTGAAGGAATTTTATTTCTTCCAGTTGACTTTTTCTCTTCGGACTATCACTTGCATTGTATAAAATATGACAGATTATGAAGAATTTCGTAAAGCTTACAGGACAAAGTCTTAGACGAGACCTGCAGGTGACTGCTCATTCAGTTGAATACGCAGAATAGGCTGTTTGTATTTCTGACGTAGCAAGATAGTTGAAGTTCCATCAATAATCTGATAAACAGATTCCGATCGCGTTAAAAAACATGATCCCTAGGACAGATTAAAATCCTTAATGTAAGATTTGTCGTGAGTGCTAGGCTTGATTACTACCCTCACTTTTAACCATCTTCTGTGATAGAAGCTTATCATTTAATGCATGCCGTTTCTTGCAGGACACTACTTGACATACCGACCTGACAATTTTTAGTTGTGTATGCAAGTACATCTTCGAAATTGGATAACTTGCAGCGATTTATAGAAAAAATAGCTTCTTGGTGCGTTATGAAGCCAGTTATCCGCTGTCCACACAATCAGCATGCATTCAGAGCAAAGCAAAAGGAGAATTGCATACATTTTCTTAAAATCGGACAACCTAACAACGCCAAGAAATGCATAATTTTTAGACCAGTGTTCCGCAACCGGCATGCCGCGGCACATCGGTGTGCCGCGAGGCGATGGTTGGTGTGCCGGCCGGGTATAATTTTATCAGAAATGTGTGAGCACAGAGTTCGCTAACTCAAACCCTAGGTACACTTCCACTGTGTGTTTGTGTTTTTTGTGACATTGTAATTGAAGTTTTCACAACCACATGGTAGGCCTGGCGTTAAGCATGAATGGTGGACGAAGCCGGAGGTTTTGCCGCGTCAATGAAACATCCCAATCCATTCGTTCAAAGTACGTATTGCTGCTTACATAGGAAAGCCTTAGTGATCAAAGTTTTACCAAAGGAATTGTCAGAAAAGATGAATGGCTGTATCCATGTGTCAACTTTGTTAAAGCAAGAGCCTTGAATTCACCAATTTTTCCATTGCTATGCGAAGAAATGGGATCAGAACATCAACCACTGCTATTTCGTACGTTAGTGATTTGGCTTTCACGGGGCAAAGTTCTCCCAAGACTCTTTGAGGTCCGGCATGAAATAAGTCAGTTCGTATTAAGTCAGAAGAACCATCATCTGCATAAACACCTTGAAGATGATCGTTGGATTGCTAAACTTGCGTACATGCCCTACATATTGAACACTTGAATGAGCTCAACATTGAAAGGCAAGGCAAAAGTAAAAACATACTGACATGTTCTGACAAGTTAAAGGTTTTAAACAGAAAACAGTGCTTTGAAAAAAAATTGTAACTGAATTAACACACGCATCAGTTGAAATGTTTCCAAGAAGCAATCAAAATAGAAGTATTGACAAAGAATTTGTGTTGGATATGGCCAAGAACACTTAATGTTGTTACATCAGAAATATGACCATTGCTTTTTCACCATTAATACGGAACTATGTGATTGGATCCGAAATTTTTTTTCGGCTAATGTACAACTGTCAGTCAACGAAAAACTATCCTTGCCTGTTAGAGAAAGCTTTCTTGAACTACGAAGTGACAGAACTCTTAGACTAAAATTCAGCGTT
>Ga0210059_1009532_pt1 | contig 15153 bp, 12 predicted proteins | sample Ectturendosymbi2_FD_188042 | JGI IMG/M metagenome (GOLD analysis project Ga0210059, IMG submission 188042) | Ecteinascidia turbinata endosymbiont from Florida, USA - Sample 2 (SPAdes) (version 2) | ecosystem: Host-associated > Tunicates > Ascidians > Unclassified | place: Key West, Florida...
CCTAAGTGGGAGTGAGCTGCATTATCCCGCTGTGGAGAAGGAGGCTACCGCCATCATCGAGGCGGTGCGGAAATGGCATCATTTCCTGGCGGGAAGACATTTTACCTATGTATGCTAATGTAAGGCGTAAAGACGGAAGAGAGCAAAACGTTTCTCTTCGCGACTTGGCGCCGTGCCCGAGTGGGGAGCGGTTAGACAGTGCCACCGTACCAGACCCTGAAGTGCTGGTCGACGCAATTCCTGACGAGTCCGACACGTCAAATCTCGAAAAGTCCAGTGCTTCGGGCTCGCCGCATGTATCGAACTCAGAGTAGCAGCAATTCCGAAGGAAAGGCCTTGGAGAATGTTCCCGCCTTGCCCAGACGTTCCGCGCAAAGCACTCGCGGTATACATCCTACAAGATATGGTGACGTCTTTTCATTTTAGGGGGTAGAATGTCATGTGATTTGCTTCAATGCTGGCGGCTGTTTGCGTTGCACATGTTCGTAATTGAGCGCTGCGTTCGAGCTGATTAGTAGTTGTCTTCTGGGTGGCAGTGACCAGTTCGTCTGTCAGTTGGTCTGAGCATGTTTGCTTCATGTCAGTTTACCTTTTGTTCGTGTTTTGTTAGATGTCGTGTTTCAGTTAATTAAAGCCGAATTAAAGCAGTGGCTTATTGGTCAATGTTCGTTGTGAGGTTACAACATCGACCTATAACATTGCAGCCGTCTGTTGCAATAGCTACGTGCAGGAAAACATGCTTATCCCAAATCGTTTCACTTCAATACAAGGCAAAACCATATATAGACTTTCAGAATTTAGGGTGTCATTGCAAAAGTTTAGGGTGTCATTTTGGGACCCAAAAACGGCTTTTAAAAAAACTGAGCTATTATACAACAGTTCGAAAGCCGGACATCTTGAGCAATGTGATTTTTTCGGGATATGGTGTATTCTGCCAAAGCAACAATTTTTTCGTCAACACAGTAAATTATTTTTGCAAGTTTAATCGTCGCAGAAGAATGAATGCAGGCAGTTTCTTCAGAAGCTTGCCGCAAGGCTAAAGTTTGTTTGATGTCTTCGATCCGTTGAGAGAATCCCTACCACTATTGTTTTCGGCAAATGTTAACATTTACTCAAAGAACTATGAGACAAGAAAAGGGAGATTTGACGAACTGTCCCACCAACAAAAGGTTGTGTTTGGAACAAGGAAGAACCAAAAATTTTCTTCATTGCACGCTTCCAATGTGTTGCTTATTTGTGCAAAAAAATTTTTTCAGTTAAGCTAATTGTTCTCTTTGATCCAAATTAACCACTTGGTCAAACTTTCTAGTTTATGTTTGTTGAGTTCCCGTTGCATCCTCAACATGAAACGTCTTGTGATTCTGAGATGCAAATAAAGAAAGACGTCTAAAGCAAGCTCAGAAAGCAACTTGGAAGTTCGCCGACAACCTTATTAAATAGTAAAGGCAAAGAAGGAAGCATTAGAATGTATAAAGTTATATTACAGAACGAACTGAACTCCAGAAGGATAAAGTCGGAACAAACTAACCACTTAAAACACTTTGTTTACAAGGACGTTGTATTGTATGTTTATTTGAACTATCGTATATTTATACTCCACATGTCATCGCAAGTCACACCTAGGGAGTGAGTAACACAAGAAGAATTTAGAAACCATTTACCGTAACATTTCATACGAAATGATCCAAAATATTACCGATACAAACGAATGAAAATGAACACCAACAGCGTTCAAGGTCTATAAAGACGTGATACCATGAATTCCAACAGATAAAATTAATGTCCCATATGAAATGAATAGGCGACACTATTGCGGACGCCGACGAAACGCAAAAGTTCGATTAGTTCGATTTTTAGACCAATGAGAATCGAGAAGACCAGAATTTTCAATTCACGGAGAATCCCCGACGGGTAAACAAAACCAGAGCGATCTGAGACAGACGATCAGTCTTCCTCTGGGCACATTCGGATCTAGTCTACAGGTAGTCTGATAGACCAGACCAGGACGTTTTGACAACAATGGTTTATTCGCTTCCGACATGAAAGGAGTGAACTCGAATTAACCCCTGTTGTTTGGATTAACCCCTGTTGTTGGCAGTAACTTCTGTTACGTGCCCTAACCTATGTTACTGTTAAAATCCCCTGTTGTTTCCGATTACCATTCTGATGCATTTGAGATTAATAAGCGCAGTGCGTTATAGTAATAAAACCATTAGTGAATACAAATCAGTTTGACGTCAAGCTGAGCATAAAGTCGAGCGATACGAGGCGGGTCTAAGTTTCTTCATTCTTAACTTGGGCGTGCCTTGGACACATTCTCATTAAATTAACCAGTGCTTTCGCGGAATTGTCCCAAAATACGTACATTCAAGAAACGTGTACGTAACACATTGAAAGGCTCGGTCTTTCTTGATTTTTCGTGAACTGTTACGCTCTGTTCAATCGCGTGGTTTCTCTCTGGCACTCGTCATCGCGCACGTGTGTTATCTCCAGAGGAAAAGTGACTCTCTCAGACCGCTACCAAACGCAGATTTTCTTAGCAGTGACTGGTTTATAGGCTCTGGTAAGGTCAGCCTTTTTGCTTCGAAAATTTCGAGTAATGTCGTAGTACCTAGCTACAGTTCGTGTTTAGCTTTACTTGTTTTCAAGTGCCAACATTTTGCCTGAAAGATTTGTCTTACATTTACAGGACTGATGATGCGTTCGAAAACGCGCAACCAGTTTCCCCGTCAATAAACTGTCACTGATGTACTTGCCGCCATCTTTGTGGCCTTTAATTATGAAAAATAGATACGCTTGCAAGTTTTAATCGTCGCACAAGAATGAACGCAGGCAGATGCCTTAGAAGCGTGTTTGTTTGTTGCATTTTTGCATTGTCAAAACGTCCTTGGGGCCGGATGAAATTGCTTTGCGGACCCTACTTTGGAGACCCTTTTTCACAATTTCATCCACGACAGCCAGAACTCCATGGCCTTCTATTGTATTTCTTGACTGAATTGAACAGAAGATTCAATTGAGTTAAAAAATTGCAGTAAATACTGTACTTCCGATTGATGACAATCGATACATCGCCTGCATAGCGTTTCCAAATTTTAGGTGGGTGTTGGAATTCTATCATTGCATCGCTGTAAATGTTGACACCAGTGAACACAAATGTCTCCCAAAGATTTATTTGAAATGGTATCTTGGTTAATGCAAAATGTGATGCTTGCATACAATGATTCAGTCCCACGTAAACGTCTTTTACAGACCAGTTTGTACGTTCTTAACAGTCTTCATCACATTCTGTCTTTTCTCGGCCATTCCTACTCCTGGAGCTGACCCATATCCAATTCGACGAATTTGAACGAGGCCTTAAAATACCTACAATGGACCCAGGGGCTTAATGAGGGGGGAAATGTCCGGGCGCCAACAAGTCCAAACAATGAAGTACTTTCTTCAGTACGGTAAATTTAGTTCGAACATGGGAGAGGCAAATTTTGTCTTGGCCCGGGCACCATATAACCTTGGTCCCTCCTGACTGTACGTCTGTAGCAACACGCACCCAATCGTCATGTCTTCTTGTCATCTAGAAGCAGCGCAGTGGACCTATTTCGAAAATTAAATGATTGACTGGCGAAGCATTCGTATGCACTGGCCGACATTAACACAAGCCAGGCTTTCCGTGACAGCCAGGCGTCGAAATGACCACGGTCTCAACGCTACTCCTCAACCCTGCAATTTTTTTGCTCTGCGACTTCTAGCGAAACGAAGTACTGGACGGCGAGAAATGGTATTCCTGAAAACAATTTGTTCCTCTGGCACCTTCAGGCAGGGCCGGCCGGGACAGCTCTGCCCCCAGGGCAAGCTTCAATATTTTACGAAAAAATCGGGACAACCATTAAAAAATGGATTCTTAACACCCTCAAGGTTACGCTAGGCCTGGCGGCTAGTGGAAGGGATGGACCTGCCTGAAGGATACAAGGTCTGGAAGCGCGAAGGAAACATCATCTGTCCAGACAACCCAAACTTTTTCATTTCGTTGCCAATTCGGCATTTGCAAGTCTTGAATGCATGTGCCCTGCCTGCCGATCTATTTTACTTTAACCAGAACTTTTTGAAACAGCCGCTCCAGGGGCCTCCTCTCAGTTACAATTACTTCTCGCTTCGTGTTTTCTGCAAAGCTGAGGGAACGTCCACTTTCCTTGTATGCCTGGAAACATAAGTGGGAACATCGAACACAAATTTCTTTACTTTCGTTCGCTGCTGCCAGCACACAACAACCAGGCCTCTTGGATACAGTTTCAGTTTATTGGGCAACAGCGCTCGTAGACCAAAACGATTTTTTCAACTGAGAATCTCTTCGGGGGATAAAAAAAATCCAATCGCGTTTTCACACGGGAGGATGCTACTGGCCAGTATCTTACGCTCGGTTCTTGCATTATTTCTGTGCGTGATTCTCATTTTGAGCTTCACAACAATGGTTACGCCTAAATGCCAACACATCCTTTGCGAAAATGTTTTCAGATCATAATTACGCAAAATAACTTTCGCCAATGTAGACCCAAGCTCGCTTGACATTGGTCAAGGTACAAACTCAAATCGGTACAAATTACCGGCACAACCAACAAGTAAACAGAATTGCAAGTTCAGGAGCAACAGAATCACAACCACTTTTTCACAAAGCAGCTTGAACATACTTTACAATTGAGAAGCCAGAAATGTGAGCTATTCAGAAAGATGCATCGACTCTGTCGGCTCTTACCTGTCTTGCAATAACTAAAACAATCCGCAGATGTTCCCTGAGGGCTACTTTTTGATATTATCCACTTGCCATTACTTGGCGAAGTGAGTGGACCCGGTCAAAACCAGAAGGTATGTCTAGCGTGGTGAGATTCCCTCATGATCTACTTAAACGTTGCAACAAAACGAACAAACAGTAATATTATAATGTTGGTCAGACTACCCAAGGTAGCAGTCCCTTAGTATATACATTCACAAGCTATAACAACTGAAAACAAATTTACCAAAACGAAGTTAAAGCTTGAAACTACATAAAGCCTTTGTCCTTTGTTCTGGACATATGATTAACAGGTTTAATCCAGTGAAGTGACTGTAAGCAAAATAACTATAAAACAATAAAACTCACTGCTTCTGTATCCACAACCGTAACCCCCATCATTATATCTTCTTCCACTTCCGCCTCCGTAACGGCCGTTGCCGCCAACCCCATCACGTCTTGACTGCGCTTGTCGAACAGTAATGGTCCTTCCCATGAATTCACTTTCATTCAACTGTTTCTTTACATCCTCAGCATCCTTTTCATTAGTGAAGGTGACAAAGCCAAAGCCACTTGACCGCCCAGATTCACGGTCAGTGATGATTGTAGCATCACTAACCTCGCCAAACTCCTCAAATCGGTCCATCAAATCCTCATTTCTAGCGTCATATGAGAGTATGCCAACATACAGGTTGCAGGCATCAGCCATTGTAAACAACTAACCACTTGTAATTTTGCAATGTGGATGAAATTGCACCTGCAATAACACAAATATTACACTGGTGTACAAAAAAGCTTCGTTGTTTCAGATCTGTGTGTTGATTTTGAATGTTTTGAGGCTGCTGAATTAAAAAATGAACTCAGTTTTTCTCTATCATGTCAAGATTTTTTGCAACGTTAGAATTTTTGTTCAAAAATGACAAAAATGCTATCGAAATACTATAGTTTGCCCCTTTGAATAATTATCACAGCAATGAAAATATTTGAAACAATTTCAACGTCATGCCACGTTGCGGAATGTCGCACAGATTTCTGCGCAGATAGCCAAGCAACGTTCAAGAATGTCTACCTCAGGTTTTTTTCAAGGAGAATGTTACGTGCCTGGTATGGACCTGTATGGACCCGATTTCTGATTCTAGAGACCCGATTTTCTCTGATTTATGGACCCGATGATCATTTTCTGATTCTAGGGACCCGATTTTCAATTCTAAAAAAGCGCCTTAAAAAAACTGGTCTAACTGTACACGGCACACGTGCGCTCCAGACAATCATTGCAATCAACATGACTCGACGCGCCGGACACTGTGCCGTTGAGTGTTAACCAGTTATTCCTCTTAATTAATATTGACATAACCTGCTTCATGTCTTAGGTTAAATGTCTTCAATGTAAAGAAAATACTCCACCAATCCTGATGTATTTTGCTACATTTATGGATGTTTTACACGAACAGCACAGAGACAGTCCATCAACGACTGTGTGTAAAGAGCCTATTTTGCTGATTTTAAAATCAAGCTTAGAGATGAAGACAAACCATGGGTTCCACATAAAGTCTGCACAAGCTGTGTGGAAACTTTGAGATCATGGTCTCATGGAAAAGATACGCACCTTCCTTTTGGCATTCCTGCAATCTGGAGGGAGCAAACAGACCATGTTGCAGATTGTTACTTCTGCATGGTAATTGTGAAAGCTTTCAATAAGAAAAATAAACATTCTACTCCAATATCCAAACTTCAATTCAGCTTTGAGGCCTGTTCCTCGTGTTGTGGATGCACCCAAGCCTGTATTCAACTACCTTTCCTATCTTGAAGATGATACATTGAGATATTCTTTAACTTCAACAGATGATGACATGTCCATCATTAGTTTTAGCAAAAGTTGTTGTTTATCGCCTGATGCCTCCCTTTTTACTTGACCAGGCTGAAACAAATGACATAATTCGTGATTTGAATCTACCCAAACAGTCATCTGAGATGATGGCATTAAGATTACAAGATAAACACCTGCTTCATCCTGGAACCAATATCACATTTTGTCGAAACAGAGAGCAAGAAATATTTTTAGGTTTTCACTTCCAGTGATGGTCTGATGTATTTCCATGATCTAAAATCCCTCTTAGAGGCAATGGGTTTGACACAATACAAAGATGAAGAATGGAGGCTCTTCATAGCTGGTTTGAAATGAAGTCTTAACTGAATGTCCAATAGGCATGGATCCATAGTTATATGGCAATAAATATGAATCCATATCTATTGGACATGCAGTGAAGCTTGGAGAAGAACATGATACTGTCAAGGTGGTTCTGCAAATGCTTCATCTGTTGTACACAATTTCTTCTAACACTAAATCATCTAAAAACCAAGACTTGGTCAATGAGTTGTTGGCAATTTACCACATATTGGGATGCAATATGAGCATCAAGCTATATTATTTGAAATCTCATTCTGAAAAATTTCCAAATAACTTGGGTAAGTACAAGGTGAGCGTTTTCACCACGACTTAAATTATGGAGGATCGTATCAGGGGTGGAGGGCCACGCACATGATTGCAGACTATTTCTGGAGCCTAAAATGAGACTGTGCCAATTAATCACATGAGAGAAAATCACTGAAACACATATTTCTAAATTTTTAATAGTAAATCATGATTTAACTACTCAAAATGACTTTCTGTTTCTTTTATGTTAGAACACCATCAAGTTTTGGTGTGAAAATTGGTAGATGTACACAGCTCTAGGAGCAAGCAAACTGTTGGGGTGTGAAGGATATTTGCTCAAATTTTTCCAAACTTGCCCATAGCGTTTGTGAGACTTTGCCTACAAAATTTATGCACAAAGGTCAGAGATCATGAAGACCTTTTTTTGGTAAGACCTCCAAAAAAAGGTCTTCTTGTGTTTTTCTGGAAATGTTGGGTGCCATTTTTTGAAATCAAACGTTGGACCACATTTTGCCCAAATTTTCAGTGATTTTGCTCGAATTTGACAATTGAAAACTTTTGTCTCCTATGCACTTGATGTACTGTAACTTGAATGTGTTTTATTTTCTTTGGTGTGACATGTTTCTATCCATTTATGCTCAAATTGTAACCACATAGTGACAAAGGAATGAAATTAGAAAAAGTATTGGATCTATTTTAAAGCATCCACTTTACTCTTTGACATAAAATTTCGTAAAACCACTGGTATGTTGTTGTACAAAATTGTGATGTGATAGACAAAAACTGACATCCAATATGAAATCAACACCCTGAAATTAGTCTAAATCAATTGAAATGTTGAAATAACTTGAGGTAAATGTGTGTATACCTGTTTCATCTAGTTTGTCTTAGGTTCTGAATGACAGGAAAACTAGCAGCAATCAGTTCCAACGTCAAAACAGGATTTAAACTTCATGCAACTGGTTTGATTTGGCAACAGTTATTACAACAATCATAATTCTCAAGTGGTATGGATGCTGATATCACACCTACTTTTGGTACTGCGCTGCACACATTCAGGCTTACAGTCACTTTTACCATTGTGTTGCATTGCTGACTTTTTCTGCCTTGTGATGATAATTCAAAGCAAACATGCAGTGAACAAGCCAGACTGAGTTTTACATGTTGGTTCATTTAGCTTTTTGAAGGTGGACATGCTTTGCAAGTCCATAGCCCCTCCACCTAATGCGCTAGAGAGTTGTTCAAACCCTCAAAAGACCCAGCAGCCAAGTCTTTGAGTCTGCAATGAAACAAATTTTGTTTTTGGGGTTTCAGACTTATTTTGACAAATTAATTATTGAATTAGCAGATTAATTTGTTTTTTAGGCCATAACTTTTGAATCCAGAAGCCTAGAAAGCCAAAAACTCAAAACTCGGATTCTAGCCTAGTTTGCAACAGAGGTGTACGGAGTCTGAAATTTGACTGACTCCACTCTTAATTCGACTGAATATACTCCGACTCTGAAACATTTAAGATTTGGAGTCCAACTCCTGCTAAACTCTAAAGTGAATGCTGTAACCTTTTGGCAGTGCCTAAACAACCGTATCTGCTTTTTTTCGCTTTGAAAAGACTAAAAAAACGTATCAAACGAAATTGCTGAGCTCTGCAAAAAATGTGATCTCTTCTTTACATGTCAGTTGCTTCTCAGACTAAAGGAATAAGGTGGCTATTTATTTGTTTGTAACCCTATACCCGAAATCATTACTGTTAACACTTTAACCGTAAACCCTAACTCTCAAGATTAAAAGATAACCCTAACCTTAAGACACTAACACTGAACCCTAACCTGAACATCTTGAGAGCAGGCGTACGATATATTCGTACCTCGATTTCGGCCTAAAAAACAGCAGTTTTCGGTTGCCTTACCAACGCCATAGTTCCTCCGCCGTTTGTGCTGGAGAGCTGTTCAAGGGCTCTAACGGATCTTCCAGTCTAGTAGATTGCAGTGGTGATCGGATAGAGATTTTTGCTATCCGATCCTATCCTGTTTTTGAAAAATGTCATCCGTATCCGATCTGAATCCTGTTTTGGTTGAAATCATACTATCCGTATCCGAAAACTATCCGAAAGTGTTTTATGATGCACAACATACATTTTCGTGCTTTGTCTATTTTGCCTCATGAGGCAAAATAACTTTTGGAGTTATTTGCCTTCAGCTGAACACGATTGGTTGAAGTAGTCACATGACAAGTTTGGAACGTATGTCCTGCTTAGTTGAACATGACATCTGTAACAGCTCAGTCCCACGCATTGATCATGGTTGTCATGGTTTCAGGGCTGGCAAACGGTCAGCAGCTTCTTGTTTGCATTAAGTTAAGTGTAGGCTAAACCCTAACAAGTCTAAGCACTGAACCCCTCAACCAAAAAGTTGACCCTACACCTTGACCACAAACCCTGATCCTAAACCCTAACCATAAACTCTTAAATCCCAAACAACTGTCTCTGCATATTGTACTTGTCACATGACCAGGGTGTAGTGGGGTGGGAACGACGTTGCCATATATTTTTTGGTGTGGGAAAGCATTCCCATACCTTTTTGCACTAGTAGCGGTACTTGAAGATGTGAGATCTAAACGATCACATTAAAGCAGGGCTGCGATCTCACAGATGTGCGAGCAACATGCAGGTTCGCACTGCTAGTCAAAATCTACAGTGAAACAGGAAGATCGTGTGTAGAAGTTTTTGCAGGCAAATGCTCACTTTATTCAAATTGTTTGGTGCAGCCTTCCTCTTTATTTGATGCGGGAATGGCGTTCCCACACCTCTTTTTTTAGCACTATACTCTTGCACATGCCCACTTCAACCAATCACGTTCAAATGAAGGCAAAATATTCCCAGCATAGTTTTTGCCTCATGAAGCAGAATAGACACTACCTGAATGCGTTGTGCCACTTTGGGCCCTGTCATGCTCATAAACAGAATGTTTGAAATGTCTTGCAAGTTTGACATATCGCGTAACCTTAGTAGACCTACTTTTCTGAGTCAGTTGCATTAAAAAGGAAACTGAAGTTTTGCCGCACAGTCCCGTAGCCATGTGGGGTCTTTGATTGGCTTAGCTCCTCCGAAACAAAGCTCCAATCCCCCCCCCAATTCAAATATGAAGCACTATAAAACAGTAATGTTTGTTCAAATTTCAGAATTTCAAGCCCCACTGCACAAATGTAAAGCCCCTAGCCTATAGAAGACTTTCTGGTGACGGTTCTGTTGCCACACCAAGCTTTCCAATTGCCTATTCTTTGGTAACAATGGTAATGGTTAGATTTTAATACCATCCATGAGCTCACATTCATGATTTCATAATCCTACCCATTGTTGCACTTTAACCAAACCTAATACATATTAATGCTAGTCTACAAAACAAAACAGCATTCAAAACAATACACTGGCTTAAAATATGTCATTTATATTGAAATGACTGACTATAAATTCAGTTTAACAAGTTAATGTCACAAAACAACAATTTTGCATATCATGTTTAAGAAAGAAAAAAGCTATCTGGCCTGGTATCATCCAACAACCAGTCAATGCACTTGCAGGCTCACGTAGAATAGGCATGAAGACTGCAAGGCCTGGTGTAGACTACAGTTCATATTAAAAGATCTAGAGTGCTCTAGCTAGTCTAGACGACAGATCACAGTAGGCCCACACTAGTTAGCGTTAGTCCAGGCAGAGGTACGCAGCAAACAACGTCCAGTATACTGAAAGATACTGAAAGAGTCTTATCTTGCCACATCAGGTACAGTATACTGAAAGAGTCTTATCTTGCCACATCAGGAACAGATTCATGCTGACAAACTTGGCGTGTCCAATTTGCAGATCAAGAGGGGAATGGGATTACAATACGGTACAGAGATTACACCATAGACAGACTCGGAGTCATGGCACAGAAGGCTGAAAGGATGCTTCTGAAGATAATGAATGAATGTGCAATATGCAACTTTTTCCAAACTTCTCAATCCTCGAAATATCGATAAAAGCGTTTCGGATATCCGGATCAGTATCCGGTTCCCGTTTGAAAGAAGTTTTTGGATATCCGTATCCGGTTGCAAACTCACCATCCTGACGGATATCCAACCGGCAAACCGGATAGTGATCATCTCTGGTAGATTGCACTCGAAAAAAAATTTTTGGTTGGAGGGTGCGGATTTTTTGTGAGTGACGTCATAAGTGAAGTAGTTTTGGGGTCATTTTGGCTCATGTTACCTGGCCAAGGGCCCAACAGCTAGGCAAGAGTGTTTCGCTGAAGTTTTCATTGGAAACTAAGCTCGAGTCCGAGTCTTTTGAGCCTTTGATCGAATTACTAGCATTTCTGGGTCAAAAGTTATGATCTAAAACAAACAAATCAATTATCTAATTAGCTAATAAGTCAAATATTTTTACTACTTTAGATCATAACTTTTGAACCTGAAACCACAGCAGGTCATCCAAAGTATCAAGACTCGGATTGTAGCCTAGTTTCCAATAAAAATTTCAGCGAAATACTACCATGATCATTCCATGTAAGGCGATCCAGAGCTATATATCTGATCGTGAGCAAAATCCATGAAATTTCATAAACAGAGAGATCTCATCATTCTGATTTCAAAACATTTTGAATTTTTTTAATAGGACCAGTATTCACAAAGTTATGGCTGATTGAAATTTGCAGTGTTCCCATTTAATTTTTGCATATATTTTTTGTGAATTCGGTGTTCTGACATAAAAACCCTTGCATCTTTTTCATCTGTGACTACTTTTAGCTGGAAATTTGTGAGAATGTGTCAGGTGTGTTTATTGAAAGTCAACCATTGTACTTTCCTTATGACCTTTGAACTTATGTAAATTAAGGTCAAGTTAGACATAGTTTTTGTGTGCGCTCATGCATGGCCATATTTCAATTGCTTATAACTCAGAAAGGCCAACTGGCATGAAGTTGGAAGATTTTTTGGTTTCAGGAAACCTTTGCTTATTTACCCATTAGATATACTTTTCATCATTTTAAGTGACTGGGGGGATTCTGACTCACAATTAATATATGCACTGGAGCACGCTGCAGTAATAATTTCTATTCTCAACTTTTATTTATTTGTTTCACATGATACATGTTTCTGATAGTATGTTGAAGATAAAACATTTCAGAAGTTTGATCATAGTACTTTTATGTACTGTATAATAAGAAGATTTCGGCCTAAAAAACAGCAGTTTTCGGTTGCCTTACCAACGCCCTAGCAACTCCGCCAATTGCGCTAGAGAACTGTTCAAGGGCTCAAACAGATCGGCTAGTCTGGTAGATTGCACTCGAAAAAAACTTTGTTGGCTGGGGTTTGCGGATTTTTTGTGACTGACGTCATAAGTGAAGTACTTTAGGGGTTATTTTGGCTCATGTTGCCTGGCCTAGGGCCCAACCGCTAGGCCAAAGTGTTTCGCTGAAGTTTTCATTGGAAACTAGGCTCGAGTCCGAGTCTTTTGAGCCTTTGATCGACATTCTAGCATTTCTGGTTCAAACGTTATGGTCTAAAACAAACAAATCAATCAATTATCTAATTGGCTAATTAGTCAAATATTTTTAATAGTTTAGATCATAACTTTTGAACCTGAAACCCCAGCAGGTCATCCAAACTATCAAAAGACTCGGATTGTAGCCTAGTTTCCAGTAAAAACTTCAGCGAAATACACTACCACCTAACGGTTGGCGGCCAGGCAAAGTGGGCCAAGATGGCCTAAAAGTCCTCCACTTATGACGTCACTGACAAAAAACCGCACCCCCAAGCAAAAAATTTTTCTTCGAGTGCAGACTAAAAGACTTGCCGTGTCTTATGACGCTTCGACCAGGTCCGTAACCCGAACAGGAGCGGAGATATTCCCGCGCAAAGCCACGTGCGTTTAGGCGTTTTTTTCCGAAAATCTGCGAAACCACCCGGGTGCCATTAACTGCCTGTGCTTCAGAGATCTTTTGGCTTTGACTGTCGAAGCCATTTGCCAAATGTATCCACCTCGTGTGGCAGCACGTGTTGCATGGGAGTGGGCCTGACTTTCAGGAGTAAACAATTGATCGAAATTGACAGGAATTCTACCCCAGTGCAACCTATGCATGAACTTGCCTATTTCTAAGTAAGTTTAACTTTTTATACAATGGTGAGACTCTTGACTTATAAGAGCTATATAGGTCATTGCTCTTAATACTTTGTTATGTAAAACATTCAGTCGCTTCAAAGCTGTTTTTCCAGCTCCACCCCAGACACCAATTGCACATTGGAGATGACTATAAGTTAAACTGTAGTGAACTGATCTCAATGCATTATTACTTAGGTAGTATCTTATCCTATAAAACAACATTGCAACACTTCGGGATAGTTTCATTTCAAGGTTATGTATGTGTTCTGTCCAAGAAAGATATTGGTCGATATACACCCCAAGATACTTGATGCAAGTTGTGTGTTTTATTTCAGAGTCATTAATTTCTACTTCAAAATTGCAAGATTGACTTGAGTTGCTATTGATAAGCATATATATGGTTTTTGAGTAATTTACAGACAACTTATTATATCTCATGCATTCATTATCTTTTTGCAGTTCACTATTCACTCCATATTGTAGGTTGGCGGAATTGGCACAGGGTATATTGTCAACAATGTGTCATGAGCAAACAGTGTAGGAGTTAAAGTTTGATGCTTGTGGGAGGTCATTCACATTAAGGCAAATAGTAGGGGACATAGCGATGAACCCTGGGGGACCCCTAGAGTTACCCCCGGGTAGTTGACCTATACCCCCCAACAACAGTATATTGCTGTCTGTCTTGCAAATAACTAGTAAGAAGTTTGTGCGGTAAACCTCTAATCCCATAGAAATGTTCCGACTTCCATAGAAGTATCTCATGATCAAGAGTATCAAAGGCCTCAAGATAAATCACAGAATACAGCACAAGTAGTAAGTCCTTTCTCTTTGTTTTGCAGAAAGTTTTCATGTATGTCATATACAGTCAAAAATGTTGACAATCCACTTTTAAAACCATATTGGTTTGTAGAAAGCATATTGTGTTGTTCGATGTAGGAATACAGGCGACTACAAAGTAATTTTTCAAATATTTTGTTTATGGGTGAGAGAAGTGATATTGGCCTATAGTTGTTGCAAAAGTCTTTCTGTCCCCCTTTGTGAATAGGAACTACTTGTGCGCACTTTAAACTTTTGGGGTAGGTACCCTTTCGTATGCAATGATTGAATATTTGGGCTAGAAATGGGGATAAAGCATTCTTACACAATTTTAGTATATGTATTGGGATGTCATTCATTCTAACACTCTTGCACTCTAACAGCCTGTTAATGACAGCTTCAACCTCTTCAGGAAAAGTTTCATGCAATATAAAAGAGTGATCTGGGCCATTATAGGCTACAGGATATTTATTACTGCAAGGAGGTGTAATGCTATTTGCAATGTGCTTCCCTACTGTCACAAAGTAGTCATTAAATATATTAGCCATCTTTTCTGGATTTCCTGTGTGTTGTGAATTTATTGGGTTAAGTAATTTGTTTGGATAAGAATGGGTTTTGACTTGAGAATTGGTTAAGGTATCAATTAGTTTCCACATTTTTCAGAGTCATTTCCACATTCAAGAAACTGAGATTGATAATATTTTCTTTTACTGATTTCTAGTTGGTGATTTACCTTATTCCTCATTTTTCTGTATCTTTTATATTCTTGCTTATCGTCAAATTTACAACGAATTAGTGCTCTATACAACTTATTTTTGGTTTTGATTAATTTGTAAAGGTCTGATGTTATCCAAGGTTTTTGGGCCAGTCTTCTTTGAGTTCTAGACATTTTTTTAATGGTGCATAATCATCAAGGACTTTTTTAATTGCACCAATTGCATCATCCAAGGCTGCTGCTGGGTTGTCTGAGTTGATAATCATGCTATTTAATGCTTCCTTTGTTTCTTCCAT
>Ga0210059_1009533_pt1 | contig 15153 bp, 12 predicted proteins | sample Ectturendosymbi2_FD_188042 | JGI IMG/M metagenome (GOLD analysis project Ga0210059, IMG submission 188042) | Ecteinascidia turbinata endosymbiont from Florida, USA - Sample 2 (SPAdes) (version 2) | ecosystem: Host-associated > Tunicates > Ascidians > Unclassified | place: Key West, Florida...
TAGATGATTTTTCCTATTGTGATGCTACTAACACATGCTGCATGGATTTAATTTTTCGAGACTTGTTTTTTTGTCAACACTAGTTTTTACGTATTCAAATGTCAGTAATTCTTGCATTCTTCAATACCAGGGACCTACACTCTAGGTGTGCGGCGCACACCCAATCAAACTGATAGTGACGTGACTCTTTCCAAATAGTGCGATGAAGGGAAAATCACAAAAGGATTGAAAGACATGTGGCGTAACTGACGGGCAGGGGGCGAGCTGCCCCCCCGTCAAGCTAAATGTAAAAACCGGGCCCTCATTAGCTTACATTTTGATGTTTAGTATCCTTGTGGTTTCCAGTAGGTTGCTGTTGTTTTGGGGTTTTTCTGGATGTTTTCGTTTTTTGACCTAGTACAGTCATCCACGACATCCAGATTCACTAATATTTCTTAATTATTTTCTGAGTGTTGGCTAATGGGCCCCTGCTGTAAAGTTTCCCCCCCGTGGCTCAAACCTGTAGTTACGCCATTGTTGAAAAGATAATTATGGACGTGTAATTGATTTTCTGAGTCAAATTTCAAAACTTTTCTATTTCAACTTGATTGATTTTCCTGACTTTTGATGCATCGCTAGTTCAATGTTTCGTTTTTTGATATGGCAACCCTGGGTGTGCGCTTATGCAGCGCACACCTGTGCTTGCAATATGTGCATCAATTCGAGCTTCGTCATTGGAAGTTCAGGCGGATTCATCATAATGGCTTACACAAGCCGGTATTTGTTCTGTGGCCCCACAGTAGTTGTACATAACAGCCATGTAATAAAAAGCCAAAGTTTTCTTGCGTGCTTTATGCGCATTCTCAATTCCTGTGTAGTTTAGCAAGTTTCAAACTGTTAAACCCGGGTATCCACCATCGTAGCCGCATACCTTCTCTGCTCGACTGCTATTCGACGAGACATCTATGCAGCATGATGTTTTTGCATTTATGAACTGCCCTGTCGTAGCTTTGAGTTCGTTTTACTCCACTGTTTCAATGCGCAGCCTTACATTTTTGCAGTTGTGAAATACACTGATGTAGCATTGAGTGTGTTCTACTCCTCTGTTTAACTTGTTGCCAGATAATTTTGTAGAAAAATATGAATGTTGTGTCAGCAAGAAAGCTCTCACAAATACACCTCCAAAAATCCTTAGAACAGTACCAAAACATTCCAAAAAATCCCCAAATCTGTGGTGGTGCAGCACATGGGAGTAGGAGCAGGCACAGTTTTGGGGGTGATCTTTGCCCGAATTCTCCATAACTTGCCCGAAAAACTCCATAAAAAGTGACCTACAAAAAAAAATGTTTATGCTATTTTGGGCGCCGTTGGGTGCCATTTTTGCTCATAGTTTCAGGCGTTTGCTCAGATTTTCAGGGATTTTGTGAAGGTTTTCTGAGATTTTGCCCAGATTTCCATGGATTTTCACCAAATCAAAACTGTTTGTTCGCACCCCTGCCTCTTACACCAGTGGTGTAGCATAAAATCGCAGTGCTGTGATAAATGTTAAAACTAGAACCAAATATGATTTCCAAAATGAACTGAAATAGTTCATTTTACACATTTTCATACTTTTCTGAAAATCCCTAAAAAATCCCCAAAATGGGTCAAAAGTTCCAATCTAGGGACAAAATCTCTAAAAGTTAGAGAACTGGTCAGCAAACTTCGCCAAAACGTTGGTTTGCAAACAGGAATATGACATTGTGCTGTGACATTACAAACAGTGTGTGTCCAGTAACAATGATCACCATACGTCACTGCTCAACACCAGCATTTGTTAGGGGGACATACAATCAAGCAGTCACCCCGGGCATCACCAGACCTCTGCACACCACTGGTAGGGGGATGATTGTCAGAAAAGGGGGCGCTAGCCAAAAAAAGATTCGGAAACATTGTTCTAGACTCTAAACAGCAGCTTGGTTGGTGAACCATGTCTCTGATTCTCCTATTTTGCTTTTTTGTGCTCAGCTCTGGAACATTGTCATTAAATGCATGTCGCTAATGCTAACCATGAAGCTTTTTCAAGTATAGAAATGTACAGTACAGTAGCAATAGTGACTGCTGCAAGAGGTGTTTTTTTCCTCACTCTTACACTTATTTTCAGCTTCAAAACTAAAAGACCCTTTTGCACAAAACATTACAGCTCCACTTAACGTGCTGCATATTTATGATTATTCCAAGCTCTGATTCCACACTGCACCAGAAAGAATTCATGTGATCATGATACTACAAGCAAAATGCTCCGGATTCATACAACTACACCTTAAGTTTGACCAGGAGGCGGGTTGGATTGATAAAATCCTTAGTAAGATGGAAACGTATAAGATTTATCTGAACGACATTACCTTAGCGGTACGGCGAGGTTTGCCTCCATACATTTTTAACAATTCCCTCAGCATTTCGCCAACACTGCAAGAGTCAGGCTGTAGTGCAGTTGCATATGGCCTGATGGCAGGAGGTTCAAGAAATTTGCTGCAATGAGTCTGCGGGCCAATTGACTTCTCCAATGCCTTTGAACATATCGTATCATGCAATCACCTGGTTCCTTTGGCTTGATCAGCACAAAACATACTTTATTTGCGTAATTACCCTCGAGGTACTCTTGAAATTTAGTCGTGCTACTTTGAGATCATTTCCATGAAGAAATCAACTGAACATCATGCTATGATTTGCGTGCGTGTAGCACTTTTTCTGCAAAGCATCCTCAAACTTGCAGACGTAGCAGCCAAATGTTCACCGTAGATTTCTGTCAACGCACGCAGCGAGAACAGTCATCTCTATCGACCTGCAGGATATCTTTTAATAGCGTAGCACTAGCATTCTACGATTTACCTCCTCCCGGTGCGTTTTTGTGAAATGCCCTGCTGAAATAAACAGGCATCCATCCCCTAAGAATGCCTTCTATAAACAAAGTGCAATTGATCAATGTGTTTTTAAAACCTTACCCAAACAGACTTGACAAAAATGATAAGACTGGATCATTGAAGCACAAAATGTTCGACGGATGAAAATCAACGATTTATTTACCATTTTGTTATCTGCTCCTCCCACATTGAACCAGTAACAGATTGGAATTGAGTTGTAACGCACTGGGGAAGTAGTATCTCACCAGAGAGAAACCCAGGTCTGTGAACCTCTGGATCATAATCACCAAACTGGCAAAACATAACAGAGCACATCAGTGACAAAACACTGGTGAATACGGAATTTTCATAAACTTACAATTTTCTATAAATCAACCCTCTTTGAAGCAGGTTTTCAAAGCTTAATAGATCAATCTCCTATCTACTTGTAGCTGGTATGAGCTTATAATTACGACAGTAATGAATCAAATTGCATACTAATTGCACAAACAAACGATTGAATTGCACATTACTGGAAGCAGCATTTCAACTTACAAGCACTTCAAAATCAAGTACCTTGGCTTGCACGGCATAAGATGCAAGTAGTATTGAAGCTTCAGGTTGGCACTGGAGTTCTTCAGACAATATCTGATGTTGGAACTGCAAAGAACCAAGAAACATACCAACAGTGTAAATCCAAAAAGTGGTGAAATAAACACCACTTTTTAAACATGCTTTTGAGGGATGACAAGATGCCATATCGATAACACAACTGTAAGTACTGAACTTTGTTACCTGTAGAAAGAATAAATGCCTTGTAACTTCTTGTATAAGCTCTTCTTCCAGGACTTCTGGGTAAAATTTTGCTAAAAACTTTAAATGAACAAAACCATCCTGACTTCGTTGGACATTCTGATCAAGTATCTGTAAATGAAACATCTTTGTATTATGTTTGTTCACCACCAGCACCTTGAAAGCTCACATACATATTTACCTCCTATCAAATTCTGGACCAGTTGCATAGTTAAAAGCAAACCAACGTTTTGAGGTCAATATCAGGTGCAAGTAATAAAATTAAGGCAGGCCATGACCAACATAGACAAAATGGAAACCATACGAGCTTGCTGAGGATAACACCACAACTGAGACTACTTCAATTGTTTGAGACCAGCCAAATTTGGAAAGTAGTGCAGTTAATAACTACATTTGAGACTATTGTTTGCAACACTCTCATAGTAGCTTGTTTCAAACACCACCAATTTTGAAACACATTTTGCCAGAACAACAAGAAGTTCTTGTCTGTTGTGCAAGTCACTTAACTAAAGTAGCTGGAAAAAATCTAAGGTCGAGGTCGAATTAGATAACTGCAAGGTTTTGAGATGAAGATCACTATCATGGTAACATGAAACATCTTGGCAACAAGGTGGTTTTGCAAGAAGTCTCAAGAACAAGTCTGACCTGGAAAATATTCCTACCACTTTGGACATAAACTTTCATGCATTACCATCACTTCTGTAGTACCAACAAAAAAGTAGGAAAATGTTCCTTCACAAATGAAAAAATTTAGTGTCTAAAACCAGCCAAATTCTGTTCATGTAAGAAACTATGAAAGGTAGAAGGAGATAGGGAAAGAGTTAGAAGACCAGATTTCTTATTTTTGATAGTATATAAAAGGCAAACAACATGTGAAAACTGAACTGTACCATACTATTTTCTTATATTTAGAAATCTTCCCTAAGCCTAGGATATTGCAAAATGTAAAGCAGTGCAGTTACCCATCATAAGAATCAGAAAAACACACCTTAGTGACAATTTATGCAGCACCAAGGAAAAAAGACTATTTCATTAAAATGCAGTTGATAAAAAAGATTTAATTAAATGATACTGATATAAAATGTTTGTCTCTAACAACACAGATCAAAAAGTTTTTCAAAGCGAATATGCAATAAAAATTAAATCTTGCCTGGCTTTGCTCATTTGAAATATTAACACGTTTGTACAAAACAAGCTTTTACTTTGAAAAGGTCTTTGCCATTTTCCAGGTGAAGACCAACAAGCTAATTTGTTCCTAAGCTAAAAAAGATTATGCAACATTAACTTATGAGAGCTTTTTCCTGTATGGCACAGGCAAAAAATAAATAGCGGCAACACCCAAATGTAACAACAAAATACTTAACTGCACGTACTATATTCAATCATCTTAAACTTCATGCAAATATTAAAAGAAAAACCTACATGAACTAACGTTTTTTGACATAGATGGACAGACCATATTTTATTAAAATACACTGATTAGTATTCACAATTACAAGTGATGGAAGGTGGAACAAGATTGATACAACAATTGGTAAGACAAATGCAATTCTGGAGGAATTCACAAAATGGGAGCTTTCACACATGCAAAGCTGTCAGTTTTTTACATCAGTCTTTGTACTGATCCTCACGGTCTCACGTATGGTCATGAATCTTGGACAAGGCCTAAATCTCAAGTACAAACAGCAGAGATGGGATTTATGTGAAGAGTTCGTGGGGCTACACTTCATGAGTGTGCAGCAGTGAAATTTGTAAGGTCCTGGATATCGAGACATTTCTCCTTCGAATAGAGAGATCTCAGCTATGTTGGCTTGGAAATGTGATCAGAATGTTCCAGTAAAGGTTGGTGAAGTAAGATCTGCTGACAGGAAAGCAGCCCAGAGGTTGACCAAGGATTAGGTGGCATCATATATTTGACCTTGCTTGGTCCAATCTCAGTGTGGAGCCAATGGAGCTATTAGAAATTGCTGAAAATTGTGAGGCAGTTCGAGTCCTCCTAGGGCTGCTGCTGCTCCTGCAATTCTCCCCAGAGGAAAAGTGGGTTTGAAGATGAATGAATATATTAATTAGCCAATTAAAGTTAAGTGGAACAGATAGAAGAGAAGACCACAGCTGTATTTTACCCAGGGGTGCAGAGTCGGAGGTCAAATATCTGACTCCGACCTTCACAAAATGTCTGACTCCGATTTACCAAAATTTGTGACTGTGCCTCCTTAACATAAAGGGAATGAAATTTGGCTGTTAACACTTTGAGAACCGGCCTATGATATATTCATACTTCGATTTCGGCCTAAAAAACAGCAATTTTCGGTTGCCTTACCAACGCCCTAGCTCCTCCGCCGATTGCGCTACAGAGCTGTTCAAAGGCTCAAACGGATTGGCCAGTCTAGTAGATTGCACTCGAAAAAAAAATTTGGGGGTTGGGGGATGCGGATTTTTTGTGACTGACGTCATAAGTGAAGTAGTTTTACGGTCATTTTGGCTCATGTTGCCTGGCCTAGGGCCCAACCACTAGGCCAAAGTGTTTCGCTGAACTTTTCATTGGAAACTAGGCTCGAGTTCGAGTCTTTTGAGCCTTTGATCGACTTTCTAGCGTTTCTGGTTCAAAAGTTATGATCTAAAATAAACAAATTAATTAATTATCTAATTAGTCAAATATTTTTACTAGCTTGCATCACAACTTTTGAACCCGAAACCCCAGCAGGTCATCCAAAGTATCAAAAGACTCGGACTGTAGCCTAGTTTCCAGTAAAAACTTCAGCGAAATACTACCCCCTAACGGTTGGTGCCCAGGGCCACTCAAAGTGGGCCAAGGTGGCCTAAAAGTCCTCCACTTATGACGTCACTCACAAAAAAACAGCATCTCCAAGCAAAAAAATTATTTTCGAGTGCAGACTAGAAGACTTGCCGCGTCTTTTAAGACTTTTACCGGGTCTGTAGAGCATACCGGACCAGAGAAATTCCCACGCAAAACCACGTGCGTTTAGGCATTTTTTTCCGAAAATCCCCGAATCCTAGCGGACGCCAAAGAGTTAAAATCAATGGAAATCGTGGTGCACAGCAAGAAATCTGCTTCAACAAAAGTTTCAAAATAAATTGTAATTTCAACAGGAATTCCCAATTTAGGAGTGCGATGTAAAAAATGATCCAGTTGAACTTGCGGAGTCAGAGAAAAAATCTGATTCCAACTCCCAGTGCTTTTAGGAATCAGACACCAACTCCACCCAAAAACTGACTCCAACACCCTGATTTTACCAAGATCATCACAAAACAAAACGTACATGATCTTGATAAGAGAGTGTCTGAAACAGAATTAGAAAATGCAACCTCCCACAAAAAGACAAAAATATATTTTATAAAAACCAAACCCAACACTTATCAAATTTAAATTAGCCAATTTATTGCTCACTGTACTTTCCCATGAAACTGTTATAAACATGCTGAAGAATTACTACTTCAGGCGAAAAACATCAGAAACTAAACTGATGATGGTTAGGTAGATTTGTGTCCCAATGCTTGAGTTGTTAGATAAAATATATATACAAATACAATTGCAAATAAACTCTTTCTCACTAACCCCTTATGTCTAAAGAAATTATTAAAACTAATTGCAAAGCAAAGAAGTGTTTGTTGAATTAGTGAATAGTCTCCAATTAATATAAAGTTGTAACAGAACTTCTATACCAGGGGTTGATGACTTATGGCACATGTGCCACGCTTGGCATGCCAAGCTCTAAGTTTTAATATCAATTTTGTTCTGATTCAAACAAAAAGCATACTGAACTTGACTTGTATCAAAATACATATGTTGTTGGCATACTAAATGATTTGAAACTGAAATCAGCACACAGTTAGCAAAAGGTTGCCAACCCCTGCTTTATACAGGCTACAAAATAGTTATATTGCAAATGAAAATATGACAGTCAGAACAAGTGCTTCAGGTCCTACCATAGGAGAAACATTTGCAATAGTGTGGGCCAGTATATAAACACAAAGTGAATTGTTTTTAATTCTGCACTGATAAAATTTCTAAAATTTTTCTTGATCCACAAGCATAGAAGAGGGCCCTACATGCACATGGTAAACATCATTTTCAAAGCTTACTTGAACACCATCTCCATGCACATGGGCCCAATGAGCAACAGTGTTTTAGTTCTGTTCAAATGAATTCTATTTCTGTAACAGGTTTGTCCCAATAGGTAAAATACACTTTTTTCTTTTTGAAACGATATTACTGGGCTAACATGTAAGCAACCAACAGGAAACCAACTAGTAGCCCCTCCCAGACACAAAAAGCAACAAAAACGGAAGAGAGTTTAATCTTCATATGTTATATAAAAAATAGTAAATATGATGCAAAGCCAGAAGCATGTACTGTAAAAGTGTACACTATTACAAGGAGTTGATTAATTTGACATGACAAACTGCTGACCTTTTTATCCAGTTTTAACCAACACTCAACATTGTCTGTAGCAGTGAACAATAATCCAAAGTACCATGTCTCCCGCAATCCTATTGTATGGCATATTAAATCAAATATGCTCTTTGCCTTTGCAGCTTGATCAACACTGCAAAAAATAAGAAGTGCCATGTGTAACATTAGAAAATGCAAAGTGCTACCTACAAAGGTGCCAGACATAACACAAAGAGCAGAATGTCATTTGAAAATGTTCTGAATATTACCTAATAAGGTCTTGGTTGGCATGTCACATGCAACAGACAGCAATGCTGTGATGTCAGATATGCAGAACAGATAAGATATGTAAAATATGCAACATTTGTAACTTATGTTGGTTCTGTTTGATTAATAGGAATTGTAAAGTATATTGCACATGTAAAACATTCCAGCTCAGTGCATTGTGATTGTGTCGGCTATTTTAACATAGTTTGGCAGTTGAATGACCAAACAAGTGTTTATGCAGATTGTTGCACATGGTTAGCATGTCAAGGAAAAGATAGCAAATGACAGCAAAGAATTAACGTAAAATAATATAAGCCTCAATGGTAAACCATATAAATTGTGTTTAAATTAAACTGACAAATGTTTTGACAAAATGAGCAACTTAACACTTTGAGAGGCAGCGTACGATATATTCGTACTTCAATTTCGGCCTAAAAAACAGCAGTTTTCAGTTACCTTACCAACGCCTTAGCTCCTCCGCCGATTGCGCTAAAGAGATGTTCAAAGGCTCAAACGGATTGGCCAGTCTAGTAGATTGCACTCGAAAAAAAATTTTGGGGTTGGGCATGCAGATTTTTTGTAAGTGACATTATAAGTGAAATAGTTTTGGGGTCATTTTGGCTCATGTTGCTTGGCCTAGGGCCCAACCGCTAGGCCAAAGTGTTTCGCTGAACTTTTCATTGGAAACTAGGCTCGAGTTCGAGTCTTTTGAGCCTTTGATCGACTTTCTAGCGTTTTTGGTTCAAAAGTTATGATCTAAAATAAATAAATTAATTAATTATCTAATTAGTCAAATATTTTTACTAACTTACATCATAACTTTTGAACCCGAAACCCCAGCAGGTCATCCAAAGTATCAAAAAACTTGGATTGTAGTCTAGTTTCCAGTAAAAACTTTAGCGAAACACTACCCCCTAACGGTTGGCGCCCAGGGCCAGGCAAAGTGGGCCAAGGTGGCCTAAAAGTCCTTCACTTATGACGTCACTCACAAAAAAACCGCACCCCCAAGCAAAAAAAATTTTTCGAGTGCAGACTAGAAGACTTGCCGTGTCTTTTGACGCTTCGACCAAGTCCGAAACCTGAACAGGAGTGGAGATATTCCCGCGCAAAGCCACGTGCGTTTAGGCGGGTTTCTTTTTTTGAAAATCCCCGAAAGCAGCCGGACGCCAAAGTGTTAACACTAATGAACACTTAACAGTCATGGGAACAAGATACAAAAAATAGGCATTATTATAGGCTGTACACGATCATTAACATATCTGGAACTGGTGTACGAGTATATCATACTTTGAAATCAGGCACTGAGTGCTAATTTCACGCCACTTTGCAACTCCACAACTCGCCAGTCGACTGTGTTAGATCAGGGCTTCTCAAACTATGGGTCACGACCGCATTTCGGGTCGTGAACAAATTGGCTTAACAAATTAGATATTAAGGTTTTTGTAATCTTTTCACAAAAAATGAAAATAGGCCTGTAGTAAATCTAATTCTACTGCATTTTTTAGGTCAATACCATGGTTCATGCTGTCAGTTGTTTATTAGGATGTCTGCCTGAGTTATCAAATGATGGTAATCAACTAAGCCAACCAAGTTATGGCTTGTTATGTCATAATTATTGTAACTACTGACCAATATTCACCTTATTGAATTCATTGCAACACAAAGGCATTCCTGTGTTTATAGCACTAAGTCTAGTCTAGGGGCTAGGCTTACTGCTTTGAGAGCACATTCAGCAGTTTTAGACTAAGGTTGAAAGCTCCATGCACAGTTTCAAAAGTACTTTGGACTTTGATTCAAGGAAAGCAGGAACCACAAATCATACACAATTAAAATTTCAGAAGGCGACACACCTGCTATGCCGAGGATGACTCTCCGGAGTTATTAAACAACAAAAGTTTTCAACTAGAATATTCAAAACAGAGTTTGTCATTTTTGGATAAGAACAAGAAATGAATGCCCAATCATTTCTGATCTAGCTGTTCATAAACCCTTAGCCTTTTACACAACATGCTTGTGTGAAGCAGCATTATCAAAATTGATAATCATCAAGTTCAAAAAACGATCCATTTTGAAAAATGTTGATAATGTTCATCCTGCGTTGTCTTGTATCAATCTATGATTGGATGAACTGTATACAAATTATCAAGTGCATTCATTCCATTTATTGTGCTTGATAGCTTCAAAAAACTGAATTTTTTTTGTTAATATTTTTTTGACTTACTGTTTTCATTATGTGGTATTTTTATTACTGTATAGTTACTTTCAAGGATTGTGTGCATTTGCATGATTTTGCAATAGCCAAAAATGTCTCTTGCGACTTATAATGGAACACACTTAAAAGCACTAGTGTTTCTGTATGCTTTCGAGGAATCAGTCGACTGCCATCTGCTTTCGTCTTTTTGTGATGATTCAAACTTGCACATATCTCTATTCAAGTTACGTACTTTCCACAATGGGTGTAAGCAAGGATTCGATCAGCAAACTTTTAACAGGAAATTGATTTCACGTAAAATTACACATCCTCAGTCCTTATTCAAATAGAATGGGATATTTACACATTATAATGGGATATTTACACATATCATTGACATCTAGGCCAATGGTTCCCAACGGGTAGGCCATATGCAGTTTTTAGGTGGGCCATGGCACCATTTCACATTTTGATGTGTTCAAATTTACTGAGTGGTGGTGTGAAACACCTCTTGTGAACCTGAAACATTGCTCACAATGCAGTGTTGTTAAGCCAGTTTTTTGTCAAACTTTCTACATATCTGTGAGTTTTAAATTACCAAACATATCAGGCTAGATATAGTATTGCAATGTTTCTAGTATTCCAAACTAGTAAGCTCACATGCACACATCTAGCAGTGTGCAGCTTGGCAAGATAAGAAATCAATTTTTAGCGATCAAGCAAAAACGAAATGGCATCCAGTCTTGAAAATAATCAATTTATATTCCGCTTGGCATATCTTGCTGACATACAGAGGCGTAATGAGGGGGCGCAATTCCCTGGGTGCCGAAAAGTGCTAACAATGTCACAAGTACTTTCTTCAACAGCAGATTTGCTTCCGAAAGACCTCAGGTTTAAGCATGGGGGCGCCAAACTTGTTTCTAGCCATAGCACCATCTAACCTTGTTACGCTCCCTAGTGACATATTTCAACAACTTATCTGAAACTACAAAAGAGAGAGACAATCGTCGATTTCATTGACAACCTCAGCGCATTCGTGGAAAAACTTGAAAATTGGAAGCAAAAAACTCAAGCAAGAAACCTTGCTATGTTAGAAAATCTTGCCACAGCAGGTGAATATAGCACTGGTAGTTGTTCAACACCTTGGGAGGCTTCGTGGAGAATTTGTACTGTATTTTCCCAAAATCATCAAAACAAACTTGGATTTGGTGAAAAATCCTTTTGTTGTTCCACTTGAGAATGTTGCAGATTGCATGAAAGATGAAAACATCAGCCTTCGGAATGATTCTGGGGTCAAATACATGTTCAAAACTAATAGAATTTGTGACTTTTGGCTGAAGGTGTCTGATGATTATCAAAATGTTGGAAAAGAAGTTCTCAAACAGTTACTTCTGTTCCCCTGCACATATTTATGTGAATCTGGATTTTCTACCCATCTGCATGTTAAAAAAAGCATTGAAGCCAACTCAACTTTACTCCAGAAGACGATCTTAAATATGCTTTTCCACAACGCAACCAAGAATTCACGATCTTGTTGAAAATATCACACAAGAGCAAAAATCACACCGAAGTTTATCTTGCGATTTGCTTTGTGTTGCTGATAAATTTGATGTTTTATCATAAAGCACGTATTTCATTTACCCATATTTGTACGTAAATGACGACTGAAAGTGGATTTTTCTTTTGTTCTCTGATGGTGGGATTCAACAGCTCTCTAGCACAATTGACTGGTAAGTTATGGAGTTGCAAAGACTTGGTGAATACGGGCAAATCATACTTTTTAGCGTAATTTGGCCAGCTCCAAAGGTGTTAAATGCATGGCTGTTTGCAACTGGCTTAAAGCTCACAGGCATTCTTTGACATGCAAGCTTGAGGCAAAGTATTTTTGATGCAGTTGAACACCAAACAATGGTGTTACAGCCAGTGGCCAAACTCGTATGGACAAGTACGTATGAACTGGAATCATCACATTGTAATAGACTGCCTATTCATTGAGAATAGTACATCTTCACCCATTGCTTGCCCACCGTCATCTATGTTATGTAAATGATTGTTATGTATATGATTTAACAGTCAATTTCTTGCTGAACACCAAATCAGAAAATGGCATTAAAAAGAGCTAGGCTACTCTTTACCATGCACTGACAAGGAACATTATGCATTAAAGTTGTCTGCAATAACAATTTACAAAGATACACAAAATCACAAACCCATCTTATATAAGGTACTTTGAATTTTCACCTACCATGCAGAGTCACAAAATGGCAGTGTTAATGTTTTCTGAGTATGATTGAAAAAAGACAGCACAAATGAGTAGATATGCTAACTGTCGAGTTATTACGGCTGGTAAGCAGTTGTCTACAGGTGACTGACAACAATTTACAAAGATACAATCACAATCTTTGTAGTGGATGTTAAGGTAACTGCTACTTAGGGTTTAGGGTTTGGTTGGAGTTACTTTAGTTTTAGGTTAAGGTTTACGGTTAGGTTAGGGTTAGGTTAATGTTCGGGTTAGGTCAGGGTTTAGGATTAGTGTTACATTAGGTTTAGGTTTAAGGTAAACTCTAACCTAAACACTAACCCTGAACCCTAACTTTTCAAAACCCTAAATCTAAGATCTGCATATGACATGTTCATAAGATTTTACTACAGATGGCTTTAATGCATATAGGCTATTCCTTGTCAGTGCATGGTAACAAATAGCTTAGATGTTTTTAATGCCATTCTCCGATTTGGTATTTAGCAAGAAATTGACCGATTTAACATTTGTATCTTTGCTAAATACAGTTACTGTATATAATTAACAAAGTAAGTTGTTCAATTGAAGAAATGTCTTGCAAATATTTCATTCATCATTTTTGCCATGATACCCTTTCATTTAAATTTTAGGGGTATTTATTACTCGCTTTTTTATGTTTTGTTTGCATGTTTTTTTGTGACTTTATTATTATTCTTCCAATCTATGTTCCTTTATATTTTTCTTGTTGGAAAGTACTGTCGTTTACCCACCTGAATTCCAAATCTGCATCTAATGTTGCAATCTTCACACATAGAAGTTTGGAACGCTTCTTTTTCAAAATATGAAGAGGCATAATTGTAATAGTACGATGAATCAGCAACGACACTAACAAAGCAAATGTACATTAAGAAACCACGTACGCTCCCTTGGTATCATAACTGGCTTATGGCAAGCTTGCAACGTCAAACATCAATTTCGGTGCAGACCATTCAGCAGCGCACTTTTGCTGACCTGCCGCTTTTCGCAGCATGCGATGTCTTGAACGCAGTGGGTGACAGCATAGTGGAGGTGGCCGGAGTCACTTTTTCAGATTCCGACTCCGCGCCTGTTCCAAAATTTTTAAATCTGGGTCCGGATCCGGGTCCGGCTATTTTTCAAATTTGAGAATCCGAATCCTGTTCAGACTCCGCTACAGTCATCGATCCAACCGTAATTTACCTATGTTTTTACTTAGAAATGACCACACAGTAGGCTTACCATATATTTGTGACGTCAAAGCGGGACGCCTCCAAAGACCAAGACCCCTTAGCTGTGAATTTTTAACTTTACATTTTCCGATATTATTACATAGGCCTACATTTAAAGCCATCCCAGCTGTCTTCATTGACCGTGTTGTCATCGAGAGTTCATGCGCATATTTTCTGTCTAAATATCGGTTTCAGTTCGCAAAATAGAAAGGAATTGACGTTAACGATACAAAATAATTCGAATTTAGATTTTTTCTGTACAGCAAAAGGAAGAAAGAATAATAAAATAAATTTACTTATTCGCCCAATCATACTTTTCTGTACATAACACCTTCTTCAAAAAGACATTGTTCAATTTTACATTCTCGTACAAGTCAGAGCAGGACCAATCAGTATTGATTTTACATGTGATAACGGCTTTCACATTCTGCTCCAGCATCCTGTTTCTGCTCTCAGACCACATGCTCTTCATGATGGAAAAAATTCTTTCAACGGGTGCGGACGTTTCGGGTAAACAACATATGAACTCCACCAGCTTTTCAAAGTTTGAAACGCGTATGCATATTTTTTCAAATTCTTTGAACATCTCGACCCACTTTTGTTCCAAAGACGCATTTTGTCAGCTCTCTTCCTTACAACGTTCAGACATGTGCCTTTTCACTAGTACTTGTTCGTCAAAAAGAGAGTCGCTGTTGATCACCTTCTTCCCAAATAGTATGTTGACCTTTTCCGCAGACTCACACACTTGCACCCAGGATATTTCTTTGTTTAGGTCGATCCAAAGATGAGGAAGCGCATCTTTATAAGAACCATCATGAAGATCCAGATACGATAAGCATTTATCGTAAAAATCTCTTGCTACTTTGAAAAACAAGTTTACGTTTACTTCGCCTGCTTCTTCTAGCTTACCCAAGAGAGTCAATGCTGCAGATGGGATGAAGTTGTTTTCTTTCTTTTCAAGTAAGTTTGGCTTTAGCTCTGACAGAACACGTGCCACATCTATGGCAATAGCGTTTTCCTTTTCCAACTTTGGAATAGTCTCGTTGAAGTATTTCAACTGCCCATGAACAAATTTCAAATAGAGCTCTTGTGTTGGTTCTTCGAAGCATTTTTTGATGAGA
>Ga0210059_1009534_pt1 | contig 15152 bp, 14 predicted proteins | sample Ectturendosymbi2_FD_188042 | JGI IMG/M metagenome (GOLD analysis project Ga0210059, IMG submission 188042) | Ecteinascidia turbinata endosymbiont from Florida, USA - Sample 2 (SPAdes) (version 2) | ecosystem: Host-associated > Tunicates > Ascidians > Unclassified | place: Key West, Florida...
GACGAGATGAGCCATAGCTTGGACGTGTTCAATTGCGTGTTCCAACATTTGGCATAATAATACACCACAAACAATGCGATGCGTCATTAGGTCATTAGTACCGATCGCCACTAGAACGGAGCTTTCCATACGTCAGATGACGATGGGGGAGGCAAGAATTAAGCAAATCGCTTAGTGAACAACGAAAATATACAACCACGAGCTCTTTGCCAACTGCATCCGTGTAGTACTCCGTAATTTGTTCCATGATCGTTGATTTGAAAGCAAAGATGCAGTTGAGCATTCCCTCCATCCATTGCAACTACGTTTTTTCGCCGCAGGAACGTCGACGCAGGTCTCATGCTGAAGTTCAACTTCAATCCTTCAAATCCGATCTAGACAACGCCAGAAAAGTCCTCGATGAAAGGTCCGGCAAGGCGCAAAGATTCGACAGCGTTTTAAGCGAAAGAGACAGGCAAGATTTTGTTTTATTTCTTAGTTTCTCCCGTACCTGGGCTGAAGATTGTTTATTATTATGAAGGGATCTGTACAGCATGAGTTTGTTTGATGGTCATTAAACGCAACAATTTAATGGTGGCTAGAGATGCAAATTTGGCTTTGGCGTGAATTGAGTAGTTCTGTGGTTTTTTGATTACCGACAACTGCTTCCGTCAAGGTTATTTTTCCGTTGCACTTTTGGGAAAAAAATTAGGGTGAGATCAGTACTTGGCCTGCACAGTGATGCTTTGATAATGAGCCGTTGCGCAAGTTAATAAACACATGCACAGTCCACGTACATAAGAACGCATTAACTACATGTGCATGAGAAGACCATATGCACGAGAAGACCATATGCACAACGATGCCTTGGCGGAGATTTGTTTAAGGTGATGCAGAGGTTCTTTATGCCACAGCTGCATGCACTTTGCCCTCTGTGAAGGTGTTCCAATGGCAAGACAGACCAAGACAACGGGTCTTCACCGAGGTATGCGTATATCACAGTACAGATCGTGGCATGACCCGGCCTAGAGTCGAACTACAGACCAAGTTAACACTAGCTCAACTTTTTTACTGGATGCGAGGTTCATGGTATAAAATTACACATCAGAATCGGTAAATAAGAGAATTTCGAGGGCGTTATGACATTATCGGTATTGCAAGGTGGAGTTAACGCGAATCGCGTCAGAAAATGTGTACTCACATGATGATATGCGAAAAATATAACATTTCAAACTTGCAAAAAACAACTTTCCTCAAAACACCCAACATTGATCTTGGTATCTACGTGTTTGTACACTGTAGCAGATTCATGCAACACTAAGGTATCGGGCACAACTTCTAATGGGGGTAGAACGAAACCAAAAGCGGCTTCTAGGTTTAATTGTTTGTCGAAACAACAGAATTTCATCAGAAAGGTGGATTTTAAACTTGGCGAATAATTCACACCACCTGGGCTGTCAAAAGTATTTGTCTAACTCGAGTTCAACGTAATTAAGAGTCCTCCATCGTCGGGACACTGAGGCGATATTGAGGTGTGTTCAGCTGATTTGGTTGGTGAAGATCTTCTTGTAAAAATGCTTTCTGCTTTATCTTGCTTTAACTCGGAACTTGCATTCGTTGAGATATTTCACAGCACGGACCTCGCCACGTTTTTGTTCACAGTGGTTTTGCTCTTTCGTTTCCGTCCATCTATCGTGATACCATCTGATACAGAAAAAAATCGTTTTTCTGAACATTTGTTAAATCTTTTAGTCACCGCTACCATCGCATTCCTTAAAAATTTTTCTAAGTCCAGACGTTTTTTCTGTTGTGCTTTTCCATTGCTTAGTATATTTTGCTAAAGTGGCACTTACATTCCAGTTTAGTAATGCCAACGTAAATGATATATGTGAGTAAAAGTGGTTGCTGTGGCCAGAAGAGTTTTAGGCCTCTTTCCCCCCACACTTCAGTCGCAACTCTGCAGTTTTTTCTCGTCTTGATGTAGGAATAGATTTATGTCTAGCTTGTCAACTGATAAACGTTACAACTTAACCCAAATGTCGTCTGGGTGTGCATCTTTGCTTTCAGACACGTTGAAAATGTCATTAATTGTCGTCTGCTCCAAAAGAAGTATATTTTGTACTACCGAAGAACTGATAGCCTACATTTCAACATCAGCCTAATCACAATCAACGAAGCATTTTATGAACGCGTAACTTTCACCCGGGCTACCCCTTTTTCTGGTAAACCTACTATCACTTCCTCGTACCAGACTGAATTGTTTTTTGGACAGCTTGCTTACGGGACATGCTTGTGACTTTGCAGCAAATGACTTTCTTGCTTGTTTCAAAGCGGTCGCAGTGGTACCGCAGGTGCAAGTTTGAGTCGACAGTGGCCAGTTTCCAATCTGTGAAAAACAAACTTTCGTTGCACTTGTTAAGTTTCTATTTGAATATGATCATAGGACTGACGGTGCATAATGTTACGTGAAATCGATTTCCTAATAAAAATTTGCGGTTGATTCCTTGCTTCTTTCACCTGTGGAGTGAAGTTACTTGATTCGTAGTAGATCACTCAACTCACTTTCATGCATTGCTGCTGTACATGCAGACAGAATATACCACAGTTGTGGTCACCTCTTTTCTTTCGGTGTTGCAACATTCCAGAGCACCATTTATTTACTGGATATGCACCGACTAGATTGGGCCTAACTTATTACGCGTTGTGTTTTCAGGGCTTTTCTCGGTTTTAGGCCCAAATAATAATAAATATTCTTACTTAATCGTGCTTTCAGGATGATTTTGCGTGATTAACTAAAGTTACTATTCCTTCATTGCGATGTCGCCGCCTCTCATTCTGCGGCATTACTCCGTTTTGATCAACGTAATGAACAGTTTCACTTGGCACATAAATAACCTGTGTTGAAGTTATAGAGGCTTTTTCAATAAGTCAAGTAAGCTCTACAATCTAAACTGTGACATTCACAAAAGTTTCTGTTGTTCGTAGACACTTTATCCTACCAACACAACCCAATGAATATTTTGTTTGTTGTACACACCACAAATTCAGCCGAGTTTTGTTAAATCCACCTGTCAGAAAGAGAAAGATGGCATAACTAATAAGCGCTCAATGCAGCTATGCATGAAGACTAAAGGGAAAGGTGTGAGCGTTTACCAGATATTTTGTATGTTTCCTTCCTCCTTCCACATCTTGGAAAATTGACCCTACGGCAAAGTGCGGGATGACGTAGGCAAATAAAAAGTAGGATCGCGTCAATTACCTGCAAATCACCAAGTGCTGAAGTAGCAGTCAAAGAAAAGTCTACTCGCGCAAAATTTGTGAACGGGCCGAGTCATTTACGCTGAAGGCACAGTAGCATAAAAATGACAAAAACTGCAGTGTTGATTGATCAACCAACTGCACTATATAGTCTTATAATTTGTCACCTCCGAATGAAGCCACTCAGTCCCGTGCAAAATCTATTCGCAGAACAACTTGGTAAGACATATGACGTAAAGCGGCAGCTACAAGGTTACACTTTTTTGTATTGCGTGCACGATCTGCTTTCAATCTGAAAAAAAATATAACGTCGGTATAGGTCTACCGTAACAAGATGCGGAGTTGTCTAATAAGTTTACTTTTGAGTTGTACGATTCTTTTTCAAAATCCACAGCGATTTTCCCTTCCTTTCTGTTTTGGTTGCTGCACAGCAGCCACTTGATGGTGGTTGCAAGTAAATGCCAATGTTTTTGTTAAGACCATCGCGTTCACGTTTTCGTTTGGCCCATTGCTCTCCAGCAATATCGTTACATTCCATATCCTTTAATCTGTAAAACAAAATACCAAGCTAAACAATATAAATTTTCTTAGCATTTCAAACGCGCTGTTGTTGCTTACATGTTGCGTTTTTTTTGTTTTTCCTGAAACCGTCTTCGTAATCTTATAAAAAGTGATTTGCTAATATCATGCTACACAACAACGGCGATTCCCGCAAGATTTTTTAATCTTCTGGTTCGCAATCTTGTCCGTTATGATTCTTGTTGCGACTTTTCCAACTGTCCTTGAGTACGGTTGTTGTAACAAAACGTCTTGCAGGCCAAAGACGCATATACAGTATTCTCCTGGTGCAGATACTCCAAAAAGGAACTCGAATTAAGGAAAATTAAAGGTTGCATATTTTGCTCTTATGCGATTACGCGAAGGTGTTGCCTGATGGACTCATAATATTCAGTTCACTCCTTATAAAGCTGCGTTTGTCCATTTCGTCCAGTATTGCCTAAAAGTGGGAGGAAAAATAAATCATAATCCTTCCTTTTAAAGTTACTTGTAATCAACAGTCATGCGCTGAATCCACACATGATTTCATATGTACCTAGTAAAAACAAGAGGGTAAAACACTTGTCCACAAGAGGCAACAGGGCAGACAGAAAGTTTTATTTTTTCTACGAAGTCAGGAAACATGTACTTGCTGTTCCTTGAATCATCAAATGGGCGAAATGACTTAAATTGTTTTCGGTCATTTCAAAAAGATTTCGATCTGTAACCGAAAGAAAACACCTTGCATGTATCTCGAAAGTCGCTTTGTTTAAAAAAATGTATATTATCTCATGATACCCTAATCAGATGAAATAGAATTTGCCAAAACAATAACACTGGCAAAAGCTTACCTTTTGATTTCAATGTCTTTTGCACCGGGTCAATCTTCGGTAAAACCTTGCAAAATATTGAAATGTTCTCTGGCGTGTGTTGCGTAACTTGTAGTGCAAAGCACTGTGACACGGCGTAGTATTGTTCCTAATTCATTCAATGTCTCACTTTGCAACATGGTGCCAATCAGGTGCATTCCAAGCTTAAAATGTTTTTTGAAGCTGCAAGAACAAAAACAAAGAATTTTGTCCAAGATTTTGACTTGCTATAGCATGCAGGGCTGCAGGGACAGATATGTTCACGTTGACAGTGACAACATCACAGATCTTACCTCTGTTTCACAATTTCCTTCGCAATTTTCATGAAGTGGCTTCCGCACGTATGGAGAAAGGGAGGTTCTGTCAGTGAATGTGCTATGATGAAGCATCGATCCAAATAGCTTTTTAAAGTCTCTTTGAAAACGATTCATTTTATCAGCGCTATACTTCGGTCACAAATCAACAACTTTGTAGCGTCTTTTTACTCCTGTACAAAATATCAGGTTAAATGTGACGATTGGCGGTGCGACACATTACTGTTTCACGCTGGAAGAGCAAATAGGTAGGTTCTGTTTTCGGTCTTGTTCTCCACTCCAATAAAAATTTTTCCTGCGACGTTTGTGTCATGTGAATCTGCTACAGTGTACAAACACGTTGTTACTACGATACTGTGTGTTTTGCGGCAAATATTGAAATATTAAGTTAAATCTGACGATTGGCAGAGCGACATTATGGCTGTTTGATGCTGGAGGAGCAGCAGTTTTTGGTCTTATCCTCCCCTCCATGAATACTTGGGCTCGGAAAATGTTGTAAAGTTTTTTCTTAATTCAAGTCTTTAACCCGAAAACCACGTGACCAACACAAAGGTGTTAGGAGTGCAGCACGTTGCGTGGTGCGATAGTTGCCATACATTTCCTCAGGTTGCTTACTTGCACATTCTGATGGCACGAACGATATCTGATGTACATTTACTTCTTCTTCTTCGTCGTTTGAGCAAGTTGTTACAATACACTGTTTGGCCGCACTAGATCTCGGGCAGTTGTTGAGCAGCCGATCGATTGTCTCATCATCCAGAACCGTCAGGCCGTGCAGTCCATGGGGAGGTCGATGGATTGGACATTGGAGGACAGCATGGTCGACGGTTTGTTCTTCTGCGGCACACTCACAGGCCGCAGAGGAGGCCATACCACATTTGTACAAACATGAGCGGAAACGCCCGACACGGGTACATTTTCTTTGCATCTGTGTCAAGAGCAAAACTTAATTTTCGGTGTGTGGCATCCAAGTACCTTAAATGGCCGGATTTTTGTATGTTTTTTTTTTCAGAAATGTCGTTAGATTTAAAGTTCTTTCTTAAAACAGATTCGTGTTTCCAGAGTGGTGCAGAGGGTAGGGAACTCATGATCTCCTCTTACACAAGTAGACGTGTTTTAATTCCTATTGGGATAAAACCGAAGACTTGCAAAACGGTATTTAGAAATTTCACAGTACTCAACTTGTGCTGATTGGCTGTCTGAACAACACCAACAAGATTTGCACCAGTCATTGCACTGCACGTTCCCGCTGCGTGTTAAGACTTATGGGAAATATTCACATTCCACTCTCTCCTTTTTGGCAGTGGACAATGTCTGTCATGGGTGCTACCGCAGAAATGGCGTGATCGCTGTTGGATAAATCATATATTAAGATTTCAGCTCGCACCGCAGACAAAGTAGTTTCAGGCGAATTAGTTCTTTTCATGGAAAACGCAAATGTATGAAAAAGAAACGAGAGCACCTTCTCATTAGTCATCTCAGCAACAGACCAACTGGAAACTTGATGTAGCAACAAGACGCATCAACTCAAGACGCCCAGACCAAATGGGAACTGAGTCGAGAGAAGCGAAACACGGAACACACGTAATGAGCAAAACAATCAACGTGCATCGCTCTCAACGTGCATCCCGCAGCGAAAAGCGCGCGGCATTCTGCAAAACTGTTGATCGTGCCACTGCCAAACGAATGTGCACGTCACAAACAAAAAATGTCAATCACTACACCAACAATCACTACAGGATTTTTTAAGTGAATATTATTGTCCGCACTTAATTGTGCGAGGTGGACCGAAAACAAAGAAGATGTGCGACGTGTATGACCCATTGAATGATTGCACAGCATGCTTTATACTGGTGTGATTTGTGACTTGCTTTGCCATAGAAGGTAATACAATCTGAAACAGACATGAAGTGAAAACCCTGTCTTTAACTCTTCCCAAGGTTTTGTAGGAAAAAACACCTTTTGTAAATCGACCGGGCGGAGCGCAGTGTCATGCTAGTGAAAAAACATGCCAAACTGATGTCACTGTTTTTAATTTCTAAGTGCTGAAACAGAGTGTAAGAACGTATGATCGAGACAGGCCCATTCTCCGTTATCTCGCCCATGAGTGGGCCGAACCAGTTCCCAGAAAACGTTTCTGGGTCCGACGCGGCTCCTTTTTCAAATATCAATTTTCATAAAACTTACGCTGAAAAAACGACGTTACATTTCTTGCTTGCTAGTTTGATATATGATTGCTTCATCACTTGGTAGAATTACTGTAGCATGTGCATTCAGTTGTCCCACTGCAACCTATCTAATTATGCGGGCGGAATAGACTTCGTGTTTTGAAAAATAGTTTAAAATAAAGCAGAAAATTAGCCAGGCTGGTGGGTCTGTCGCAGATTTTTGTGGTATGTCAGAGCAAGTCCTACCTTAGTAAGGAGCAGAAGCTCCAGAATTAACTGAAATATGGTTGCAGCTAAAACGTTTTTTGCAAAATCACAGCCTGTCTAAAGTATAACTGTTCATCAGCGAACGACTTGTTTCTGAAGTGATAACTTCATTCTTGAGAAAACATGTACTTTTTCGTATAAAGGCAAGACTAAGCAGACTGTACTTGGTTAAACTGTCAGTTGGACGGCAGTGGCTCAGTACTAAAGTGTCCACCTCTCAATAGGAAGGTTGGGTGTTCCATCCACGCCCACTGTGTGAATTGCTGTAGTGCTCCTTGGGCAAGAGCGTTCACCTCAACCGCCCCGGCAAGAAGCATAATTCAGGCTTCGGCCTGCCGCCAACAGCATATCAACTGACTGGCCACATCATAACAAACAACGAATTTTGGATGTTTTACCACTGCATCGTGGACCCATTTTGGTGCTCCTTTGAACCAGATATTCATTGCTCTTTTTGTCAAGTAACATCCAGAACTTTGATTTGATTTTCACCCAAGAGGACAATGTCAGCAATACTGTCCTTGATTTAATGCGTTTGTTCATGTACTTCATTCTTTGCTTGTGAGAACATGATTGATCGAGGACCAGGTTGCTGTGCTTCTGAAATTGCGAGCAGTTCGGTAATGTATTTCTTCTTTTGTTTCGCTTGTTTCCTACGCACCATGCACAAAAAGACACATATTTGGCAACTTGTCGGTGCGAAGTGTACATTGCGCTTGTGACATGCACTTTGGAACAGCTGATGTTATTTCTGTTAGTAAATGTTACGTCACTATTTCCCTTGAAGCAAAGCAAAAAATTTGGCTACGTCCTGAAGCAAAACTTAATTGACCGTTCAGGAAATCTCTACGGTCGATGTAGTACAGTGTTTTGCTCTTTGCATTTTTATTTGTGGTACTGTACTACTTGTCCTGTCTCCAATGAAGATATAGACAGAAAATTGTTTGAAATCGGAAACTTTTCCCAAATTTTTGTGTGGATCTGTTGCTAAACCAATAAATATTTCAAGATGCTGTTGTACTTCAGTGCCAAGTGCGCATTTATCAGGTTTGCATTTCAGGGTCAAGTTATTATTGCAGTGAGTCTTCAGTTTTAGAATTTCGTACAACAGACATTGGCGTCACCGTTGGGTCGCTGCTCGCTAGCATCTTGGCATGATGTAATGCAGTGCATTATTGTGAATCTTCTTCAAAAACGATGCAAATTTTTCCAGACTGGACAGAAGCCTTGCAGACATCACAAAAAAGCATTCTTACCTTGAAGCGGAACACTTGGCTTCGTGTAAAGAGCTGAGTGAATTGAAGAAGGAAAGAGATTCGATGCAGCAAACTATTCATCTCCTTCGACAGGTTCATCTCGTGGGTGCATTCGTAGCTTTGGTTTGCGAATTCGCTTAGTTACTCCTATCTGTGTTCAGGACAAGGATTTCCTGACAAAGAACTTGTCGGAGACCAGCGCCAAACTGGATTCGTCAGAAGACAACCTACGCCGCGCGCAAAACCAACTCGAGCAAGTCAAGCAGGCTCGAGAAGAACTGTATGAGAAGTATGCCACGTCTAGGGACGAAGCGCGGGTGGTGTACGAACGAAGGCTCCAAACGGAATTGGATCGAATTAGGTATGTAACAGACAGTTGAGCTAACCTGCGAGCAGGCGATAGAACGCGATCCGCACTTCGCATTGGTTGGTTTCGTAAGAAGAATGCCGAGTGTAAAACCAGTGGAGGAAAACTGGAAAAACGAGCATCACTATCTCGCATGAGTTAGTTTTTTTGGGTTGCATCTTGGCGCACCAAAGCCCCGATGGCAGTCCGATGTAGATGAAATAATGGGTGGGAGTAAAACAACTTTAAATCTGAAGACGTTAAACGCAGTTTGTGTTTTGCTTCGTGGCACGTTTGTGTAGAGTGGTTTCAATGCGCGCTCAACACCGGTGTTGAATACCAGGTTACAGACCGAAAGCGAGTTGGAAAGACTCAGATCCGGCTCCAGGGAATCGTTCGAGCGGGAAAATCGGAATCTCAGGGAGGCGAGGGACATTGCTATGCAGGACAGAGACCAGGTAATCGTGAGTGTTGCACCTCGGGGTAAGTAAGAAGAAACGAGCAGCTGCACGTCCTTACCACACCAATGATTTTGCTTTTAGTGATGCTTTGCGCTTGTCTGCTGTAACTTGCTGTTGAGGTACTAGAGGGTATTTTTTTACAAAAAATTGCATGTTTTACACGTGACGCAAAGTTGGCGATGACGAGAGCTAAAACCTCGCATGCTGCTGACGTCCACAGTGATGACATTACGTTTTTTGGTGTTAGGACTGGCGAAACAAATTGTTGCACCGTGAGACTTCATGTGTTGCACGCCATGTCGTAATATCTGCTTGTCAAAGTGACTTCCAGGAAACCGTTATGAGCTGGATTATCTGCTTCCAGCGATATCAGCAGGGTTGTCCATGGGACATATTTATCTGTCCCATTCCCATCCCATAGCAATTTATGCCTATCCCATCCCATGGGATGTTTCCCATGGGATTCCCATGGACAAGCCTGGATATCAGGCTCAATGCTAACCTTGAAATTGAGGAAACCATGCAAATGCCGAGCGATTCGCAAGGTTTGTGCCAACTTGACCAAACTGCTGCACTGCAGGGTCAAATATTCAGGTGGCAGCATGTGGCTTCGTCCGGTCGTAACTATTTTCTGGCATTCAGTGACCTGCGTGCGTTTTGCGCAGTCGGTCAAGCTCCGGGATGAGGCGGAGAAGCGGTGTGAGATGTACGCCGGTGAGCTGAAAGCGCTGGAGTCGAGCATAGACGCGCGTGTATCCGATTATCAGAACGAAGCGAGGATCAAGACTTTCGAACTTGACCGGCTGCAGGTTCGTCACCTTGCTAAGCGGTGAAGGCAGCTCGTTAAAATGTTACTGCATGGGAATATCGAGCATTGTCTTTTTTACCAGTTACATTTAAGTCAGTTAGCCATAACATTCATGTCTAATAATGCCATTGAAGGTATGCTATAATTGCAAGCGCCTTAATCCCACCATTGTTATTCTCGTTACTTGCGAGAACTAAGCCCTAAGTCCCGCATTGTACTTTATGCTGATGACACGTACCTTTGTTATCTGAGAAAAATTTGAATGATCTGAACTTTTCGGTAAACTCTGACCTTCTTAAAGTAGACAAGTGGATGCGTTTAAATAACCCAGGTTTTTTAAGGCGTTTTAGGGACCCGATTCGGGTCCCTAGAATTTCAAATCGGGTCCCTAGAATCAGAGAAAATTATCATCGGGTCCCTAATATCAGAGAAAATCAGGTCCCTAGAATCAGAGAAATCGGGTCCCTACAGATCCGAACCGGCTTCCAAACATTTTCCTTAAAAAAGAAACCTGAATAACCAATCAATAAATACTTCAAAATCTTACATGCTAACCAGCAGGTCTTTCAAAAACCATGGATAACCCACACTGTCCTATTTTCGGTTCAAGTAGTTAAAACGATGTGCCGTTAAGAGAAACGTCATGTATTGATTACTTAGACCTCCTCACTGACTGTAAAATCTTCTTATGTACAATTGGTGAGAACTAAATTATCGCGTGCATCTCGTTTCTTATTTAAACTTCGAAAATCCGTTCCTTTACTGTTTTTAAGATGATCTTCTATTAAAGCCTTATCTATTGTCATTTACTATACTGCAGTGGTTGTCAAATTGTGGTAAATTTGTGGTACGAGCAGCTTTCCTGTCATATTCGAAAAGCTTTGCTAATTCGTTACTGTGTTATAATTCGTTCGTGTGTTATGCTAATGTTGCTAATTCGTTTATTTGCTATATTAATCTGACGTACATTTTGAGCAAATTACGTTCTTCTGAAACCAGGGGTGTACACTCCAACATTAAAAGAACATCAGGTGGTATGCGATCTCAAAAAGTTTGAGAACCACTGCTATGCTGTATTGTGCCAGCTTACAATTCCGTCCTACAGCCATTAAACGCTTTGCACAATAATATATTAAGATTAATGACGTTTAGTAATTACAGTTGTCGCGTTAGTCCTTTTCATAAAAATCTTAATGAAGTTAAATGATATCTATCGATTTGAATGGCAAAATTGATGCACAACTACGTCACAGTGGGTTACCCAAAATATGAAAAAATTTTTCAAAGCGCATCATGTGTGCATTCTTTCTAACCCAGATTCGCTAACAATAAAAATTAATTAATGCAAAAAGTTTCTGCAAATGCTGGAAAAAGACTATTTGTTTCAGAGTGGCTGCACTCTGCAGATAAATAGAACAAAGTCTTTGCCCCATGTCACCTTCTGTAAACATTTTAAAGATCTTTTATCGCATATCAATAACTTTGTTCTTATTTAGCCATGTTTCGATGTATGCCTTATTGTTTTTGCATCTGTTGTCTCAAAGAATGTGATACTTTCATTTGCTTGGTTTTCCTGATTGGTATATGATATTTTTACATTCAACCCTTGTGCTGTGTTTATGCATGATGGCACTGCATTTGATATTACCAAGTTTTACGGCACGTCCATTGAATAACTTCGTTTTTTTGGCATCCTAGTTATGAATATATTCCAGCAGTGTTTATGTCCCCATTGCTGTACTACATCGTAACGACTAAAATACTCAAAAAAACTTTGTTTCCTCTTCATTTCATTTCACATCAACTCTATCTTTGCTTATTCCTATATTTGCCGTTCGAATGTGTCAAACAAAAATGAAGCACCGAAGATTAGTTCATTTTGTTAACAGCTGATTCGATAAGCTGGTAATTGCGTTGAAGTTGGTATCGGTGCTTTGAAGAGAACAGTTTGTTGCAATGCGGGTCTGTGCGTTTTCAGAACAATCAATTGAAAACGCTGTTTCTGTTTTTGGTTTGTGTCACTGTCAGTGAAAGCGTCTTCTTGTGCTGCAGCTTGTTCACGAAGAGACGTGCAAGAACTTGGACAAAGCCCAAGAAGACAACGAACGTTTGTCCCGAAAGCTGGAAGTCGTAACCGCGGACTACGGAGAGCTGCAGAGGAGCACGGCTGCAACTGACGCTGAACTGCGAGTGACGGTTCGCGATCTAAGAGCTCGTCTGAATACGTATGAGCAAATCGAGAAGGTGACAACATTTATCCAACAGACATTGTTCGTGTGTTTTTGCAAAATTGTTGGAAGGACCGTTAGTAGTTACCGCAGGGAGATGTGAATGAAGCTCGTGTTGGAAATGATGTGATGATATTCTCCATTTTGTAGCATCTTAATTTCTTTAGTGTGCTTTCTACTACCTAGGGTTTGTTGACCTTTTCCCTTCCTCGATGTACTCTAAACCGCTCATGTTCTTTAATGACTGCATGATGGAGATGCCGTCTCTAATCAGCTCAGTACGTCGTATAGGAGATGGACGACATAGTAATGCAAGCTGCAGAAGTGGAAGTCGCCAGCGACCGCCACGGAGAGGTGAACGAAGCCGAGAAAGTGCTTTTCTCTTACGGTTACGGTGCCAATATTCCGACTACAGCAAAACAGCGGATGAAGCAAAGCGTACACTTGGCCCGAAGGTACTTCAGTTATCGCTACATACGTGTGCTCTGTGTGTAACTCCATAAAAAGCATGGCCGCTACGGAAAGCCCGTGACTCCGGAACTTCGTGGGTTCTGCATAAATTGTGGGATAAAGAAGTCTGATTTCTTGTCTTGACGAGACATTCAAGGAAATTTGGCTGACGGTATCTCGCAATATCTATCTTGTCGAAGTTGAACATGATCACATCTTTGTTTCCAGAGTTCTACAACTGGAAAAAATCAACACTGGTTTGCAATCCGAAATTCAGCGGAGAACCGAAGATACTGAGAAGGTAACGCCACTGCAACCTCACCTGGTGTATGATGCTCATGTACCTGTAAAAACCTGTAATTCGAGAACATATGCCAGATGAAACGATTGGCAACTTTATCAGATTCGTACGGTTTCTTTAGGATGAAGTCATTGATGACCAGGGTGCCAACATCCAAGCAGGTTGCAGTCCGCACACAGCGGTTGTTATTTTTACCGACTGCAACTGGTTCGTTTCGCCGTTGCCGCAGCTGTTTCATAGTATAGTAACCTAAGCATTTTATAAGAAAATACAACTTAAGCGTACTTTTCAGCTCTCCCAAAAACTTGCCACTGCAAACCAGCTGCTGGAAGAAACGCGTCAACCTTACAGCTACCTGATAGAAAGCATGAGGAAACGAGACGAAGACCTTGAAAGCCAGCGAGGCATGATCGCTGACATGGAGCAGAGGATCGATGAACTTAAAATCGAAAATGAAGAAGTACGTAACCATGTAAATGTTGCAGGCAGTGCGAAAGAAAACCTTGTATTTAGTTTGGCTTAATTTGTTTTTGGCGCACCCGTCTGCGAAGGGCCCGCGTTGATATTATTCAGATCTGTTAACCACTGTTGGTGCATATCATAAGATTTGTGTTCGTTGCAGCAGACTTTTCAGTTCAGTTTATTTAGCACCCCGATCACGTAGAGCATAGGTTCTCAAAGTGCTCCGTACGGAGCCCCAGGGCTCCGCGAGAGAAACCTCGGGGCTCCGCGAGCTGTTCGTTTACTTATGTTTTTATTTTTAGAAATCTATTGTGGGGCTCCGTAAATTATGGTCAATCTCTTCATGGGCTCCATAACACCAAAACTTTGAGAACCCCTGACGTAGAGAACATGTGGTCAGGAATGAATGGGTAGGAAGCGACGGCCGTAGCTGTCATTGGGTCGCTGTCCCCACAAGTTTATGTAAAACGACAAAATGCAAGTGAGATATTATTGTGAAAAAACAAAGAAGTTGCAAATAAACAACGCCACACAATGAACAAAGCAAAAAAAACATTCTGAATTCAATCGATTTGAAATGCAGTTTGCAACTGCGGCAATCTGCATCCGAAAACGTTAAGCCCACACATAAGCGATCCCCACAACAGGGCTATCTGTTGAAATAGCCTGTTATGATCGTCTCGACTTACTTGCACGTAGGTTCAACCTTGTGATTGAAGTGTGTTCAGAAGATGTGGGTTTCGCAGCTGATTTGGAAAATTAATCCAGTTGTACGTTTTGCACCAACCATTTCTATGCTTTTCACCTCTCGATTCGTTGTGAAGCCACTTTACTTTAATCCAGACTGCAAACGCACTGTTTTCGTTTTTCCGCAGTTACGCGAGACGAAGAGAGTGATGTCTTGCGACCTCGAGCGCTTGCTGAACCATCGGCAAGAGATGGCTGTTTTGAAACGCACCATCGCCAGCATGGTGCCGCCCCAGCACCTCGGTGCCGACGACGGCAACCTTCTTCGATCGCTGGCCACACGCCGGAAATCCACCCCTGTCCGTGACGACCTGACCACCCAGGGCAAACGGAGCAGTGAAGAGAGCGACCCGCGCTTTCCCAGCCCGGTCGTTTTCACGCGACAAGATAAGCGGAAATTCAACAAAGAGCGCCACCGGAAGTTGAAAGAACTGCACGAGAAGCTTTAGTGTTTCGCGTATTTGTGACTGATGCAAAGTTGATTTTCAATTGCAGTTGCTGTGGGCGAAGTCCGTAGTTGTGTTCTTTGTCATGTTCGTGTAAATTTAGAGCCACTTGAGGTTAAGGACTGCGTTATTTTTGAACTGCTCGCCGAAACTTGGGAGTAGATCTCGGCATTCGATCCGATGTTACGGTTTGTTCGTTAAGCCGTCGTCGTTTTGAAGTCGACCCCGTTGTTTAGTGTTTCGCTTTTCTGTGTA
>Ga0210059_1009535_pt1 | contig 15152 bp, 8 predicted proteins | sample Ectturendosymbi2_FD_188042 | JGI IMG/M metagenome (GOLD analysis project Ga0210059, IMG submission 188042) | Ecteinascidia turbinata endosymbiont from Florida, USA - Sample 2 (SPAdes) (version 2) | ecosystem: Host-associated > Tunicates > Ascidians > Unclassified | place: Key West, Florida...
TTATACCGTATATAAAATTGTCAATCGGATTTGGCTGAATAGTTGCAAAATGCGGTTGTTTTGCAACAATATAGGCAGTCCCGTCACCACGGGGGGCTTTGGTGGGCTTGGCCCTCCCAAACAAAGCGCCAAGCCCCCCCAAATTGAAACGTGAAGCACTATGAATATGTGAAGTTTTGGTTAGTTTTATAATGTCAAGCCCCCCCCTGCGAAAACGCAAAGCCCCCCGCAGAACCGCAAAGCCCCCCTATTGAAAACTTTCTGGCAACGGTTCTGAATATAGGTTACATTTTTTGTCAAGACAGTTGATATCTCGAATGGATAAAACTCATACACATTTGTTCAGCGGTGTACATCTTCGTCTGACATTACCCTCTCGAATCACACCCCCTCAATTCCGACGCTTTTTGTGCAAGTCTTCGTTTTCACGAATTATGTAAAACTTCGGTACGTAGACTAGAGATTGTAGTCGGTGGGACTTTTTTCCAAGAGTTTACCCTCTCAGGGTCTCCAAGTGGAATTTTTTGTTTATTATGTGCTCGAATGCTCATGCACGCGTCTCCTCCACGTTGTTCATCGCGTAAAGTTTATAAATGTTTTTCGCGTGTGTTGTGGGCTACAGCTAGCTCACATGATATAGACTTTGTACTGAAGATAAACAGTGAAAAAAAGTAGTAGAAGAGGTCAAACTATCTTGCTGTCAATTCTTGCATTTCTGCTGCTTACCAAGGGTTCTTCCATTTTACTGCAAAGGGCAATAAAACTCTTAAAAAGTCTAAATTGATTTTTGTACAAAAAAGACAGAAATACCCTAATCTAAATAATTGCCACAAACATGAAATAGGCCAGTAGAAAGGGATGATAATAAGACATCAGAGCAACAGCCCAGAACACTATCGTACAGTAAAAACAAAGTCATGATCTGATCACAAACGCGAGATCAAATAACAAAGGCACTCACATAAACAGGCCCTATCCAGGTTTTAAAGTTTGGGGAAAATACATTTTCGGGGGAAAAGATTTTTGTTTCTGTTATATGTATAAAATAACTTTTTCTGGGTACAACAAAATTTGTGGGAAAACAACAAAATTTGGGGGCTACTGTCCTCGAATGGCCCCCGTGGCTATGGACCTGCACACACACAAAAAAATGTTTTCATCAGACACGTACCGAAAACGGAACAAAACAAGCGAGTAAAGCGAAAAAGAGCAAAATATGAAGTAAAAGTAAACAAAAGCGGCCTTAAACTTACGTCAAGGTGAACCTGAATATCCAAACAACATATACTGCTTCCGCAATTTGTCGCCTGCCACAACTGCGGGTGCGGACAACGAGGTTTCTGCTTAAACCTTGAAACAATCGAGATGATCAGCACGGTTTGAACCAAGTGTTTACCATTGTTGTCTCCCGCACAAAAATTAAGAGACTCTTGAGATGCGGCGTATTGTGTGCCTTCGATGGCGTGGAAGCTCTAGACACCTTGAAACGATGAACACCTTTGGGTGACATTACAAATAAGAGTAGCCTTGTGCGGAGTAAGGCAATGAAGCAGTTAAAAAACGTTACAGCGTTCCGGTAAATTGGTTCGGTGTTTTTGCTGAGGTTAGCGTGGTGGTGGATTTAGATATTTAGAGAAACATCGAGTTTATGCGCTTTCTATCAAAGTTTCGTATTTTCTTCGCCCACTTTCTGCGTATTAATGGCAGTAAACAAGATCGTGAGTGATGTACTTCTGTTTACAATTGTTATGCGCCAACGAACGTCGGTGGTTTATTGCATGAGCCACAAAAACCATCAATATTTTAGTTACTCGATGCATTTTTCATGCACAGTGCGGAAGCTAACAAATTTGTTGATGGCGACGGTCACTATAAGGCAAGGCATCAGTATCAAGAGTGAAGGGAGTAGCAGCTCACCTAGCAGCGAAACTCGCCCTCAGCTTCCAGTCAGATATCAGATACGGGATAAACAAAATAATTCTTTAAGATAATGTTGCAGAGACAGCGCAGTATTCTCGATTCTTTTACCAATGGCTGTCAGGGAAAAAACGTCCTCATCTTAATATTCTCTGGAATTTGAATGATAACAATGAGTATTCAAATTGCGTAGTATTTCGATTGTTGTTTTGTCAATATGCGCGTTCTCGTATGCTTTTTGTAACTGATACGGGATTTCCGCGGGTGTTTTTCACGTTTTTTTGGTAATGCAGCTCTATTCGTCGATATGACAAATACGTTATATCAAGGCTAGTGAAATATTACTGAAGCAAAGAAAAGCATTTTCCGGCGTAGAAGAAAATGGGGAACGGAGTAAACAAATGTAAGTAGAGATTAATTTTACGTAATTTCTGCAGAAACTTGCTTGTACCAACAATTCAGGTTTAGTATATTCATGGCTGGTTGTGTGATCAGTTGGTTGTTCTGCAACGTGTAAGCATAAGTTATAAAAAATAGCCCACCATAGGGATCAAAGCCACATGTTTGCAATTTGGTTTCTGCGAATGTCTTGTTGCAAACTGCAAACAAATGTAACGTATACCTGGGAAGAAAAGTTAAATTGAAAATAATGAATTAACAAAAGTTATTTATCTTATTATACTGACGAAATGCAGACAAAACAGTTTATCTTCTAATGTTGATTTACGGATATTTTCCGTACGGATATTTCGACATGCGCCGTAACGTCATTACCTGAACACCAACAAACAAGTTTTAATTAAATCTCATCAATTTCACTGTTTCATCATCAAATAATCAAAACCTCAATTTCACAGAAAATTGTTACGTTTGCGTTTTAACAAGGGTAAATTTTCTTTCAACGTTTATTTTATTGCCTGTCTTTTTTATGAAAAGGTTTAACTTTCGCTTCTGATGCTATTTCAACGATGGAAACAGTCGTTTTTTGGAATCAATACACACGATGTTTAACTATTTTGGAATAGTTATCTCTCCCAGCTTCAGATGCAACTTAAAATTCCATGCCCACAAGTGACCACTTTTGCGTAACGGCAAGCGCTACACGGGGAAAGCCTTCTACGATAGAGCAGCAATAGAGAGCACATGCCATGATCACTCTATGCTGCTTAGGTCTACCCGGTATTATACACTTTTCAGCTAGCTTCGATATTTATTTGTGGTGACTATCGCATCAGTTTGTCATGTGATGGTACTTGTACCATTACATCACTATCTTTCTTTCAGCACATTTCAGTTGTTTATGTGTAAGCTGTACTGCATACAACCTGGAATTTCAAGTCATGGTTGGGTATAAATCGGGATAACCCAATAACAAATGCATAGAAACGTATTTTTTGACTAAAAACTCTGCGGACCTAGGCTAACCGAAGCTTCTTTGCATGAAAAAGCTTTAAAATCAGTTGCATTTTTTGCATGAAGACCTATTTAACTTCTTGCTCATATTTGCTTAGTATTTTCGAGCGGTGGGTTGATGAAGAACCAGTGGAGAGCGTTGACATGGGACGAGCAGTAAGTTTTTCTTTTACCTTTTTACTTTCTTTAGTTTTTTTTCTTTTTTCACCATTGTGATTGGTATTGATGTGCAGTCGTTTATTTTCGAGCGATTGAAAGAGAAACTTGGCCAACGACGCAAAACAAAGCAGACAGTTAAAAGAATGTTTGTATTTAACAGACGTTTTCAACTTTGAAACACACATTCCTTAATGCTGCAGCAAAACCCGGAAGTGCGTCATGACTTTCGTTCTTTGTCACTGATGAGCAGCAAGGTTTTCTGTGTAGTGCTCTACTGATAGGTTTAGATAAGTTTTTGCTTTCAAACAATCATACATTCCAAACGATTTACACATTAAGAAATTATCATGTCTGAGAAAGTGTTCGTTGCTTCTAACTTTTTTGTTAACCGTTGTATGCTCCCCATACACGTTATGAAAAAATGCTTATTACATTATTCATTACTTTTCAGGTTATCTAGGCCATCAGTGTGCCACTTCAACAGTGCTTCTGAAGTTAGGAAAGCATTTAGAAGCGTAGCCAGAAAAACATTCAGAAGGGACAGGAGTTTCCTGTAGACAACGCTGTCGTCTTAGTTTAAGATTCAAATGGCGTATTTCTACATCATGGGTAGCACTACGAATCCTTCACCTGCAAAACTGTGAAAACGGCATGTTTCTGCTGCTTCTGGTTTACCGTTAGTCAAACCATTCAATTCTGTTTGAAAGCAAAAACGGGAACAATTACGCAGAGATGAGAAGATCAAATAATCATTAAATATTTGGGTGAGAAGATCAAATAACCATCAAATATAATAATCATCGAATACTAAATAATCATTAAATAAATTAATCTTTACGGCGTATTTCTATATCATGGGTACCACTACGAATCCTTCACCTGCAAAACTGTGAAAACGGCATGTTGCTGCTGCTTCTGGTTTACCGTTAGTCAAACCATTCAATTCTATTTAAATGCAAAAACGGGAACAATTACGCAGAGATGAGAAGAACGTCAAGACTCGATCTACTGTTTCATCTAGCATTCGGAATGGGCAGACCCGTAGCCACGTGGGCATTCGGCGGTAATGCTCCCCCCAACTTTTTTTTGGGCCCGCCAAATTTAATTGTGCCCGGAAAAAATTGTTTTAAACAAATAATAAAAACAATATTCTTGTCTCCCTAATAATGTGTTTTCACCCTAGAAATGTATTTTGCCCCCCAAACCTTAGAACCTGGCTACGGGCCTTGGAAAGTCAGACAAAATTTGGAGTATCAGGCAAAGCGGATAATTTTGCAAAAAAATTTACAATGCATTTGAAAGAACATTTATTGTGATAGATAGTTGAAAATAAAGTTGACAGCAGCGTTATGCTACGTGGAAGTTCCATACCTTATGCGTTCTTGGTTTGAAAATCAAAATGTGAGTTTCCCAAGTGATTGCAAACAGGTTTCAAATACGAAGCCTTGGTAATTTCGGCGTAATAGTCTCATCACAGCACAACGGAGCTGACTTTAATCATTCCAGTAAAGTGTCACTGTGGCCCTAAAACCTGCTACTTCAAATAATTTGTAAAAACAAAAAGAAATTTTGTGACCGTTACCAACTCGTTAAGTTACACAAAAAGGTTTACTTGTACGAACGAACATGTCTTCAGTAACTTTCAATTTGCAGTGTTATTCAATGCCACAAAGCGATTCCATCAGGTTGTAGCAAGGGGCAAGCTGGTGTCATTTCTTAAGCAAACATATTAAGTGCTGTTAAAAGGCATTTTAACTCTAAGTGTTTTCTGGCTTTCAATCGTACACAAAAATACGTGTACTCTGCAAAATTTTGCCCATTAAGGTGATAAACTCTTTGCATGAGCAAGACAAAAAGAAGTTGACAATGCATCAAGTCTATAAACCAGGGGTCTCAAACACGCGGCCCGCGGGCCGCATGTGGCCTGCGAGGACCTTTTGTGCGGCCCGCGATGCTTTTTGGAAATTTTCAAATAATTAGCATTGATTTTATTATTTTAATTTATTCAAATAATTAACATTTACGTTGCCAAATTGCGTTGAAAAAAGATGCCGCGAAATAAGTGAATCAAACCTGAATGGTACCCAGTGCGGTTTTCGTCCCGGCCGTGGCAATACAGACCACATTTCATTCTTCAGCAAAATTTTGAGAAATCTTGGGACCAGGGTTTTTTTAAGGAAAATGTTAGGTACCCGATATGGATCTGTAGGGACCTGATTTCTCTGATTCGAGGGACCCGATTTTCTCTGATTCTAGGGACAAATGATTAATTATTTTCTCTGATTCTAGGGACCGATGATTATTTTCTGATTCTAGGGACCCGATTTTCAAGTGTAGGGACCCGAATCGGGTCCCTGAAACACCTTAAGAAACCCTGTCTTGGGAGTATGCTAAAGACGCCTTCGCATGCTTTGTCGACCTCGAGAAAACATACGACCAGGTTCCTTGTGAAACGTTTTGGGGAGTGTTGCGTGAGTACGGTGTTGACACCCGCATGTTGTTGGCCATCAAGTCACTGTATTCCTGCTCAGACGTGCGTCCGTGTCGGGAGAGTTACATCACGACCGTTCACCGTTGGTGTTGGAGTCCGACAAGGGTGTGTGCTCTCACCGCTTCTTTTCATAGTTAACATCAGTGGCTCTCAAACGTTTCGGTGAAGGGAGCCAAATCCAGACCTACAATTTTGTTGGAGAGTCTTACCAAAATATTTTAACACAATTCAATTCACACGTTTTTTTACAGCGGAACGAAGTCTGTAACACAACACATTAGACGTTTTATTGAAAGACTGCTGAGGGTCGCGCAAAGCGTGCCTGGGAGCCGAATGTGGCCCTCAGAACCGGAGTTGAGATCCACTGGTCTCATGAATTGGATCGACAGTCACAGCCGAGTCGACCAGGGTGTCACAGTCGGGAGGTTCAGGATCAACCGTTTACTTTTTGCAGACGATTTGGTACTGCTAGCATATTCTCAACAGTCTTCAGCATGCACTCGATCGGTTTTCTTCTGCGTGAGACCGAGCCAGAATGAAAATTAGCGCTAAATATGCCGAGGTACTACTGTATGTTTCTCTACAAACCCACGGCAGTGTATGCGGCAAGTGAGCAGCAATGGTGACGTTCTAGTACCTAGGGGTGTTATTTACGTGTGACGGAAGTCGGAGCGCCAGGAGATTGATACACGGATTGGTAAAGCTAACGCGGTTCTGCGTGAGCTTTATCGCTCTGTGGCCACAAAACGGGAGCTTTCAAACACCGCAAAGTTGTCAGTTTTCAAATCGATCTTTGTTCCGATCCTTACCTATGGTCATGAATCTTGGTTAATGACCGAAAGAATATTAACTCAGGTGCAAGCACCAAAGATGGGATCTTTGCGAAGAGTCCATGGTGTGACACAGGGGCGTACCGAGGTTAGGTTGCGCAAGAAACAAGTTTGGCGCCTCCGTATTTGAACCCAAGCTATTTTGGCATTGAATGTCCTGCACTCAAGAAAAAACTTGCGACCTTGTTGCAACTTTTCGCCGCCCGCCAGTGAAACGGCGCGCGGGGCATTGTGCCCCCTCGTTACGCCCCTGGTGTGACACTTCGCGGCAAAGTGCGCGGCTGTGAAATTCGCAGGGCCCTGAATGTCGAACCACTTCTCCTAATGGAGAGAACCCAACTACGTTAGTTCTGCCATGTATCCAGAATGCCCAGCGGAAGACTAATGAGGCAAGCCCCGCTGGGTAAACCCACGGGCAAGCGACCCAGATGTCGTCCAAGGCCTAGGTGGAGTAACTGCATCTCCGACCTTGCTGCTTGGTCCCGTTTTCGTGTGAAAGAAGCAGAACTAACTGAAATTGCTGTTGACCGGGAAGTATTCCAAGTTGTTCTATGGATGTTGCTCCCGCAACCCTCCCTGAGGAAAATCGGGCATGAAAATGAATGAAATGAATAGCATTTACGTTAGTTTATTCACTGGTGTTTAAAAGTGCTCAGCTAGCGAGTGAACAAATTCCTTAGACGACTAAAATTGATTAAATAAGAACGTAGAGACGTCTAGAAATGATTTGCCCACAGGGCATTATACCTTTCGCAGGAAATAAGATGTAAAATTAAGTCCGGGTACCGCTATTGTTGCGTCAGCGTCATAATGCGGCCTGCGGTTACTTTGTAAGTCCTTATGTGGCCCACGAAGTAATTTGAGTTTGAGACGCCTGCTATAAACAATGCAAAACATTGCAGTTTTCTCTGCACGCACGCTTGAATTGCAAGCACACGGTGGCATCAGTTGTACCATCCCGTTAAGCAACATTACCTTCTACTTTCAAATTAAGCCCGTTTTCTCGATCACTTTGAAGTACGTAGTTAAGCAAAGAAAGGTCACAGTTTGGAACTTTGGTTTGATTCTAAAAGCAATTGTTTGCTTCACTGTCTAAACCCCGGCTGTATCTAAGATAAGTGGGTTGAAATTGATTTAGGTTCAATTGCTTAGGAAAAGCTTCTCTGCGTATTTTTAAAGCTATGCACTAAGGGTAGGTTCATATAACCGTCACCACTCCACAGTAACACTTTGATCATCTCAAAGTTGACATTTTAAACGTCAGCACATGACGCATACCTTCGCATGAGCGTCGGAAGGGGGGGTGCAGGGGAGGCCAAGGACACCGTGGATTTTGACAATTTCAGCAAAAAAAGGTTCTTTTCTTAGTTTCGAGTGGGAAAAAACAAATTTCACTACTTTTGGTCCCCCTAAAAAATTTTGGAAAAATCTCCTAGTGCCCCCCCTTGGAAAAAATCCTTCCGACGCCCATGGACCTTCGGCATGCATGGTCTCGGATATTCCTTCCACGAAATCCTTAAGGCGTCTGAAACGGTTAAAAGACGATGCACAATATGTTTAACACGTCGCCCTTTAGAAAGTAAAGAGGTGACATTTCGCTTACCGCAGATTTGTATAAATTAGCTCAAGCCAGAGTTTGTCTGTGGTTTTTCTCTGAAGATGTTAATTGTTTTGACAGAACACGTCACCAACTTCTTGAAACTATTAAAGAATACAAACCTCTTAGTCAAATTGACATACAGCACGCCAAGATTTTGTTGCTGGGCCACGTCAACGTTGGAAAGTCGTCATTTTTTAACACAATAAACTCTATTTTCCGAAATCACGTGACCGCACAAGCTCCAGTGGGAAGTCCACGTGACCAACGCTCCGTGACGACAAAGGTAGGTCCACTTATTATTGTGGAAAACCCGCAAGGTTTGCGTTTATGTTTGGAACACAATGAAACTGATAAATTTTCTTATGCAATTTTAGCAACTACGCATTACAGCTTGAAGGGCACCACGGTTTGGTTTCATGTATACGAGTAAGACAAAGACAAGAATATGTTTCACGTTGCTGTTACCAGCTGTGGAATGACCTTAAGACGATAGTCAAACATTCACGGCTGCTATTGCGTCTATGATGCTTATCATCCAGGAGTACCTTGACCTTCACACCAAGTTCATTCATGCTGGAATTTGTATGTTGCAATCTCAACATTATATAGTGAATATCATTTGGACGAAGAGACTCCTAAGATGCCAATCGTCGTCCAAACTGTTTATTTATATAACACACACATATATATATCTCATTCTATAATATATAAGTTAATGCACAAGAAATTAAATTTGCAACTTTCAGTATTTGAAAAGCATGCACATTTTTGCAGAGCAAAAAGAAATACTTTGAATGGAGAAATACTAGCGTGAGTGGAATCTTCACAAGTGGATAATTGCTTTTTAAACTGTAAAAGTTTTGGAAAGTTTGAATCAAAATATTAAAACTGAAACTCTTCTGCGGTTGTGAGCAGATATTGATTGACATCTGCTCATTTCTATTTTTTCAAGTATTGTGATGTATGTGTAATACAAGAGTTTACTTACGTCTGGCAAATTTCATTACATTCTTAACAAGTTTTTCACTGCATCAGGAAGTAATGCGCTAAACAGGGGTGTTGTTCTCTCTGCGTTTGGCTTGTTTTATTATTTACTAAATTATTAATGCATCAATTTCTTGATGCTATCAAATTTGTCTTCGGACTGCCCGAATTATTGCATGGATGAGAACAAAGGTGAAATTAATGTGTGTGTTTTTATGGTAGAAGTCGTTTTCTAGTGTTACGAGCAGACACGGCTTCGAGAAAAATTCAGGTGAATGGACGCGGTAAGCTGCCTGCGACCGGCTGCCTATAGGCTTGTGCAATGGTTGATTATGCTACTGATTATAGGCTATCTTTCATTCGACCAGCTTTGCAAGGTCACAGGAACAATTTCATTCGAAGTTAAGTGTAAATTGCTACCTTTCAGTCATCGCCTCGAAAGTTTCCGACACCTTTCGCTGGTTGTAGTGTGGCGCATGAGTTGCAGACAATAAACTTTGTGCAGATGCGCGGCTATCAAGTGCGACATGGCCGAGACGGTAAAGTGCTCAACTTCAAAATCGTGGACACGATGGGTCTTGAAGAGGAAAAGAGAAAGGGCTTCGAGCCTTCCGAGCTCTCGTACGTATTGGACGGACATGTACCAGATAATCATCAGGTAAAACGCAATACCATGTACGGACGAAAACCGATCTTTTTGCTTTAGATTCGCCTACAGGTTCTGTCCTGACGTGATGGCTGATAACCTGTCTTTAGGCAGTAAGATTATAAAACTTTGTCGTCGCCACACTACGTGTCACACATTCCAAATAACGCCGAGCCATGTAGTATACAGTTTGAATGGTTTTCAAAGGCGTACTACTGCTTTTCGATGTTTGTTTGCTGAATAACAACACACCGTGAAATTTCACTGACATGTGCCACGTTGTGCTATCGTTGGATTGAAATTTCGAGAGAAATTTTCATTCTTCGTTTGATACCATGGGCCCGCAAACAGGGGGGACGCAACCGGGCAATCCCCCCCAAAGGTTTGAAAACATATTCAGTTGCTAGGTACAACAACAAGTTGCAATCATTTCCCCCCCTAAAATATTAGCTGGTTATGGCCCTGGAGTAATGGGTGTACATTTTGTAGAGACGTTGCCACTATTGGTCGGTGTTGACGCGGTCCCTCAAAATGCAAATAGTTCCCCATCTGATTATTCTTTAAAAATATGGCCCGCCTTTATTTATTGCCCCCATCAACCAAATCCCGATGGAACATGCCTGGTACATTACGGGCGCTCTTAAGGGTTTTGACAATCCATGCTTTGTGGCTTTTGAATAGTTTCAGTGCGTTCTTTTCTTCATAGTTCGACCCTTCTGGAAACATTTCGGCAGAAATGCCAGGTTTTATCAAAGTGCCCGGACTACAGGATAAAATCCACTGCTGCGTTTTCGTCCTCGACGCCAACTCGATCCTGGCGTTGAGTGACGCTTTGCTGAGCAAGCTGTCCGACATGAGAGCGAAGATAACGGCCAGAGGTTTGAGTCAACCGTGTAACATTTTTATTTCAATGGGACCTTACTTTCTAATTAACCAACACCATAGTTGCTGGACTGTGGCGGTTTGTGATGAAATTCTTGATCAATCTCTACATCTTTATAAGAATGTACTGTGTATGTTTCCTGCAAAACAACACAGAGATTGTATTAAGTTTATACTCCAGAATGACGCACTTAAGATTACGTTCACGGCAGGTTTTATTTTTTCGTGTGTACAACAATCTACATTTACTCGAAACGTGTAATAATCTAAGCAAATGCTCATTTACAAACACGATCGTTTGCAAACACTGATCTACAAAGAAGTTTTCCCGTTCCTTTCTAGATGGCGATCTTTGCTTGGGTTTATTTTGAGGACAGGGCTTGTATTACCAGCCTTCTGAAAAACGTTGCTAGGTCTTAATTTCTACTTAGATCTTAGTTTGCGGGAAGCATGACATTTGAGAACTTGAGATTGAGCCACTGCAGCACAATTGGGATCAGTAGCGTATTTATGTTTGCTTCTAGGCATTCCTCTCATTGTCCTAGTCACGAAAGTCGACAAAGCATGCAGCAGCACGTGCCAGGACGTGTCGGTGGTTTACAGAAGTACGACACTACAGCATCTCTTGGCGGTGGTGAGCTTTGTATTGTCAGGTTTGCCTACACTGAAAGTTCAGTCACACGCAAAGTCAAAGGAGGGAACATTTTTTTCTAATCTCTTGTTTGTCCCAGACAATTACCACCTTCTGTTTTTAGCGTCGAAAAACAACAAACCGAAATTGTGGAGATTTTAAACGCAGTACCTGAGAGGCAGCTTTCTGTAAAGTGGTAACGCAAATCACTGCTTCATACAAAGCAAGAACGGCTGGGCCACTATTACAAACGCAGGGTACTCCAACCAAGTGACAAAACACTTTTGCTTTCCGCCCAGAATCATGCAGGATTGAATATTTTATTTCCATTTTTCCCTAGGACCTAGCGCTGACCAAGCAACAGCAAAATGTCTGATGATTTCTGATGTTGATACGAAGAGAACGCAATAACTGAAAGAGTTTGGAACCGTGTCTTGACATAAAAAGCGCCTACATACTTGCGATTCTGCAATATACAGCAGCAATATCAAAATCTATATTGAATGCAAATACATTTCAAAGCTCTATTCAAACCGTGCTGTAAAATCATGCAGTTTGCTAAACACCACAGAATGCTTCGACAGAATAGTTGCATTCTGAACAGCTCTGTATGTTTTAAACCTTTGTTCCCTTACGTATCCCTGGTAAAAATTTCGGTTTTTCAAAATTTTCAAAAATGTAGAGCCGTCTTGTTCGTTGGATTTGTACCTATTGGTAGGCGGTTTGCACACTATTTGCACGTTGGTCTATTTACAACATATGAAACGGCGTACTGAAAATCTATAGAACGAAAACGTTTGACTCATCGTGGACACGACGCCCTATCATTCGTTACTTTATCGAACTGCCAGAACAGTATAGCCGCCGTATGACTGAAGCGTTACATTCTGTGCAAAAAGTGATGAAAACGTCAAACCACAGCTTCTTGTTCGGCGACTTAAAATTTTAATTTAAGAATAGATCCCGGGAGCCAACATCGGATTTTGTTTTTCAACTTAACCACACAAATGTTACGTTAGTTGGCTTTTTCAGAAGATCGTTGGTGTATGAGGATTTATCTCAAGGTTTGCTTGAAATCGTACAAAAATTTTTCTTTTTCTAAAGATCTTACGCGTTTCTTATTATTCCACATGTTAATAAAGCAAAAAGATTGTTTCGTTGCGGATATAGTTCTAATGAAACTTATGCAATACACGCTTAGTTCATTTGCTGGCATTGGTCAATAACGCAAAGTTTCAGTGGCTTGTTTGAAAAAAGCACTTACTTATAACAGTAGACGGAAAAAACTGTGACAAGTTTAGAAAGCTTATTGCATGAACAAGACAGCAATCGCGAGTTGTGTTATTTCTGGAGAAAACACGAATCTCCAATCTTAGGCGGTTTTCATTGCTCTGGATGATTTCTAGATGTAGATTTGTCAACCCTGCAGGAAGTTTTCCAGATCTTTCCACTTCCTCTTTCCCGCATCCCTTTTCTCCTGTATAAGCTTATGTGTTTGCACTGGCATAAAGCTGTGCATTCAGAATTATAAGAGGTTGTAATTTATCGTTGGAAGAGCTTTCCTTAACATTTTAACAACAGTAATCTCACCTTAGTCTCTTTCTAGGCAAGCACGAAAATCGGCATACCGGTCAGTCACGTGCTGCCCGTCAAAAATTACACTCACGAAATAGAACTCGATCCCTGGGTCGACATTCTGGCATTGAGCGCACTGCAGCAGATGCTCCGTTTCACGGACAACTACTTGGATGAATGCATGGTGCAGACTGGAAAGGGGTAATCCGTAGGACTATGTTGCAGCAGTGCAATCGTTGAACCTGGAAAATATGTGTTCATATGTTTACTTGCACGAACCACTGTACACAGTCAAATGCTTGTGATTTTGCGTTTTTGTATGCTTTTGGAACAAGTTCATCTACTTACGATTTTTGCAGAAGGAATGGTTAGAATATATTATAAACACTCAAGTGCAACAAACAGCTGAGGTAAAGAAAGGTCTCAGGCTTCCCAAAAACGTTCAGTTGAGCTACTGTTCCAAAAACTGGTGCTCGTCTGTTGAAACTATAAACAAAGTAATTGCTAGATAGTAGGTTGATCTTGTGTTGATAGCACTGCCAGAGCTCTGGATGAAGCTAATTTCATGCATTGAATAATAACCTTAAGTAACAAAGTGAATAACATCAAAGTCTTGCGTTGGCCAATATTACTAAAAAGCCTTACAGCTAACTATTGTTTCTAGAAAAACTAGCAAAGCAGTGCTTATCATCTATTTACTGCTGTGTGGCAAAGAAAATATGAATCACAACGAAAACTTGTCTGCAAGTTGTTTGTTATGGGTGTTTTAAAAGGCCACCCGTCTTATAATCAAGCTTTCAAGAAAATATAGCCTGGGTAAACTTCTTTATTTCAAAGCTTTCTTTTATATTTATCAAGGCCTTTCCACTTGCGACTACAAATGTAACTCACATCCACGTTTCTCATTTTTATAAAAACTCAGCTTCCTTTTGGGCAGTAAATCCTCGTTTGCCTCTTCGCAGAAGTGGCAAATTGTTAAACGTCAGTACGAGAAGTATTGTTCGTGCACACCTGCCAAGTGATTACTGCTTACAACATGAAGTCTGCCCCGGCTTCACCAAACGAAATTTTGACAACCTTTTAGGAACCATGGCAATCCCCTCGTCACGGGGGGCTTTTGGGGTCTTAGACCCCCCAAACAAGGCTCCAAGCCCCCAAAATTGGAACATGAAACCCTATAAATCAGTTGAGGTTTTGTCAATTTTTAGAGTGTCAAGCCCCCCCGCAAAAACCCAAAGCCGCCCCCGCAGAAACGCAAAGCCCCCTTATTAAAACTTTCTGGCGACGGTTCTGAACCATGGACTACTGAAAAATCTTCGTTTCACATTGTTAAAGTTTCAGATAAATTAAGTAACAGTCAACAATTTCAAAGAACCAAGTCTTCCGTTATTTACAAGCATAGCACCGAATCAAGTTAGTTTTTACTCCTCAACCAACTTTCTACGTCACGGTTTGTCTCCGACCTGGAGTGCAGATGTCAAATCTTAGGATGACGTGCAGTCGGCTGAGATGGAGTGCACAGCTTCAAAACAATTGCGATTTACTTGATTTGCGTAAAATTTTCTCCATAACAGGGAATGTTAGGAATTTTTTGTTTCAACCGAAGTTTTTGAGGAAAATATGGGACGCTTACGGGTTTCCTTGTACATTCACCCAATGACATATACGCTCGTCTGCTTTTTCTCAGATACGTCCAACCGGAAAAACCGGGCGACGACCTGTGGTCTCGCAGTTCCACCGCAGGGATGAATGGACAAGCAAAACAAGCATGGAGCACAAGCGCCACAGGATCAGCAGCTACTGCTCGGCCTCTTGCTTCAAGCGTTCAGAACACGTCTCTTGGTAAGAACAGCAAGAAAAAATGACTGCTGCGAGCAGAGGCATGCCGACAGGGAGGTCGGGGAAGAACGCTCAACCCAAAACACTTTGTTGGCCCCAATTTATCTTCCCAAGTAAGAGGCAGAAATGCTGTTGCAGAAGATTTGTCTTCCGTGTAAACCATTGTCCAACCGTCTGGCCTTTTG
>Ga0210059_1009536_pt1 | contig 15151 bp, 12 predicted proteins | sample Ectturendosymbi2_FD_188042 | JGI IMG/M metagenome (GOLD analysis project Ga0210059, IMG submission 188042) | Ecteinascidia turbinata endosymbiont from Florida, USA - Sample 2 (SPAdes) (version 2) | ecosystem: Host-associated > Tunicates > Ascidians > Unclassified | place: Key West, Florida...
CTTTATTATCACCACACTAAGTATGGAGTGGACAATGCATATCAGATGGCTTGGCTGTATTCCGTGAAAGCATGTACTCTTCGCTGGCCTCTTGATTTTTTTACAGTATTGTACTCTAGACATGGCTTGCATCAATGCATATGTTTTGCACACGATGCGTACAAACGAAAAAGTGACAAGGAGAGACCTTACTGTATCTTCAAGTTGGCAGCTGAATTTCGAAAGCAAGATATGGAGAGTAAGACACCTAGCGAATCCAGTGCACGTACAGGGTGATCCAATATAAACAGAACCCATAAAATTTCATCAAATCCTACAAAGATCCAGTAAACTTCGGCAATTTTTAAACTGCACTCTGTGTACAATCATTCCCCAACATTTCTGTGATTGAAGTCCCTTCGCATAAAAGTCATTTTTTCTCCAAAATAAGCTGCAAATGGCCTCAACGGCGTTGGAGTCCCGTACAGCATCAATGTTTCGAATCCCGCAGTGTTTCTTTGCGTCCTAGCCCTCACCCTCCGACCAGAATCAGTATTCCTCAGACATTTTGAGTTAAGATTTTGCACAGTCCCATACACTCTGAACTTCTGAATCCTGTTAAAAATTCTGCTTTTTGATGGAGCCTGTGGACATTGAAATTTTCTCCAGAAACCTGCTTGTACTACTTTGTATGAATTGTTAACGAGATAGGCCTCAGAATCGTATCTAAAAGCCAAGCTAGTTTCTTCTTCTAATATTGAAATGCCTTCAAGTTCATCTTCATTTTCAGCTACAACAGTAATGGAGTCTTCAGATAATTTCTGAACTGCTAGAATCACGTTTGAAGCATTATCTGTCACTACTGCCAAAACTTGTTGTTTGCTTATCTCAAAGTCCTTCAGAACATCTTCAACCAGCCTCTGGATAAAATCACTGGAGTGTTGGCTTGCTGTGTCTCTTACTGCCAATGTAAAGATCCTCTCTTCATTTTTGGAATCAACAAACTGAACGTTCAATGCAAAATAGTTTATTCTGTGCCTTGTGCATCCATCCATTTTTAAAAACAAAAATTGATCACGTAACTCTTCTTTTAATTTGTTCTTCTGTTCTTCAGCTTTAATTTGTTCTTCTGTTCTTCAGAATCAGATTTCTAATGCTTGATAATGAAACACCAAGTTTTTCAGCCATTTCTCCATGCAAACCTATAAAGCCAGGTGAAGAGAAGAGCTTTAGAGGCACTCCATTCTCCACAACCAGTTGAATAAGATGGTGTTTGAATTTTTCTTTTGTCATTAACACAGTAATTGTTTCACTCTGAAAGTATTTTGAAAGCGTCTGTTGCTTGCTTGTACTGCCTTTTTGAACAATTGCTTGTTCTTCTTCAACAATAGACTTGAAAATGTCAGGGTGATGCCCTTCAATGTGACGTTTCAGATTGAAAAGTTTTGATCCTAATTTGGCTCTACAAACATCGCCATGTTTTTCAATTTGACAAACATAACCCTCTCCATCCACCTTCTGGAAATGACTGGCAACAGTACATTTCTTACTTTCTCTACTCATATTTAGGGCAAATCTAAAACCAAATAAATTTAGCCTGAAATTCAAATGTTTGGTTCAGCACCCGTATAGAAGATCTAATGATAATGTACCAGTAGCCTACTAGAAATCAGTAAAATAAAGTACCGTACAAACTAACTACAAAATGAACTACTGTACTTAACTTCCTTTATCACAATATGCAACTATAAGCTGGAAACTAAAGAACCGTAAATGCCTGGAAACTATAAACTGGATTAGACTGTGTACTGCCTGTTGCAGCTATGAACATGAGCCTGCACTGATATCCAAATTCCTAAGCACATGGTAAGTTAGAAAAGGTGGCACCAGAGAGGCATCAATTTTTCAATTTTGTGAAGGGTAGCTGTTAAGTTATGTGAAATGCGCCAATAACAGTAGCATCTCAGGAAATGAATCGAAGCTGGAGCTAACTTTCAAACAACTGGCTCCAGCTCCGGCTCCACCTCCACTTGGATTTCACAAAGAGCTCCAGCTCCGGCTCGAAACACCTGATTTGAACGGCACTCGCAGACGTGCTCTTGTAGCAATAAACACAAAGACAACATCCCCTGCGTAATCACGCTGTTACAGATCACACTATTCACTCAAACCTCTACTTTTTGCTCCGTTATAAATCTGTTACATATTAGAAATCGACGCGATTTTGTAACACCAGATCAAAAATATTGGTGCTGAATTTTGAAACATGGATGTATGCCTCGCATTTGAAGCGGCAACGGCTTTTTTTGAAATAACTCCGAATTCTCTCTTCGGGTTTCACCAGCATTTTGAAACCTCATGCACAATTTCACAGCCTGAATACATAACCCTACGCGAACAAACATATCTTTTCTTTGACAATGCAGTTTTCTATAGTCTTACCCACACCTGCACAAACGGTTTCACCGTTATGAATCCAAATTTGCGTTTTGTAAGTGGAGTATGAGTTTATGATATATTTTCTTATTTTGGGGAAATAGATTAACATTTTTCGAAGTCGCTATGAACGTTATGACGCCTACTTCGTGTGTGTTTTCATAAACAAGTTGGAAGAACAAATTGCCAAATATTCCACACAATCTTTGCTATTTTTACAAAAGCTTACAAAGCCGTTTTTACAGCATGCAAAAGCAATCACAGATTTTTCACATTATAAAAGCTGTTATTATAGTGACACACCGGATTTTATTCAATATTTGCAATTTTCTAAGCAAACTTTATAGTTTCTTTTGTAGTTAAACAGCCATGTCATTTGTTCAATTTCACCCTGGATGATAGCAATACCTTCATATTCTGTTGCATTTTACCCATCAGCATGCCAATAGAGATGTGCAGTAAATATCTACCGATCACTGTCCCAGTGCAAAAAAAACGGAAGTTTGCACCCAATTTTTGTAGATATTTACTGAAATAAATATTTCACTTGCGAAACTTCACAGGGCAACCACCACTTGTCTACGTAAGCATCGGCTGCTGGAAAGATACTCAAAAACGCTCGATTCCAACACTAGAGGCAAAGGATCAATATTTAGATGGAATTTACCAGCAACGAATTCATTCTATTGAAAAATGTGCTCGCGCGGCGATGAGGAGAGGATATTCTGTTTTTGCAGTGCAGGTTATCTCTTTCGAAATATGTTGTGGAGATCGAAAAAGCATCGACAAAAGTCTTTCAACAAAATATTTTTTTCCTAACTGCGAAATAACATACCGCAATTTTATTGTCCTCTTGATGTTTGCGATTGGACACCAGTGAAAATAACTCAAACAATTGACTTTTTCTATCAGGATGGAGGAATGTGTGCAAGTTCTGCCAACGCCAGTTTAACGTACGGAAAATACGGGCCTAGCAAAATGTGCGCAGTAAATGGAAAAGGTGGACAGTGGGCAAATAACGTTTACCAGATCACTAGCACCGCTTCTACAAGTAAGTGTTTAATTTACAACACACTCTGAGTCCTCTCTTTTCAATGACACAAGGCAACTGCATTTGTTACTTTCAGCTTAAATGCATTTAGCAAATTGTATGTTTAGTGGTTCCTAGCTCATACATGCTTATTTGCATCACAAATGGTTAAAATGTGGACAAAGAGTCTATTTTATTGAGGTTTATACAAATCCCAACAAGCACGTTTATAAACCACACCAGGAATCAAGGCAATTCATCCATAAACTTTCAAAGCAGTTGTATTAGTGTGAGATTTTCCTAACCTATGTGATCACATTATCACTACGACCGATGAACGAAAAGCAACGCGATAAACAAAAAATCTTAAGTTCCCAAACCGGGCGCGTTTTTATTGTTTGTCCGTCATTTCTAAAATTTTTGTTAAGGAATCAGAATTTGACTTGATTTTTGCTGGTTTCATAATTTTGCGTCGCAGAAGGTTGATTGAAATTGACTGAATAATCCTCACAGTTGCGCACTACTGTAGTGCTAAATCGCAACACATGTATCAATTACGGTGCTGTTGATTTCACAATGAGATGGTGATGTCAGAGAAACTTCAAAGTAATTTGTAAAATGAAACCTTTCTCGGGTGTCATAGGATCTGCACACTGATACATCTGCAGTTGCTTTTCAGCAGTTTAAAGTAAGACGACAAAAACACCAGGATCACCGTGTTAAGCTTGGTTGGGTGAGCTGTTTTTCAAGATGTGCAATCGGGGCCAGTGAATACCTGGTCCCAAAACGTTGCAATAGCCAGCTAGGGCAAATGAATTTTGTTTTTGGAAAAAATTCCGTGGTATAGCAGTGAAAATTGATTTGAATGCAACTCTAGACTAGATCGTATGCTGGCCATAAATTCCCGATCTTTAATTTTCCTTCTTTATTCAAAGATGGTTTTCTCAATTTATTTCACAGAAGTTGTTGAGTGACATCTTTAAAACTAATTTTTATTTTATATTACCTTTTCCATCCAACATGTTAACTGTTTTGCATACACACTAGGTAACTTTTTTCCTTTTCTCCAACAACTAAACTGTTGTAAAGTGATTTATTATCACAACGCTGACAAACATGGGGCTGCTTATTGTCTATTGCAATGTTTCTTGTGTGTTTAGGTAAGACTGTACTAACGACCTAAACACCAAATTTTTCTGAGGGAACCATGTTTTTATGCAGGTGATTGGAAAAACTTTAGAAATGTTGAGTTCTATTTCAACGACACAAAGAGAGTGAAGTTTCATCAAGCAAAGCGGTTGTGCGAAAACCTAAATGCTACTCTTTTCACAATCAAAGATAATCAAACAAAAAACTTTCTCAAGAGGTCTGGAGTTATAACAAGTGAGTGCTTTGCAAAATATTTTGAGGCAAGTAGCAAATGCACAAACTATATTGCTGTGGCTGGTTGGTGTTATAATAAAGGGATTGTCATTATTGTGACTGTGCAAACTGCCAATACGAAAATTATATTTTTTAACATGTTGATTAGGCTTAAGAAAGCAAAACAATAACCCAAACAATTTTAAGGACCGCTTTGGATGGGCTTATTCGGTAAAAATGGAAACATTAACACTTTTACGTGGATTGACGGTACCCCACTAACGGATGGACAAAACATGTTTGGATCTGGTGAGCCACGAAAGAGCAACAGCCAGAAACTTGACTACGTAGCTGTGCATAGCGATATGTCATGGCATTCTTACAGAGGAAAATCTCTTAAAGGATATGGATGCCAGAGGACAAAGTCAAGTGAGTTGCAATAAGTGTGTTCACATAAAACATTGTTATAACAACGTAGAAAATCTTTCATCCTGGAGAAGCTCTCAAGGAAGTAACTTGACAGTAAAAATATATATTTGCTGTTTTGGAATCCTTGGTAATACACCTTTGAAATACACTAATGCTGAAAATTGTACAACAACTAAATATCTAGGTGTGCTGCATGCTTTCGACGAATCATTTCATTGGGACATGCTTTCAAGACTTAATCTGTGTTCAAGTAATCACTTTCCGCCAAAGCGGATCTATCGAATCTGTGAGCAAATGTTTTAGTAGGAAATCTATTTTACACAAATTCACGCATGTTCATCCCTGAACTCTTATTTAGATCGAATTCTGTTTAGAATGTTTCAAGATTGAGAATGCCCAGAATTACGTGATATCGAACTTGTCGAGGTAACTGAACACACGTTTTATGGTGTTTTAAAAAGCACACAATTAAATGAAGTTTGAAAATATGGATCAAGAAAAATCTGACAAAATATTGAATGAGACATGTGCAGAGGTAGTGCTTCAATGCGATATGTCGTGGCGTACTTTTTCTGTCAAGTGTATCAACGTTGGTGAGTTTAGAAATTATTTGAAAGCTATAAGGGGAATTCATGCCTAAATACTTCTGCACAACATGTGAGACTTTCTCCACCACACTGCGCAAGACCTCTCATGTGGCTGCCTTTTACAGAAGTTAGAAAATTGGCTTTTTCTTTGCACCAAAATGCCAAGTGCTGCAGAGCAAACATGTGTCTATTTGGATGCGAAAGTGTTATGAAAACCAGCCCAGAGGTTCATTTTAGCTGTTAGGTCTACACTTTCTCCGTCATGCTCAGCCATTACGGAACTGGGCAAACCACGATAGATGCCGATGCGGCTCACAACTCCTGCACAACTGTGTTGATCATCCAGCAGACTGCAACCCCTTTCAAAAATGTATCCCTATGATATGCCCAATAATTTGGCTATCAACTTTAAACAATGATGGAAAACTATGAAACTGTCTGGGTTGTTCGTCGAGACAACCTGTTTAACATTTTTTTTCTCTGTCCCAGCGCCTCAACTTAAATTTGCATGAAATTGTCTAATGTTTACGCTAATAAACATAAGTCAACTCATTGCGCACGCTGAATTTCTATTCATTTTAAAAGACGTGTTTGCTGAAATGATTGATTCAGCATGCACTTAACGGAAACTGGCAAATCATAAACCACTTGAGAATCTCTAAAATATTTTCTTTAGAGTTTTCATTCCGTCATAGTTCAATGCGGGCCATCCAATTATTCTGATGTTTTCACAGCTGTTCTCAGCGGATATTTCAGTGTCGATGCTGGAGAAAACTCTGTAAACTCAACGAAGAACGTAACAGTCGCTTATGATGGAAGTTTTTCCACTGTTCCAAGCCTTTTCGTGAAAGTTTTTTGGACTGGCGAAGGAAAATACATTCTTTCCTGCAACATCATCGGGAGCTTTTCATGGGGTTTCACAGTCACAATTATGAGGTCGGACTCACTGCAAAATCACCCGGATGCTATTTGGATAAAATGGACCGCGAAAGCAAGTAGGTGCTCCAAATTAAACTGAAAACCAAAGCCTTTTCGTGAATTGAATAAAGTGACGACAGTCACATAGGCTTCGCCTGAACGATGGTGTACTGCCTCGAGTGAGGTAATGCTAGGAAGCGGGCTAATTAAGTAACTAACGTAACAACACAAAAAGGTATGCCAGACGATGTTAAAGATCACGAAACCATCTTTCCGTATGTTGCTGAGTTGTCTTTTCATACTTGAAAAAGCTTACGAACTCTATTGGCGGGATAGGTTTAGAATGGCTATGACGTCTTCCTTTTTCACTCTAGAGGAAGTAAATTAAAAGTTGAATGTTACGTGAGAAAATTTAATATAATTGGTACTTGTGTCAACCGCAAAATATTTTACTATACAATATGATTTTTCACAAAAATTAGGTTTGATTAATGCATAAGGATCTTTTCATGTGGATTTGAACAAAGGCTGTATATAAAAAAAGGTGTTGGGTTTCGAAGTAACCAAAGTTTTCCAAATAAAAGCACAACCTGTTTATCTATACAATAGACGGTGTTTTATTGCTACTGCTTATCTGCAAAAACTTAATGCTTGCTAATATTTGCTGCACATATTTCAGTTTATTGCCTTATTTCAAAACTTCATCTGTTCAAATGGAAACAAAGTCATGGAGCAATTGCTTTTTGTTTCTCAGCCTATACTGGCGTATTTGTTTATAAACAAACTTGTCTCGCTCTTGGCTTTTGTTGTTATATTTTTCTCAGTACATTGCGCATGATATCGATCATTATCCAGTTGTTTGGCTGACGTTGCAACAGTTATGCTAAACTAGAAGAACTAAAAATGAACAGACTTCTTGCATTACATAAAAAGAACAGAAAAATTACGAAATTTCTCAAAAATAAATAAATGTTGTCTACAAAATTCCACTGATGACCCAACTAACCACTGTTCTGCTATGATGGTTAAATAACGATTTCTGGTAAATTTTGCGTGCAATCCCAAACCAACGTTTTGATAATTCTAGGGTTTTGTGGCACTAAACCGGCGCATATTGTGTTGTTTGGATGAACCGAAATTCGGTCCCGGCCCAACTTCCTTTCAGAAAAAAAAAGAAATATATATATATATTCCGGTCCTTGCCAGAAATCAAATCATCCCGACAGACTCCAAATCGTCTCACTTAACTTTTTTTATGTCAGGAAATGATTTTTGGTGAACTCCCGTATTGGTTCAACGCAGTTCTCCAACTATTATTTCAGATTCTGGCCAATTTCTAACGAAAAATTTTTGTGGGCCCACTATCGGATGCTTCAGAAAAACGACAACGAAAAAACTGAGATATGGGAACGGAACTAAATATTAACAACGCATACAATTTTCTGTTAATGGGCAAGTTAAGCTTGCTTATTACTGCAGATATCATAATATCAAATCGAGAGTTGATACGAGGCGATCTCACACGCGAATATTGTATCAGAGTGATATTATTAGGACTGAAATTTAAGTTAGATTGTCAATGAACAGCCACTATACTGTAAAGGTCACGGTTTGGTGACAGAAACTACATTGTCAACATGACAAAAAGCATTAATTGCCGAACCAAAAATGAGCTGATTTCTGTTTCCAATTTGCGGATCTAACTAACGCAAAATAGGTTAATTTTGAAGAAACATTTTAGTTCAATAATGCCACCATCTAGGCCAAGGATGGCCAACCTGTGGCGCATGCGCCATACGTGGCACATTGGATGCTTAGAAGTGGCGCATTGGATGCTTAGAAGTGGCGCATTACATCCTTTTGATGACCACAATGTAAACCACTCCTACTCATTAATTTTAGTGATTTTTTTCCTTGGACGTCCTTTCTAGCAAGGACAACTTTGCTTTCTAGAGGAAAAGTTCTGAAACGATTTTGGAAACTGAAAAATATTGTGCATGATTTTCCAGAAGTGAATGATGAGCTGCCCAAAGAAAGGGCCCTTTTGTGAAATGAGAAGTGGTTGTTAGATTTAGCATTTTTTGTTGATGTTATCCCATCAACCATGTACATTACCTCAATTTGAAACTGCAGGGCAAATACTAGCTGTTACCTAGCTTAGTAAATGATACCAGTACATTCAAGGGCGCACGCAAAGGCGGTTCAGTTGAAAAAATCCTTGAGCTTGCATGATATTCAATAAACATTTTTTTACCTGCTCAAAGGAGATTGAGTGCTTGCGCATGCTTTTTGCTTGTTAGTTTGTCCACGTAATGCAAACACCACGGAATAAATTTGCATGCAAATTTCAAGGAACATTGTAAATGGGCCAAAAAGTAATAATATAGGTTTTCGTAGGAATCTGGGTTATCGTCTGCATCCAGAAACCATCTCACCACTTTTTGCAGACCTTTCGTCTACCACGCATGTTTAAGATTGTGTTCCGCGGTAATTCACTTTATCCGAAACAATTATCTTATTTTGTCTGCTGTCGCTGATCAGCGCAAGCGCTGACCGCATTGGCTACATTACCAGCAGTTTCTGTAGCATGATAGAACTGTTGCACGATATCAAAAACAGGAGTTGTTAACATAGAAGCATTCAGGCATTTGATAATTTATCAGCAGGGAAAAAGGAAAACTAAGATTTTGCTGGACTTCTATACATAACAAAACATTTAAAGTGTTCTTGTGTAAGGCGCATTCGTAATTCTTGTGTGGTTTAGCAAGATTCGATTTTGCAAACCGGCGGGGTACGCCAGCCAGTCCAGACGCACTTTTTCTATACTCGACTGCTCGTATTCAACAAGACAAGCGCAGCCTCATTTTGCAGTTGTAAATTGTTCTGACCCAGTGATGAGTGTGTTTTACTCCCCTGTTTTAACATGCAGCCCGGTATTTTTGCAGTGATTAAGTGCTGTGTCGTAACGTGGAGTTTATTTTCCTCCGATATCCCAACTTAGAGCGCTGATAGTTTATAATCAGTGCAATGACGCATAGAATAAGGGGAGTACGTGTAGAAGAATATGCATATTATGTCAACAAACTTCGCCAAAACGTTGGTTTGGAAACATGAATATGACGTCAAATTGTGAACATCATAAACAGCGCACACCAAATACAAATGACTACCATATGCCACTGTATGAAACCCCCACGAAAATTTTCTGCGTACGCCACTGAGTGCATTGATGCATTCAAGATGAAGTTGAAAGTGTTTATTTCTCAATTAAAAAAAAGGAATTTAGGTATTCGGAAACAACAGGGTGAATGTGTTGAAAATATTGTCAACTTTCCACAATACATTGAAAAAATCAAATTACTACAAGAGGTCTTTGATTGTCGTTGCAGTGATTTTTCTGAAGAAGACCGCTTGCTTGCATTTATAAATCCATTTTCACTTAACATAACATTCTAAGATGCCTAGTAATATGGAAATGGAACTTATTGCACTAAAAGCAAATTCACTATTGAAAATGAAGTTTGATGAACTTTCCTCATTGCCAAGTGATCGGAAATGATTGGTTTTTAGCGATCATTATCATGAGAACATCTTCCAAAAATGAGAGCATTTGCCCAGAGTAATGCCTGTCTCTTCGGAGCTACGTACAGATGCGAGCAGTCATTTTCGTTCATGAAAATAATCACAAACAAACTGAGATCGCGACGGTCCGATTCCAGCTTAAAGAATTGTCTGTTGCTTTCAGTTACGAATTTAACTCCTAATATCACTGGTTTGGTGAAAGCAAAGCGGAAACAAAAGTCACATTGAAGTCATATTTTCATTTTGTGTATAAAATTATTTCCTTAAAAACTGCTAATTGTGTTCGTATATTACTATCAGAACTTTTTGAAGTAAAATTATCAATGAAACTTAAAAAGTGTTGTGTGAGATCTTTTCCTCTACAACTTCTACATCTGTCATCATCATTAAATAAATTGGGTAATGCTTGTTTATATCTTTGTTGTATCAGATAAACATATATTTTTCAAATAAATACATGTTAAGATAACTTCAAAATATGTCCATATTACCACACGTTTTACAGGACTGAAAAGAAGTGAATGTTTGTGTGGCGCATCTGAATTAAGCGTGAAAAAAATTGGCACATGAAATTAAAAGGTTGGCCACCCCTGCTCTAGGCGAATTAGGCTTTAACGCTTTCTATGCGAAAGCATCATTTCACACAGAAAGGATCATCAAATTGATCTTCTTGTTTCTGTGTGACACCATGGAAGCACTCATTGGCGCTGTGACCTATTCCAAATCAAACATGTATCAACCAATTTCAGCTCTATTCTGCTTGCAAGCCACGACCCTTACTTGTGCTTTGTACGTTCGTACCTAAAGCACCCAAGCGAGCAGCCCACCGTTGCTTGTTTGCGACAGCGGATAGTTTTGTGGTGTTAGTTTACAATGTAAACGCATTGCCTACGTGATCAATTATGACCACAACCGGTTCCTTTCCTTCTTTACGTCACACCGCAATCAGGTGGTTTATGTCCAATGTCTTTTTTACTGAGGTCATTCCTTTACTAAGGAGTAAATCTATATTTTCTTGAACGACATTAATTAGTAAAGTTTTGATTGCGTGGATTTGACGCTGTGTTCATGATTTTCCTTTCAAATTTTCCTTGCAACCTAAATGATTGCCGTAAATCAACTTTAGGAAAAAAAACGTTCACATCAGTAGGGTTCACAAATATGAAAAATACCACAATAAATTAATGGTAATTTCCATGGTGATCTGTATCACTGCAGATGCGCATTCACCATCTCACACAGACTTTTGAATATGTGAAGAATTTGACATGGATACGAGCGCTTGATTGGTTCTGTTCTTGCAGGCACAAACTGAAAATTTACCGGGAAGGTGATTTCTGCCTTCAGAAATGAATTAATTATGTACATGAATATTTTCAGAAGAATTTAGACAACTTTTTTAGGATATTCAATTTAGACTGTGGAAATATGGGATTCATTCGTGATATCTTTTTTGAGGTTAGTACTGAATAGAAGGGCTGCAGAGCTCTTGTAAAAATGAAATGGCTACAGCTCCGGCTCCGGTGCTGAGTTTTTTTATAACATGGCTGCGGCTCCACTCCGGCTGTGCTTTGTTGATACATTTTAACAATTTCGGTGTTCTTAGTGTCCTTCTTGCAGCGACAAGCGAGTGAGCATGTTATTCCTACATATTTTGAACAAATCTTTAAACACTGCTACCGCTACCAGGTCTGCATAGTCGGAAGGCATTTGGTCTAGAGTAGTCGAATATACTTTGAACAAAATCCGACTCCGGAATGATCCTCTGCTCGCCAATTGTGACTGTTTGTGCGAATACAAAAACCAGAATTACTTTTTGTCAAATCTGAACAATTAGCTTTATCCCATGCAACTGTTATGGATTCAAAACTATTCTAAAAGTAGCCTACGTCCAGACGTTCTACTCATGTTACAATCTGTGTTCGCAACAGCAGTGTTGCGGAGTATGAGAAATCCTAGAGTCGCCACCATACTGCCACCTGTTGCCACAGTTGACAGTTCAAGCTGGGCAGGAGTGTGATACCGAAGATGTGTCAGACAATATTGCAGTGGCATTCGATCCCGAAGGAGAATTAAAGGTGAAACACGAGATTAGTCTTGACTTCGATGATGACGATCAACCCTCATCATTAACAAAGTGTAGAACAACGAAGTTTCAAAAATGGAGAAAACTTATTCTTTGACGAAGCGATTCCGTTTTCGGAACAGGAGAATTTAGCAGATAAGCACCGCGAATTGCTCGGACTCTCTCACTTAAATATGTGGCTTGAAATATTTACCTTAAGACAAGCTTCGATATGTAGCAGAACAGATTTCTATGCAGATTTCAGGAATGGAGTGTTTCGGAAGAGGAAATGGCGCAGTTCTTAGGAATTCTCCTTCCTTCAATACCCAATTCCTTGTCAAAGAGAGGCACGATTTCTGGAAAAATCAAGATCTTGGAGCCAAAAATATATCTGAAAAAATGAACGGGAGCAGATTGCCTTTAATAAAAATTTATTTCCATGTTGCAGTTAAGACAACCTCTTGATAAGGCAAGAAGGTGGCAAAGCGGCTCCTCTCTACAAATGCTTGAATGAAAATTTGGTCCAAATTTGGTTCAGGAATTTTTCACTCAACGTTGAGCATCGGTGAGTTCATGGATAAATCCGTATTATGGCTGTCACAGCGCGAGATTTTTCATTTCTGGGAAGCCAATCCGTTACGGTTATGAAAAATGGCGATTGTGCGGAATTGACGGGTATCCTATCATTTGCAAATATCTAAAGGGAAATAGGCAGATGTCGTGAAACATCCGATAGATCTAGTCTAGGACAACGTGTGTTCAATGACCTTGTAAATCTGGTGGTTCAAACCACTATTCCATCCAAGCACGCATTTTATGACAACCCTTTCACCAGATTTTCACTTTTAGCAGGCTTTAGAAATCACGAAATCGCAGCAACAGGAACTATTCGAGATAACTGAACTGTGGGAGCAGTAAATGCGATGACTGACTGAAAGAGCCTCAAGTAGGAGCGTGGTACTTTCGATTACAGCTGCTGCTACGGAGAGGTTTTCATGTGCAAATGGTACGACAACTCTGCTGTTGCTATAGGAAGCAATTTTCACACTCAAGGGCCATTGCACATCGTGACTGGTGGAGTACGGAATACATGAAACTGCAGTGTTCCGCAACATCATGTTATTCATGCATAGACATACAGTACAATAAAGGCATGAGTGGTGTAGATTTATACGATCAATTATTGGGATCATCCAAACCCAGAATCGGGGGTAAAGCATGTTATTTCCCTTTGGTAATCAATGCACTCAACACACCATTTGCTGCAAGCTGGTGCATATACTGCAATCTCCATGGAAGATGAATTTCTGCTTACTGTTTCACCATGAGATAAATCGTGCTTGCTGAGATCAGCAAATATATCTCACTCAAAGATCAGTGTTGGTGGAAGAATGGCTGATCCACAGGAAGATGTGAAGTTTGATGGTGTACGACATGCTCACTTCAGTCAAACAAGGAAGGTGCAAAGATTGCTTAAAAAACACTAGTTAGGTGTGCAGCAAGTGCAGCGTTCGTCTGCAGAGACAAACGAAAGGTTGGCTTGGGTTTGTACCACAACAATGTGCAGCAGAAATAACAACTGACTCAATTGGTATTTTCCTAATAATGCTGTGCCATTTGCGAGTTTTTGAGTGTCTGACTATAATATTTCCTTTTGATCATGTTGCACAAACGTTCGTGCGTTGAACTAACTTACCACTATTTTAAATTCGGAACTGTGGAAATTTAGTGATGCATTCCAGAATTGTTAAAGTTTGGTGATGCAATCCTCCCAAAGTTCCCAAATGAAATCATATTCACATCTCCAAAACGGTAAATAGAAAGAGGTAGAAAATTGGTAATTTCCAATATCGGAGCAATACGAAGAAGTGCTGAAAATATCGTCATGATTTGCATAAAAATGATTGCAAAAAGGAAAATTGATCTGGGTTGTGAAGAGTTAATTACCATCGAAATTGTCTCGTTTTCTATTTATGTCACAAATCTTTCCGCATTTTGTCAAAAATATTGTTTTGTTTTTGTGAGGAATAAACTATCTGTCGTTAGACAATATGAAATGATTTCGTAGTGTATGGCATTTCTGCAGTTTTTTTGCAAATTTTGTTTCAAAATTTTCTTGCCTCGCAAACGATTGGCATCAAGCAACCCACGATCAAATAGCTACAACAAATGTGAGTCACAAATATGAAAAACACAACAAAACCACGATAAACGCATGGTTGCTTTGTATATTTCGATGATGTGTTGAAATATACTTATCCAAAGAAGTACGCACGATCCCTCGCGATATTAAGTTGGCCTGTTTACTAAAGACTTTTGCGTTTGGTTGGTTTGCAAGGTTTTCTGAAGATGATAGAATTTCTTCACGCATGTTCGTTAAGTTTTTCCTTCTTAGCGAATACATTGCAGTTTGAATACAATATATCCAGCATTTAAACGCTTAGACGAAACGTGATCTGAACAATTCATAACCTGTTAAAAGTTTTGCAGAGACAAATAACTTAAAATGGCACTCTTGCAGCCAACAAATTCTCCGTCAGTTTCAGTTACCCAGGACTGGATCATGCAATAGCAATTTCAGCAATGCGAAATGCAACATTTCATTTGCAAATTGACGTTTTCTGACAAACGCGCCTAGAAATCGAAAATTTGCGATAAGCGACCCACTTGGGGATGCGAAATCAATTTGACGGGCATCGTGAGTTTATTATTATATGACATTTATCTACTTTAATGTTTGGTGTAAAACCAAGCAATGTTTGA
>Ga0210059_1009537_pt1 | contig 15148 bp, 10 predicted proteins | sample Ectturendosymbi2_FD_188042 | JGI IMG/M metagenome (GOLD analysis project Ga0210059, IMG submission 188042) | Ecteinascidia turbinata endosymbiont from Florida, USA - Sample 2 (SPAdes) (version 2) | ecosystem: Host-associated > Tunicates > Ascidians > Unclassified | place: Key West, Florida...
CAAGCAAAAAATTTTTTTTCGAGTCTAATCTACTAGACTAGCCACGTTTTTTGAGATTTTCACCGAGTCGCTAGAGCGAACAGGAGCGGAGATATTCATCCGCAAAGCCACGTTCGAAACAGCTGCTTTTTGCGAACCGCTTGAATTAACCCGGCTCTCAAAGTGTTAAAAACAGCAGTTTTCGGTTGCCTTACCAATGCCATAGCTCCTCTGCCGATTGCACTAGAGAGCTGTTCAAGGGCTCAAACGGATTGGCCAGTCTCGTAGATTGCACTCAAAAAATTTTTTGGTTGGGGTTGTAGATTTTTTGTGAGTGACATCATAAGTGAAGTAGTTTTTGGGTCATTTTGGCTCATGTTGCCTGGGGGCCCAACCGCTGGGCCAAAGTGTTTCGCTGAAGTTTTCATTGGAAACTAGGCTAGAGTCAGAGTCTTTTGAGCCTTTGATCGACTTTCTAAAGATTCTGATTCAAAAGTTATAATCTAAAATAAAACAAATTAATTAATTATCTAATTAGTTAATTAGTCAAATATTTTTTCTAACTTACATCATTACTTTGGAACCCGAAACCCCAGCAGGTCATCCAAAGTATCGAAAGACTCGGATTGTAGCCTAGTTTCCAGTAATCACTTCAGCGAAATACTACCACCTAACGGTTGGCGGCCAGGGCCAGGCAAAGTGGGCCAAGGTGGCCTAAAAGTCCTGCACTTATGACGTCACTCACAAAAAACACGCACCCCAAGCAAAAAATTTTTTCGAGCACAGACTAGAAGACTTGCTGCATCTTTTGATGCTTCGACCAGGTCCGTAACCCGTACAGGAGCGGAGTTATTCCTGCGCAAAGCCATGTGCGTTTAGTTTTTTTTTTCCGAAAATCCCCGAAAGCAGCCAGACGCCAAAATGTTAACTGATTTGTCAATTATCAGTAGTTCCATATCAACAGTTTGAGATTGTCACGCAGAAACCAAAGTTTATCTGCATTTTTACTAAGTTGTCCGCAGCAAGTTAGCCGGTCATCTACAACAGTACAACCTAGTCTAAACAAAAGCAGCACTAGGCTATAACAGATTACCACCCCTCCGCCAGAAGTAAATTTCATAAGAACAAGTCACCATAACAATAGCTAAGGTACACATGTGCGCATCCGATGATTGTGCAATAATGCCGCAGTAGTTCTGATCCAATTACAAACAATGCGCTTTTAACTTGCGTAAGTTGTGTTGTTGCAAACACTGCTTTTGCTGATCGTGTTTAACAAACAGACAACAGCAATTGTGATGCAACAATGAACACTGACTACCGCGCTGCTATCGGACTAAATGACAAATCACTTCATTGTATTTGTGAAATGTTGGAGTACCGCTCCCGTAGCTTGTGTGCCACATCACACAAACGCTGGTTTCACATTTGCAACAGCTTGGATTGTGAGATCACAAGTATCATTATCATGCCTCGTGGAAAATGTCGATTGAGTTAACACACAAACACGATGTTGTAGCTTAGGTGCAGTATAAACCAGCACGTTAATAGCTTAATACATCAAGTTAAGAAAAGTAGAATACTTTTAAGATGTTACTCGCAACTACTTTATAGCGACAGTTGTCGTCACTAGTCAGTAACGATTGCATTTGTAATCATATTGATAACACCATAAATGTTGCTTAACATAACGTACTTCATTTTTCATGCAAGCTTTTTTAAATTAATCTGCGCTAAACTAAGAATCGATTGGACTTCTGCATCTTAAGTTCCAGTCAAACTTTTCGTGCTGTGAAAACTTCTGGAAGTACATCAGGAGTTTATTCGTACACAACACCTGCACGTGGTGGCTTCAAGCATTGCGAAACTTCCTGATGATACTTTTGTTTCGGTTGTGATGGCCAACGCACGCATCATGGTTAACCTTGTCTGTTTATGAAACCGCACCTGCTAGAGTTGTTGTAAGATAACTGTCTTGACTTGATTCGTTGTGCTTTTTTGCGCAAGGTGTCTGAATGCGTGAGGAATATAACAGCGTTTTATCAACTCCTATCGGCCGATACCGATATAAAACCCAAATATTGGCTGATATATCAGTCAATCTCTAGTGACAGCACACACCCTTGTCAGAGTCAATACGGTGTACGGTCAGGAAGTGCGCGAAGAACAAAGCCCATATATATGTGGTGCAAATAAGCAATATTTAACAGAGTGATCTTGTCAGGTGATCTCTGTTGTTACTTCCTGCCGCAGTGTGAAGCTTTGTGCACATGCCGCTTGGGCTCTTCGATCGCAACAAAATGGTGCTGTGACCAGGATGTGAAGGTGTGCAGCCTTCACAAAAAAACATGCGATCTGTGTGGTTCGTTGTAAAAAGGAGGGAATGTTGTTGCAACCTCTCCGTTGGCATTGCGTTAAATGTGTGATTCACCATGACAAACGGGATGTGCATGAAGAACAACACCCATATATGTATATATGTGGCACAAACAAGTAATAATAGAGTGATTGTGGCATGGCATCTCTGCCAATACTAACTTGTGAATGATTGAACATACTAGCATACGTGGAGAGTGATTGTGGCACATGATCTCTATTGTTGCTTGCTGCCAGTGTGAAACTTTGCGCACTTGCCACCCACTTCCAGGCTTTCTGATTGCAACAGTTGATGTTTTTTTAGCATCTATTCTCTCAAAACAAAATTTACACTCAGAAGATTACTTTTCATTACAAATAGCGGCATAGCCTAAGCTTAGCATAAATTTTGGGTAACTTCATAATAGTTTCAATATTTGTCATGTTTTCCACATTTTCTACCAATGGAATTTTGTCGCTTCTTTAGTTTTACCTCAGCAACATGATTGCATACCGGCTCCAAATAGCCTAATGTAAATTGTTGTGAAAGACATCTGCAGTTATCAATCATACTCATCATGAGCATGCACTTCAACAAACTATGTTCCAAGCAATATTAGCCTGAGGTTCTAAAATAATGCTTCTTTTTTATCAATCACGTTGTGACCACATGTACTTACAAGGATGTGAAAATCTACAGGACTTATGTGAAAATCTTAAATGCAATCATGATTCAAATTCAAACAATGGGCCAGCTGCATCTGAAGCGATCGTATGCATTGCAAAGCTTACCAAGCAACTGTTTACAAATCAACCCGAATTGTGCCATCCTACAACGCTGCAGATAGTGCAGTTGGACAAATATTGTAAAAATGTCTCCACGTTATAAACTGAAAGACAAATCATGATTTCCACAGATAGAAAACCAAGGATCTCCGCAGATATTTGAAATAGTTGTTGTCCTACCTTGCCTGCTGATGAGAAAGAACTGGTGGGTCTGCACATCCGGGTAATGTTAGTTTTGATTAGTCAAAATGACTCATCAAATTTTTTCTCCCGGTAACAGAATTGGCTTCGAAGTATAACTTTTTAAAAAATTCCACAAAATAATTTTTGTATCATAATATTTTGATTTTATTTTTTTCACAAGTTTTTTGTTGAAATTTTTACCCTAATAATTTTGTGCATAATTTTTGTGAAAATGTGGTGATTCAGTCTGAGTAGAAGGAAACAGAGAATGCAACAGCAATAAGTTCGCGAAAAGCGTCTTTCAGAATTTTCAATATTTTAGAATTATGTTGTCAAATATTAATTTTGATAAAGATAGAAATAAATATTGCTATAGATGAAAAACCCTGATACGCATGATTAAACGCAACGTCTTCTTTAGCCATTGAGGGAGTGGAGTGGCGTAGCCTTTGGTGACTGGTACGGTATTGGCACAGAGTGCGTCCGAGACTGGTTGATGGTGGAGTTTTTGGCCAAATGTTGACATTGGTTGTCAATATCAATGAAGAAATGGCTTCTAAGACATTCTCTATATCGTTATATTTTGGCGATAATTTTTTTTCAGAAATTGGATGCGGTGTAATCCCAGAAGAAATGGAAAGTCATGCGATACATGTGTGGACTGCCCAGTGCCTCTCCTACTTAGTTTAATTACTGTTTAGTTAAGTTGAACGCGAAAATTGAACTCAGAACTGCAATTCACTTGTGAGGTTCGTTAGTCAAGTGAAATCATACCACAAGAGAGGTTGTCGAAACTTGTGGACTCGTGTGTCAATCTCTATCAGTCTATCTATGTGCTGTATTATCATGGACAGAAATCAAATGCAACAAAAAATATTACGATCGTCCTGGTGCTACTGCGTGATTTAATCTGTTCAGTCATGGCAGTGGCTGCAGAACTGCTCGTAGATCTTTAAGTTTGACACCTTATTTGACCATCTCCTGCATTGTGGCAGTAATGCATACCACAAGAATGCAGTGTAGGCTCAAGGTTAGGAATAGGTAGAAACAAAGGAAACGCAAAAGGAAGGTTAAGGTAAACCTATTACCTAGCCTTAACCCTAGCAGTAGCCCTAACCTTACGCTAAGCTATACTATTGCTAAGCTAATGCAAACCTAACCTTAACCTAGCTCTAAGCTAACTCTAACCTAATCACAAATCAGTGGTAACCTACCGCTAACCCTTAAACCTAATCCCTAAAGCAAAAGTTTAGAAACTTTTGAAAAATAAAAACTGGTCCCACTAATTGAAGCATGCAAGCAGTCACTATTACAAAAACGCAAGGCATCAACAAGATCAGAGGCGAACCCGCAACCACTAGCATAGTAGACTTGAAACCTAACTGATAGGCTACCAGGTCGACACGGGTTGAGTAACAAACTGACCACTTCATTCAAACCGCGTCTTGGGATGCGGTACGGTGGAATAAGTTTTGAAATAATAAGATCCATGGGTGGTTCCGTAGCTACTTTCTTCAGTCATGGTCATTATTGAAAATGTATTTTGATTGAATTATGAAAAAATCATCTAAAATTCATTGTGTGCTTAGTAATAGATGTTTACTCAATTTAACTATTTCTTAAGACTTTTTTCATTTGGCTTGCATTGCATTGCATGCACCTCTAAGTTCATTTCTCAGCCTTAGTTTCAGGAGTAACTAGTTTTGTTTGACATTGTTACAATGTTCGAACTGTACTTCTCAATCTATGGGTTGTGATCTCAAATGGGGTTGTAAAATGTAATTTTGGTCACAAAGCAAATTCGCTTGACAAATCAGATATAAAAGTTTGGAAACTTTACTTGTTTATAAAAAATTTAAAAATGGATAAGTAATGCATTTATTTTTTCTACTGCACTTTTTTATGGGCAATACTGGGGTTCATGCTGGTAAGTTTGAAGCAGTGGTTCCCAACCTTTTTGATCTCGCAACCCCATTCGAAAATATTATATATGCGCTCGACCCCAGCCACTATTTGCAACTCTTAAGATGCTCGAATAACAGCCGACAAGATAAGAAACACTATCGTTTCACGTGTTGAATTCACTGTATTTACGTTCTTATGAAAAAGACAGCACGTATGCTATAATAATCAGTGGGACGACTAAGCTTGCATCTGTGAAACTAGCCTTGAAACGCTTAGGGTGTATGTTGGTGAAAACTCATCTTATGTCATTCTCAACGTCCAGTCTGTTCTCTTTTTTTTTAACCAAACACAAAATATATATTAAAACTAGAGATCGACCCATATGGCTTTTTTGGGGCCAATACTGATATATCAGCCATTCATGGACTGGTAGCTGATACCGATATTTCTAAAATTTTTAAATAATGCTTTCTGCTTCATTATCAAAAATGGGACGTTATTTTTTTTTTAAATACATAAAAAATATACACAAAAATATCAAGCAAGAAAAAAAACAGTAAAATTATACAGACCATGATGGAGTACCGTCATTGTGTGTGTTCCACCAAGCACATAGCACCCCAAATGGGGTTGGACAGACAGAGGCAAAGACAGATTACAAAAAGGTTTAACAGTAAACAGCGACATGGTAGTGTTAGGTACATGAAAAATAAACAAAGTGAGGTTAGTCAGGATGGCTGAAGAGGGGAGCAAAACAATACTGCACATGAGGTTTACAGAGAGCATAAAAAAACATACTGAAGACAATAAAGCTCCCAGAAAACACAGACATTCGGAAGGCGATGGCGATTCATAATTTCATTGAAGAGAGGCAAGTGAAGGGCAGGAACACTAGTTAATGCACTGAGGGTGGCTAAAATCAGATCAAACTTGCACACAGGTCAATATGCTAATGGTGTTCCCTCTGACCACGCCCAGAGACAGGCGCTGGTGGAGCCACTGTCCCTCCCTGGGGTCGCCTGAAATGTCAACAAGTTTCTTTGCGAGACAGCTCAAGAAGGGGGCAGTGGACTTACCATACACACCAGTAGTTTCCATTGCAACTGGTTGAAAGTAATAATTGTCAAGAAGGTCATTGTATTTCCGGCATTTGTCGGTCTCAGCATCAGTTGCTACACTGCATGGTATAGCGGCCTGGTCTGTTCTTTGACTTTTGTTTTAATGTGGGCAAGGGTTGAAAATCCAGCATCAAAGACAGGGATGGATATTAGAATTTAGAGGCTTGAGGCAGACTCTCAGAAGGATGCCCGAAACAGTTGTTGAGGGGCCCGCTTTGGAACATTTGCACAAAGGCTAATTGCTGCTTAATTTTGAAAAGCATATGACTTACTTCGCATCCTGAGTGCATGAGTTTTTTTAACTCACCAATGTAAAATCCTGTATTTTTCGCTGAGATCTGTCGGTCATATATCTCGTAATGGTATTAAAACTCATTGAAACAATATTCACTAGCCTGTCGTTTCGGGCATTATGACCGAATTGACTTGTTTGTTTGTTAATTTTAAAAAATCGGTCTACGAGTGAAAAAAAACAGGTAAAAACTAGGTGCGAAACTCTCAAAGGATGCCCGCTGTGTTAAAAATAGGAGGGAACCGAGGTGACCGTCTCTTGTTCGCCTCCCGTAAATCCCACCCCTGCTCAGTGCTCACAGAAAAAGGTGGAAAACAATGGAAGCAGACAACAAAAGAGGAGCATAGTTAGGTTTAAGTACGATTCCTCCATAGAACACCAGAACTGCGTCAAAGAATTTTCGGAGAGCAAGTCACGTGCTGAGGAATGATTTCGCTGTTGCAAATACACTCAGACATGAATAACATAACCATTTCATTCAGAAAGTGAATACACGATCGTTACGTTGAGTTTCGATGGCAAGAAATGTGAGAGAATCATCTTCTTTAATCTTTAGGATCCAAAAGTTTGTTTGAAGCGTATCAACTATAAATTACAATATGTTAGGAATTTGCTTTGAACGTTTATGCACATCACTATCACTTGTAAGCCTGCTGTTAAGACCCCACCATCTGTCAAACATACGCTTGTGCTGTTATCATAAGTCTGAACCATAACGAATACCAATTAGTGAATATAATACGAAACTATAACGATAAAAATATCGGTTGTGCTTTGTTAGAATTTCAGCTGGCAAGTATTCAAACCAGGACAAATGTTACGAGGATGACGTAATCTCACCATCATTTGTCAGAGCTTACTTTTTCTGGAGTTAGCGTATTTCTACAATAGGGTCGATTGAAACTGTTATAGTAGAAACCAGACAGAAATTATTATTGTAATAATGTGTACTTCACAAAAATCTGTCTATTTTTCGTTTTTGCTAATTTAACACAAAATGTTGATATGCGCAGTTCTAAAAATTTGAGACTTGGCAAACTGTTGAGGCTGCTTGCAACCCCACGGCCACTCCTCCGCAGCCCACTTTGGGGTTACAACCCAACGGTTAGGAACCACTGGTTTAAAGTTATTTACTCTAATAGTTAGGATGTTGGCTTCCTTAGCTATCAAATAATATTGATTAACTAAGCACACGTTATGCACTGTTATGTCATGATTGTTTTAATGTATTAACTAGGTATGTCTACAAATTTTTCAAATACACCAAACTGATTTTAATTTTTTTGGAAAGAAAAAATCTACTTGAATCGTTTTTCTGTGTCAAGTATGAAAAACGTTACAGCTGTTTTTGTATCAAAAAATAGACGATTTTGGTGACATGCTGTCTTATCCACATGCATTGGATTTTGATTACAAGTGTTCCCATTTTCCCACTCTTACCGTCTTTTCCATGTGTGAAATTTTTCACATCAGATTCCACAACAAAACCTAACTCTTAAGTGTCAGTATGATCCAAGGAACACGATCTCAAAAATCATGATTTTTTGGTAGTCACAGGTCAGTGGACTCGACCTCCAATGTAAAAATTCCACATTCGTAAGCATTAAAATACCCAAAATGCATTAAAAACTACTTTAAAAGGAAAAAACAAAAATAATATTTTTTAACAATTGAAGTGGTGATAAAAGTTCAATACGTATCACTGAACACAATTTTTTGTTTTTATGACATTTTTATCAATTTCTGCTTGCCATTTTTACTTAAATAGTAATCCAGGTTTAAATTCATTTGTTCTATGCACAGTTACGTATATTTTAAATGAACAAAAAACCTACATATAAACAAAAACATATTTCAAATTGTATTCTTTTTATTTTATTGCAAAAATGATATTTTATTTACTTGTTCGTCTATTTGCCTAATTATATTTTATGGTGGCAAGCTTCAGTTCATTTTCTATATAGAAATACACACTTCTTTCTTGTCACATTTTGGGGGTGTTGTCCCTTCTTCCCGATTATATTGCTATCATGTCATTTGTCATGCTTAAGGAAAAGTTTGAATGGATCGCTCATTCTCTGAGTCTGTTTTAGCTGCTGAGGTAATCTTTCCTTTGGTTGAAACAAGGGTTGCAGAGTCAACCGGGAGTCAGGATTTTGGGTGGAGTCGGATTCCTAAGAACATTAGGAGTCAGATTTTTTATCTGATTCCAGAAGTTCAATTGAATCATTTTTTACATTGCACTCCTATGTAATATGTTAATAGTTCTAACTTGTGCCTGTTGAAATGGTACAATTTATTTTGAAAGTTTTATTGAAACAGAATTTGTGCTGTGCATCACAGTTTCCATTAATTGCTGGTTGCTGCAACAGTAGTTACCTTCAGCTTGACGAACCCAGCATTATAGGAAGAACGCTTTCTCTTATAGTAGCTACTCTAGTAAACAATGGATTTTAATGATTAGTCAATATTCTTTAAATGAATAGATAAATTCAAAACCTTAACTCATGCATCTAATGACAATTATAAACTGCTTATTTGTAGAATAATTTTAGCTCATTTCTTTGCCATTGTTGACAGCCAAACTTCATGTTTGTTAAACAGTCGGAAATTTTGGAAAAGTAGGAATCAGAAAATTTTGGAAGAGCTAGGAGTCAGTGTCAGACATTTTACCTCTGACTATGCAACACTGGTTGAGACACCTTTATCTAATTACTTCTCCAAATAAGGAATGTCACCTTTGGGTGGTGTGAATTCTTGTTAATGATTTATGTTTTATTGAAGTCTTTTCGATATCATCTTTGACGGTTATGCGATGATTAATGTCTAGGAATTCTATTTCATCTGTTTGTTCAACTGAAACATTACTGTATTTATTCGCTTATAAGACGGGTCCCATCTTCACCTGGGAGATTGTTGATATTCTGTTTAGACTTGTTTATGAGACAAAGGAAAGCAGGTAACGAGAGAAACACATTTCAGTATCAAAGTACATTTATACTAACTTTTAAACCACAATTCTTCTAAGTATTGAAACAGTTTACGCAAACTGCACTGTAAAAGAACACGGCAAATCAGTATGCAAGTTATGAAATTCAAAAGCCTTGTTTATTTTTGCCATAAACTGAAATATCTGCGCAGTTCTGAGTGAAGTATTTTCTATGTCTGTAGACCTCGCCTATAAGACAGGCCCCCCAATTTGTGCCTGAAATCTCGAAGAAAAATCTCCATCTTATAAGCAAGTAAATATGGTATTTCCAAGCCACCGTTGGCAAATGCTGAAGTTAGTGCTTATGGGATGCATTTATGTGACTTTTCTGATGTAGAAATCCAATTTATCTCATCATTAAATCTGCAGAAAAGTTCTACCTCACTTAGCACACCCACAATTGGCTGTAGAATATAATGCACAGCAATGTTTGCCAATGAAACAAAATGGTTATCACTGGTTATGATTCTGTTTTTTAAATATATAATTAGTCTCCATATTGGGTGTCCACAAAGTCCAAGGAAAGTTTTTTCAGTTCGATGATTTTATTGGCCTTGGTTTTGAAGTTGGAATGCTTCTCCCATTCACATTCAAGAGCCTTTGTTACAATGTTAGTGTCTCTTCATCTGCTGCCACAATGTAAAGCACTGGTCGTTGTTTTCCAGTTTCTAGAGTTTCAGTTAGGCGGCCTTTCCAATTGAGCAAGTCTCCAATAATTTCAAAGCGCTATCTTGACATTCGTTTCTGCCATTTTTTGCAGAAGTTTAGCACTAAGAGGTTTCAGTATAAATTCTAAAAATGCAGTAATGCATGAGGTGCAGATGTTCTTAGCAGATGGTAGTAAGCGTGCTGGTATGTCTTCTTTGATATCAATATTCATTATATTCTCTGGGATTAACTTGTTTGCCTTGAAAAGCATGTAAGCACAAGCCAGTGTATTGCAATAAAAATATTTTGCCAATGCACCATTCACCTTGTACAAGTTCATTTCCATTTCATTCTAGTTGTGTGTAGCAGTAATTTTTACTTCACTGACCATATATCATGGAGTTCAACAGCTCTTTTCACAATTTGTTGAGATATATAAACGTCAGATCCATTTTGTCCAAATGTTGCAGTTCGTTGTTGCGTTGTACTGTTTGTAAGGATAACAATTTTGCTGTCCTTATCTTCTCGGAAGATCACAATTTTCCTTTCTTTTGATTTTTGGTCATTATAACATTGTAGTCTTTGTAAATAAAAACAACAATTTTCCTGTCCTTACCTGCTTGGCAGATCACAATTTTCCAATGGGATGATCATTTAATATTCATTTAATCTCCATCACCAAGGTGATTAGGTCAAATTCATCCAGTGTAGCTTCAACATTTGAGTGGATTACCTTATGCACAAGGTGATTTGATCTCATAACATGGCATATTGAAAGGCTTTGACTCTGATCCTTTCGTTCAACTCACGATTTGCTGATGTAAAATCACTAACAGTGCAGATGTGTCAAACACAAGCAACTTGCTGATTACTAAATTTGTGAAAAGCTAGTATGAAGGAACTTGCTTCAAGGGACTGAACATTACAACCTCAAAAGTGCACAGAGTAAAAATGCAGACATAACGTTTAACACTACTTTGTCTGATTTTCATGTATAATGGACTCATCAGATCAGTGCCACATACCATAAATTGTTTGCTTGGTGTCACATAATGAGCAGATAAATTGGCCATCTGTTGCTTTTCAACCTTTGCTCTCTAGTATCAGTGTCTGTGACAAGATTCCAGTGCTTTCTTCACAGTAGATTTGCCTTGGTATGATCCATTAATTTCTGTTCATGGCAGTCAGCACAAGTGGTCTTCCCAACATCCCATGTGTTTGTCTCTTGTGTGGTACATCAAGATTGATAGATCAGGTACTGGGTGCTTGCTAGGCAATAAAATAGGATGCTTTGTGGCACTGGGCAGTGGGGCCTTTTGAAGACGAACTCCCACACAAAGCACATCTTCCACATAGAGATTCAATACTTGCAACTCACGCAATTGCACAGTAAGTTGTTGAGTGTATCCATCTGTCAACAAATGGATATTGGATACGAGTGTTGAAACCAAGGTGATTAGGTAACATACATAAAGTATCTAGAAATGCTTCTTTCTGCACAGCTTTCACAATGGCCAAGGTGGCCTGTAACATTCCACACACATCAAGGAAACCTTATTAGAAGGGGGCAAACTAGGAAAAGCTCTCCAACGGAAGGCTTGCTTGTATCAAACAGTCATGAAACAGTTCATTATATTACATGGAAACTGGAATATCACCAAAACATATACCATCATCAACTGGCTTTGTAAGATGTGATAACAAATAAAAAAAACATTGTGGGGACAACTTCACAAAAAAACAAAAAGTTTGATTTTTTACCAAAATTTTGTTTTTTGGCCATACCTTTCGAACCAGAAATGCTAGATGGCCAATCAAAGGCTCTGAAGACTCATATTATAGACCAGATTCCACTAAAAACTTCAGTCAAAAAATTGGCTCTTGGCATTGGTGCATAGGGCCTGGTGACCTTGGCCAAAATGTGTAAACCTACCCCTGTTATGAAGTTATCCACAAAAAATCCCAAACTGTACAATTTTTGCAAAATCCTAACTGGAAAACTTCCTGGATCTTTAGAGGGTTTGAACAGCTCTCTAGCTCAATCGGCTAGTGAGTTATGGTGGTGCAAAGTGGCTCACACGGGATTTCAAAGTATGAATATATTATACACCGGTTCTCAACATGTTAAGGCAAAGATAAAGTGACCTGCCTTTTGCAATTTGTCAAAGGTATGGACGTTTGTAAACCTGGAGCAGATGTGTAATAACTTCTAAAAAAAACAGTTTTTATAAAAAATTACAAGTGATGTTTATGAATATCATACTTTTGATTAAAAGAAAAAATTATACATTTTCCGTTGTGATATTATATTTGTAACCCTAAATATTTGCAATGTCAATTTTTAATACTTTGAGAGCTGGCGTACGATATATTCGTACTTCGATTTCGGCCTAAAAAACAGCAGTTTTCGCTTGCCTTACCAACGCCCTAGCTCCTCCGCCGATTGCACTAGGGAGCTGTTCAAGAGCTCAAACGGATCAGCTAGTCTAGTAGACTGCACTCGAAAAAAATTTTTTGGTTGGGGTTGCGGATTTTTTGTGACTGACGTCATAAGTGAAGTAGTTTTGGGGTTATTTTGGCTCATGTTGCCTGACCTAGGGCCCAACCACTAGGCCAAAGTGTTTCGCTGAAATTTTCATTGGAAACTAGGCTCAAGTCCGAGTTTTTTGAGCCTTTGATCGACTTTCTAAAGATTCTGGTTCAAAAGTTATGATCTAAAACAAACAAATTAATTAATTAGCTAATTAGTCAAATATTTTTACTAACTTACATCATAACTTTTGAACCCGAAACCCCAGCAGGTCATCCAAAGTATCAAAAGACTCGGATTGTAGCCTAGTTTCCAGTAAAAACTTCAGCAAAATACTACCACCTAACGGTTGGCGGCCAGGGCCAGGCAAAGTGGGCCAAGGTGGCCTAAAAGTCCTTCACTTATGACGTCACTCAAAAAAACTCCAACCCCCAAGCAAAAAATTTTTTTCGAGTGCAGACTAGAAGACTTGCTGCGTCTTTTGAGACTTTTACCGGGTCTGTAGAGCATACCGGACCGGAGAAATTCCCGCGCAAAGCCACGAGCGTTTAGGCGTTTTTTTTTCCAAAAATCCCCGAATCCTAGCGGATGCCAAAGAGTTAAGGAGATTTGCTTTAACTTTTTTGGAATTTCTTAACTTTGAGATGTGTCAGTACATATTCATGAGCTCACTTGGCATACGAAATCTGGTGTTTTGTCTAGAGATTGACCAATATGGCTTTTTAGGGGGCGATACCGATATATCGGCCATTCACGGACCAATAGCAGATACCGATAACCAAAATTTTTAAATCGATGATGATTTTGTTTTTGCTATGACGGGCAACATGTGCTCCATGCTTCATCTTTATCTGCTTGTTTATGAAAACACACCTGCTAGCGCTGCTACAAGATAAATGTCTTGACTTGGTTCATTGTGCAAGTTGTCTGGATGCATGAGGAAGATAACAACGTTTTGTCAACACCTATTGACGGCTGATACCGATATATCAGTAAAACCCAAAAACCTGCCCACCGATATATCAGTCTGTCTCTAGTTTTGTCATTGTTCAGTGTTCTTGTATGTTTTTTACAGTGCAGAACCAAGATGACATTTCTTGAAGTTGATAGACCTTTATCCATCATGCAAGTTTCTGTATTGCTTAGTAGTTCTTGAAGACATATACATATATATTGATTTAATAAAAGTTTTGTGTGTGCTCTATAATTCTTATACAAAGAACAAGTGTTTACTTTTTAACAACTGAATAAAAATTAACACAATGGATTTCCATACTTTATTATCATGATTGTGTTATTCATATAATACAGCACCATTTTCAGCTGCTCAGAATTTCATAATGAAGCACAGCATGGTTGTTCCGCTGCAAAGAAAGCTAGTTTCGATCTGATTTTAAATACTGTTGGTTGTGACAATATAACATGCTGGGCGATGCCACTTAAGGGGTGGCATACACTTTTTTGTTTAACACCTTATGGAACTGGGCGGGCGAATTTCACTTTAAAAGGTGTAATTTATCCATATTGGCCCAATGCTTGCAACTCCATTACTCAGGTGTCCACAAATAGTGGATCGTGACCCAGAGAGACCTTTAACTCTGGGTCGCAAAATAATTTGAATTAATATATTTAATTTACCATTCTCATTAGACAGAATAAATGCAACCATTTTCTGTTTTATGTGCTTAGTTTCATAAATTTTGTGCAAGAAAATTTCTACTATCAAAAGTAGTCCTAAAATGTATATGTAATTATAGAGTATTTTGTACAAAATTATGTGCTCAAGAAATGTTTGGGTCTCCAGAATTTAGAACTACAGTAAACCTCGGTTAATCCGGATCTTCCCCAATACCAGATAAAATCTGCTGTTTTCACATCTCATAATCTGGATTTTTCAGTGAAGTAAGTGCACTGACTGATCTCTAGGAAAGATTCGGCAGCTTTCTGACGCAACACATGTGTGATCATGATCAACAACGATTGTTTTGAATTTTAATAACAGCGGCTGCGACTACACGCAACATTGGACTAATTGTAGAGATGAATATTGCGTCACACACGGGCATATCATCTCACGTTGAACATAACGCTGCAGGTGCAGCTCCGCACCAGGGTTTCAGTCTATTGATTGGTGTTGAGTTTGCGTGTGAAGTGCAGAGGATTATCCCTGAGCGTTTTGTACTTGGTAAGATGTTTGGAGGACATTACCTTCCAAATAGAGTAAATGCTTAACACTTTGAGAGCCGGCTGGTTTTGGGGATTTTCGGCAAAAAAAACACCTAAACGCACGTGGCTTTGCGCATGAATATCTCCGCTCCTGTTCGCTCTAGCGACTCGGCGAAAGTCTCAAAAAACGCATACAG
>Ga0210059_1009538_pt1 | contig 15148 bp, 8 predicted proteins | sample Ectturendosymbi2_FD_188042 | JGI IMG/M metagenome (GOLD analysis project Ga0210059, IMG submission 188042) | Ecteinascidia turbinata endosymbiont from Florida, USA - Sample 2 (SPAdes) (version 2) | ecosystem: Host-associated > Tunicates > Ascidians > Unclassified | place: Key West, Florida...
AGGGTTACAGACACTTTTTGCAACTGCATTGAAGACAGAACCATAGGGTTACAGACACATTCTTAACACTACTGTTAGCTAACACGTAACACTTGTTAGAGCACTACTGCGGAGTAGGGCGCTAATTTCTAAATTGGTCTAGTCTAGGTAAAATGCGAAAGCATTGTGGCTTGACACGCCATCGATCAAACGGACACTGCAAAGTTCGATCACTCAATCACAGAGTAAAATGCGATTATAGTGTTCAAAGAATAGTGACGAGTACAAACAATCTGACTACACCAAAGCACGTAACCATACGCTGTTAGATTTTCTGCATCTTTCGAGAAACAGGTACTTGTATTTACGTAGCAGAGCCTCAAAGGTAGGAATATTGCATTGAACTTGGTGGCTACTAACACTCGCTCTCCAGGGCAGATTGTATCGAGCTCTGCAACCAAAATTATATGCCACCCGCAATCTCTGCATGCATGACTTCCTGAAATTACACCATAATTGAGATGCATACGTGGGCGTATAAGCTCAGGGTGCAACATTCTTTAATTAAAAGCCACAGATTAATAGCATTTTTCCTGCAGTATTTAGCAGTTTAGCATTATCGCAATGACCTACTGCTTCAGATAGAAATTCGCCGCAATTGGCTACAATTTTTTCTTGAACTTGAGCACGGTGTGATAGATGAAGCATTACTCCAAATATTTCAAAGAACTAAAGAATTTAAAGACCCGATGTGAAGTAGTCGGCAGTTTTTGCGATGTGTCTTGATCTAAAAAATCAGACAGCGTTTTAAGTAAAAGCTGCTGTCGCTGACATGCCAGTGCTTGTTCTCTTAAAACCTTATTTCAAAGCTAGTTATCTGTATGGGTGAATGCACTAGGCAGCTTCAGCGCAAGATGTTTTCACATAGTTCTAGCTGAGAGTGAACCTTAAAGATAATTTAATTTGTGAAAAGGAGCAAGAGTCACTCTTCCGCGAACAAGCAGAAAAAAGATCGAGAAAAACTCTCAGCGTATGTTAATTTTCACCAGCAACATGTTTCAAACAATTTACACGAATTTTCAACTACTTAAAATCATTACGACAGCAATATGGTGCTATTATCAACAAGTTAAAACATGTGATAAAAACATTTAAATGATCTCATGGACAAAACCCAGATAGTCATCTACATAGTTAGCATTAAGCCGATCCTGAACCTGTTTTATCTTTAGTGTTCACTTCCAACTAGAAATACTCGGAAACGTCTTGCAGAATCTACGTTGCAAGCTTTTTCCGAAAAAATATCAATGCGTAACAACAAATATGATGAAACAGCTGAGTTGAAAACCTGCAATACTCGAAATTCATATAAATGCAAATCGTGAAATCACAGTGCCTTCTGCAAGCTTTTCTTTATCAATGGTGTTTGTAGCTCATAAAGTCGCTCGCATTTACCAAGCATCGTATCCAAACCAATGCTTCTGTGGGATTTTAGAATGCCGTTTTTTTTTCTAAAACTGATAACCAGCAATTTTTGTTACATTTTCTTCTTAATTACGCTTTTGAGAGCGTGTACACAGAATCAAGGATCCACCTTAATGCGTTCCACATCTTTCTTCCGATTCCGGTAGGTGGCAGCAGTCAGCTCTGGCGACTTCTCACCGTACGACGCTTGAAAAGTACTCAGTGCTACATCGAATTCGGTGCGATGATGTATCTGGTAACAATTCCTGGATCTTTTTACATGATTTCAACTAGCTAGAAAAAATTATACGTTGTGGTATTCGGCTTAAATTTAGTGCATCATACAAGACAACAAGTAAAAAAGACTTCAAATGACATTGCAGCATTTTTTAACACCAGTGGGGGCTCGTGGTGAAACTGGCTGGGAGGGCTGCGAGATTTCATCTCTGTTGAACATATGGGATTGTCGCCCCGGCTGTTTTTATAATTAGTGGCGTTTCCAGTCACTCCAGCAGTCCTAATCTTATCAAACCCGTAATTTTCAGTTGTCCTTATTAATACATAGAAAACATTCACTTTAGTTTAATGAAACCAAACCCTAAAGCGTAAACACTAACACAAAAGAATTAAACCGGTCCCATCAAAAGTATGACGCATAACCACTGCCATCAAAGCTGCAAAGGCGAGAGTCGAACCCAGCACCACTCGCATACAAAATTTGGAACATTCCGCTCAACTACTAAGGCGCTATTGCTAACAAGACAAAGCTTAGCATTTTATTCAAACCTTGTCATGGCAGCAGACCTAGGCTGGAACCACTTTCTTTGAGCTGGTACTTTAATCATGTTCTTTCAAATGAAGTTTAAATTTTCCAAAAAATTTCGAACAGTTTATGATTTTACACAAGATTTCTCGTTTTTTTATCTGGATTGTTATGCTTTTCCAGTAAAAGTTTGTATCCTGCATCAGTTACAGCTGCAATGTTCACCTTTCCAAAAAATTAAAGATCTACTTAAATGCTTATAGGCTTGCCAGATTTCTCATGCTTCAAAATGTTCATATTTCAATGTTTTAAATCAGTCATATCTTTTGTTGTCCAAGATTCAAGAATGAGATCCACCAACTACTGCCGTACATCTTCAAACGCCAACCCTAGAAAGCTCATCAGTTTAGCCAACTGTTGCAAGCTGCTCTGGTGCAGATAAAGGAAGGGCTGTATTTTCGCAGCCCGAGATTGGTGACCAGATTTGAATTCAATGCCGCCAATATCGCCAAAGTACTAGTAAAAGCATTGTTAAACTTAATTATAAAATTCAATATCCAAGAAATTCAGGTAGTAAAAAACAGTCAAGATCATATTTTCTCCGTTTTTTCTTTAAAAATTCATCGTCAAAATATCAAAAATGCTTTGCGAATGGCGGATATACAGTACCACCATGCAGGGGCGGAGCTAGGGGGGTGCCAGGGGGCAACTGCCCCCCAAAATTTTGCCTGGCCTTACCCAGTTGCCTCCCCAAAATTAGGTCTCTTTCTGTAGGTCTCTTTCTGAAAGTCCTACACAGACCATTGACAGCTCCCCTTGTTGTAAAACTGGCCCCTCCAGTGGCCCCCCCAAATGAAAATGTCTGGCTCCGCCCCTGCCACCATGTTTTTTGTAGCCAATTGTTTGGTTTCTTTCCTTTAGGGCTGTGCCGAAGACAGCCCCGAAATCGCGAAATTCATCGGCAAGTGTGCTGAAAACGTCATCGCATAAGCGGCGTCGTTGGAAAACAGCGAAACATTGGTTTTGTTGGATTCCTAGGAAACGTTGAGCAAAAATGGTGTTGGAAGTACCGAAAATGATTGTGTTGTGAAATTTTCGTAACTATATCCAAACTTAAGGCGAGTTTGGCCGTTTGGCGGAATCTTTTGTCTTACATTTTTCAGGGAGGGCTGCAGCCCGGCAGCCCCTCTAGACGAGCCGCTCCTGATTAGCACTGAATAAAATGAGAGTTTTGGAAATGACTTGCTGGCAAAGCATGGGTAAATATTCTGTGTTGTCATTAAATACGACTTTTAAGTACAAACATGTATAATGAAATGGAAACGGGAAATTAACCCTGCCATGACAATTTTCTCTGCCCTTGACTGAGACGTGGAGTGAGCTGAAGTGACATAGAAAAAAGAAACAATTAAGCTTATGGCGAACTACCAAACAGGGTATCGATTTTGAACTGAGGCACAAAGCTTTTCTTATCCCGGTCTTTTTGAGTGGAGCAGCCCTGTCTCGCTTTCAGGTGCGGGCACCTGAATGCTTTCCGGTTTTCTTCCCTCAAGCCGGATATGATGAATTTTTAAAAGAATTTGAAAGGCAGTCATGCAATATGACATTCGGGACTGTTTCAACTCAAGTACGACGCCATACTTGCCTCGCACTGAAAGCACTTACTTTGAGTGCAGGTCTTGACGAAAGAATTGCGGCAGTTTGCAAAACAAGCACAACTCTTTTTCACCAACCGGTAAAGGCTTACCTCAGCTGGTGCAAGCTCGAATCGATGTCGCTTCACCACACCGCATTTGGGTCGTCCGAGTTCGAAAGCTTCGTGGTAAGTAGATATCTCCGGTCCCTGCAGAAAAATATTTTTGCTTGTTGTTCATTGTCAGCTTATTTCATGGGAATTTTATAGAATCGTTTGACTGCAACTAAACTGCGATTGATTTACTTGCCGCCATCTTTCTGGGTAATAACTATGAAAAATAGATACGCTTGCAAGTTTTAATCATCGCAGAAGTATGAAAGCAGAAAGCAGGCAGAATCCTCAGAAGCTTGCCGCGAGGCTAAAGTTTGTTTTGTTGTTTCTAGACCATTGATACTTGGAGAGTTTTAATTGACAGAAGTGTTTGAAGTAAAACGACAGACTTGTGGAGTAGGGCTTGATATACTCCGACGTTAACTGCACATCACATTTTTGGGTTATTTTGAACTGAATTTACGAAAGAGTCTTTTAATGTTTTTCTGGAAAATCTACAAGCATTGAATGAAACGCTAAAAGGTTTTGTCAAATGCATGGAATAAGTACAGAAGCTGTAAATATTTTTACGAAATTGTTTTTTATATGCAACTTTTCCGCTTCAAGATGAGCCTACACTTTTCCAAGTGTTTGAAACCTTTCTAAGCTTTCTTGATTTCCGGTTTTGCCCTCCAGGCCAAAGTGCTTTAATCCCTTAAAACTGAATGAAATTGGAGACATTTTTTCAAACTTGAAACCATACAGATTTTTATATGCAGCTTCAGAAACTTTTTATTAAACTGATAAAAGAACTGCGATCTGGAAAGTGTAAGGTCAGCAGCGATAGCTCCATGAAGAAACATGGGTTGTAACTTGCAATGCAATGCTAAAGGTTAGAACTAGTAACTTTATCCTGTCGAAAAGTACTTTAACTTATCAAAACAGCAGTAAAATTAATAGAGCATTACTAGGCAGCAATGCATTTGTGGACAGTGACAAAATTAAATTTTTGCATGTAAATGCTCTCAGCTGACCTCAGTAATGAGCACCATAAGGAACTAATATACTGCCTTCTGCCAGGAAGTCCCACGACAAATGATAGAGATTGAAACATTCAAATTCCTCCTTAAACATGCAGCGTGCTAGAAATGATAATCACAACACGTATGTAGTATTTTTTATAGGATTCCGCCAAATTCTCCACAAGTTAGCAACATGGATGGTTTAAAACAGTGCGTTTTGAGGTGTTACTATGTGTCCCCAAACACCATAACCTAATTTTGAAACAAATACTTAATTTGCGTTTACCTGGCTGTATCCGAACACAATATTTGCTTTGCATTGTGCCTGCGCATTCACTCTGGGTCGATTCAGCGCCATTTAAAAATGCAGGACATCAAGCGTTACAGCAAGAGCAACTTTGGAGGTATAGGCGCTTCTACGAGAAAAGAAAACAGATTTCAGTCCATATAGGATCACAATTGCGTTTCTGACGTAACAAGTACTGATGTTATAAAAAAGTGATATGGCCGTTCTGCAACTCCAAGATGGAAGGAAGCAACCAAGGCCCCAGAAAACTAAATGCGGCAAATGTGCTCATCAAAGATCGGACTAAACCTCCCCTAGGGGGACGACAGATTAAGTAGTCGAAGAAGAACGCAGCTTTCTTGCTTTTAAGAGATATTGAACCTTGCAAACAAGATGTCGAACGCAAGTGGAGATATCCATGTTCAAGCAGGAGCTGACATAGGCCAGCACAGGTCTACGGGGATGCCGACTCGCCGTCATCGTCGAAGAAGAAGACGCGCGAAAGCTGTGTGAGAGATTTTTTGTTGGATTATGACGCGTTAAGACGTCTTTAACAAGTTATCTTTGGGCAGGCATTCTGTTTGATCAACGTATTGAGCTTGTTTGCGACTACACATCTTTTTGATTTTTTTTATTGCTGCTTTCTATCCGATTCTAATCACTGCTTCACGGTTCTACGCACTTTCAGGATTATGAAAAATAGAGACACTGCTTGGTTTATTCAAAAATTGCATTTCATTACACATACAACTAACTAGTTTTCAACCATTCAAAACTTTTTATTTCTTGGATAAATTCTCCAACATGGGGAATTTTTGCACATATTCAAGTGTAGCGTTTTGTTTTGGTTGTTACATCTTGGAAAAAAGGCTGTTTAGTCTGTAGTTCAAATTTTTGGTTTTACGAATGGACGTGAAGTCTTCGCAAGCTCCAATTCACTGATGTCGTTAAAAGAAAGTTTGGCTTTTCATCTTTGGCCCTATCATGATAGAGCTGGAACAAGCACGCCTTGTTTGCACGAATAGCAGAAACTGGGACGAAAAGCGCTTTTGTGGTTTTTACAGAATTTCTTCCTGCCAAAAATTCACCGCTCCATCGCCTTAGTAACAGAGCAACAACAGGGTAATTTTCGCAGCATAAAGCCAGCGAGAGCGTTCGTTTCGTTCATTGTTTTCTGGAGTAAACTCGCAACTAACACTTTGTTATTGTGTTTGTCTCGAGCGGACCCGTCAGCATCAGTGCTTTGTTACGGAGGGTCACATATCCAGGGGCGGATCCAGGGGGGGCGATCGCCCCCTAAAACCTACGAAGTAGCTTTGTTCACCATAATATTTTACAAATCGGAAAACAGCATTTGCGATATAAGGCCATTCTGTCGTCCATTGTTTTGTTACAGCAGTGTTGTGAAGTATACCTCATCTCTCTTATAGTAGTGAAGTAGTGAAGCTGTTATAAGACTTGACTACCAAATAATACTGAAATCACCCACCCTAACCTTACTGGCTGGATACGCCCCTGCGCAAATCACAGAGGGACCATTTATGCATTTTATAATTACGACCCAACAAGTAGGAACATCATTTGGAGGAGTAAACAAACTTTGGAAAATTTTCGCAGGGTTCGTCAAACTCTTTCACAAGTTCACACCGATTTCTACGAATGCCCAAAGCAAAAGTCTTCATAAGTTTTGTCCGACGTTTAGTGATTTTATCCAAACTTTTTCGCAGCCTTTTTTGTCACACGGGGTCTCTCCTTTCCACGGTTATGATTGCAATTATTTGATATTTAGCATTAAATATAAAAGGGAGATGACATGAACTCAAAACAGGAGTCCGAAAGCACGCACCACGTCAAGCTCCTGGCTACTCAACTTATCTTTCTTGTTCACCTGCGGCGTTCACAACAGTGCCCCTAGAATGTACGAAGTTTACTTGTGGAGTCGAATGCCCAATGACGACGTTTGCGTCGGCAGATACACATTTGACTGAGAAAAATGGAACTAAACTTACTTTCAGTGTGCAAGAGTGCATAAGAGAACAAACCGCATTTAGATCTAAAAATCGTAATGAGATCAAGCTGAAAATGGTTCATGCATTAGAAAAATTGAAAAACACCGTAGCGTTTGCGAAAATATAGACATGACAACACGTGAAAAATTCCCAAGTATTGAGAAACTGTGGAGAAGAAATCAGTACTCCTCTCCCAGGTTGGAGCCATATGCGCTTCAATTTGTAGTAACCACGTGATAACACTTGGTTGCGTAGGAATGTTCGAATCCCATTATGAGTGAGTGTGTTGTGTTACGGGTCGGACAATTGAGCGTTGTGGATTGACAATAATGCCCACTGCGTGTTCACAGTACGACCTTTTGAAAACTTCAGATCTCTGACAATGGAATCGGGTGAAAAACGCGCTTTTGCTGGGCAAGCGCTGGCACATATCATGTTCGAGGTTAACAACGCGCCTACTCAAAAGCTTGGATTAGGCCACTGAAGAGAATGATTTCAGTAAGGAGAGAAGCGTTTAATTCATAGGTTTGAACAACTCAACGTGATTTCAGTTGCTCAACACCTGTGCACGATACCGCAAATATAACTGTCTGACTTCCTTCTTCGATAATATTCAGGTATTGCAAGAATGTTTGTTAGATCGGTAAAAACCTTTGCAATGTTAAGGCGGTATTTTCAATTATTTTTGCCCAGAAATAGCTTATGTCTTCAATAGCAATTACCTTGACTGGCCTCTGATCTGAAACGGCTAAGCGATGACAAAAGCTGAATACACCTCGTTGCCGCGTGGGAATGTGTTTAAACTCCAAGCTAGTCTGAAAGATGTTAACCGCATGCTTGCTTATTTTGAGGTTTGCAAAATAGTTAGGTTGAGAAGGACCGATCCGTCAAGTAGTATTAACAGGCGCTTTGCGGAAAGTTTTTCCAGCAGGAAGTAATATTTTTCCCACACTCAGGAAAGACAATAGTTGCTTACAAAATAATTTCTCTTCAATATCTTCTTTCAATTTATATTGCTGACACGGGCCTAGTACCAGTGACTTGAAAATAGAGCTTTGCATCACCGCATTTGATAACAGTATTGCTTTGCCAGCTTCAAGGCTTGTCCTAGAACAAATTGTATCTTGCTGTTACTGGAATTTCTTGTGAAGGTACTTTCCTGCAGTTTATTGCAATTTACTTTAGTGTAGTAAGCACGTTGATCTGTGTTGGTAGGTACCTTTCAAAGTAATTAAATGTCAAAATGCATTTTGCATCAATGGTCAATATTCTGAGCGGTAGTCATACCAGAGCATGGCATACACATAAGAAAAATAAATTAACACTCTAGTGTTTTTCTATAACACAATAGCAAAATTTAACGGCTTTATTTAGTTGGTTGTTTACTTGTCCTGATGTGACTTAGGAGCAATAATTTCGGTACTTTTTGAAAACCATCATTGTCTCCAGTACTGGTCACGGTGGCTAAATTTCCAACAATAGAAAAATAAACCAACAAAACAAATAAAACTAATCTTGCTTTTACCTTGTGCAACTGCGGGGCCTTCAAGGTAACATTGTTCGACGTGGTGTTCGTGGTTGTTTCCAACAGCAACAGCAGTGTGTGACTCCCTTGGTCGGTAACAATTTTTTTAAAACTTGGGACAACACGCGTTTGCACATTTTTCCCACTCGGTTGGATTATGTTTATTTACTTTGACCAACATAGCGATGCGTCAATTTCTGACCCTGCTTCATTTTAGACATGTATGTCTAAGCTTTATTTCATTTCAACCCGCTGGTGATCTCCATTAACTTTTTACTTTGTACAAACTTGTTGCTACTTGCTACAGCTATTGCTTGTTCTTCGAGTGGCAGTCTTCATCAAAAAGTTGCGGCAGTAGATGTGGGTGTCAGTCAGCAGACTTTTACATTAGCGACTTGGGTCTATTGTATTTAGTTTTAGCGAAACTCTCGCGTAACTCTACTTGCTTATCAGGCTCCGATAAACAGAGTTAAACAACGTGATTCACTCGCCCAGAAGGGATTTGCTCAAACTGCGAATGTTGTAGTAAGAGCAACAGGTCACCGAATAGTTCATAACAAAAGGTGTAGACGAAAATACAAGACGACAAAACTCAGGCTTAAAGCCTCAACTTCTTGTTCTATATGTTAACTAGCTTCGTGCCTTCAGGGATGTCTTGTGATCATTTATCGCAATTGTTTCACTGCACGAAAATTTTGGTTTTTTCATGTACACTTTAGTTTTTCATGTACATTAGGATTTTCATGCATGATGGGGAAAAATTAGAGTGTTGGCAAGGGCCACACTAAATGGCTTAGCGGGCCGGATTGTGGCCCGCGGGTCGCCTGTTGCACACCCCTGGTCTAAGCCGAAGGCATATTAGTTTTTCCCGGCGCTCCCAATCACATCAAAGCACTGATGGCAACTGTGAGTTTTGAAGAAATGCCAACTGCTTTATTATATCAAGAGACACATACATCAGGAAACATACTGGAAGTGCAATTTTAATTTGCACTTGAATATTGTTTGGACAGTTCTAAAGATGTGGGGTGAACAACAGGCCAAGCTAAAAGTAGAAGAATAACGCTATACCGTGACCCGTGATATACATTTGCTCATGATGAGAGTAGGGGAGGGTAGATTTGCTGATGAGAGTACATTATTTTGCTCACGATGAGAGCTTTCTGAAAAAAAAAGTCGCTGTCCAAATGAAGGCTGAAATGTGTGCGCAGCTTCGTAGTGGAGATGATGCAAGGATAATCTCTATAATCATTTGACGCAAAATTCGGATTAAGAATTGCGCTTTGGCAAGTATTTAAATACCTGCGCTTCATCGACTTCACTTACCTTCACAGTACACCACCACTTGCGCTGCATGAGATTTTGTGAACATTAGCGAGCTTTGTATCAGGGTTGACTACGAAGAGATGTCTGTTCGTTACGGTTCAGTGAAGCTCCAGGTTCCACCCGGCTTCAAGCAACTGCTGGAGAACTTGTCTCGCGAGGTTCTTCGCGAACAGCCGAAGAACATCCCTCAGTTTGCCGCCGCCTACTTCAACCGGCTGCTGGAACGACGCGAGCGTAAGTGACGAAGTATCTCAGAAAGTTTTGCCGACTGCTCGCGCGTTGTTGCATTTCGAAGAAAAAACATTCTCACGCACGGATTATAACTATAGCTCGTTTCTGTGAAATGAATACTTGCCTGTGCTGGTCAGGATTTGAATTTCTTTGCGTTGCTGAGAGGCAAATGTAAAGTTCAAAGTGTTATTCGAACTTATTTGCTTTTAGAACTTCAAAACAGACCAGATGTGTGAGTTTTAAGCTTTCTTAGCATGATCATTACCGACGTTTTCATTTTCAAGCGGTCTGAGTAAGTATATCATCATAACACCTTTTTGGGAATATATCATGCCTCCAACCTCCCAGTTTTTTACAATAAATTTGATTTTGGGTGACGGCAATTGATGAGGTCAGGGCAAAGCTAAATTTTGCTTTTTGCTTTGCCGGGGAGGTTGAGGTTAACCAAAAAGGGTTACGGCGATTCACTCAGTGGCTGTGGACGCTATCGCCACCCCAACCCTCTAAGTTATCACGCGCTTGTACGCAAAATACAATACTGTGTGATGTAATATTCTAATTTCAGATAAAAAACGAGTTTTTCTAGTTACATTCAAGTGTATTTGCAAGAACTCAGTTATAAATAGTGCAAAACAAGCGAAGTGTCCACGAACAGGCAAAACGTCGTTTATAAATGGGCAAGTTATAGAAACTTTTAGCCACAAAATTGCTATAGTAGACCGTGAGCGAGTATACTAAACTTGATCAGCGTGCAGTTTGCGAAAACCGTAAGTTTCACGCCGAGGTGTAAGTGTATGCAGAACAAGATTAGGGCCTCATTGGGCACTTGCTCGATTGTGCAAGCTTTGCTGAAGTTGTTTCGATAGCCTTAACATCTTGTATTTCGCGAACAGAAGGGTACGCCGATGGGCTGCCAGTTGCTGAGCGGATTGTGGAAAAACAACCTTCTCCTCCTGCGCCGGCGCTCGACGAGGTCGCTCCCGAATCGCAAGCAACCGCAGTGGAGCAAGACACAGCACCCGGTCAGGATGAACCAAAAGTTACGTCTGCCGAAAAAGTAGCCGACGAAGAATTGCCCAGCCTCGGTGAGTGAAGCTGACTCATGTAAAGAAACTTTAGATGTTTCGAGTTTCCTTATGGTGTTGATTTTTTGTTTTTTCGGATTGTACAACCCGCTTTTCGGACAAATAAACTTTCCGCGGAAAGAGCAAAACTATTGGAAAAGTTGAACTTTTAATTCAAGTTTATCTTCTCGACAAAGAACTATTACTCATCCAGAACAACGATTGTTAACGATTGTTAAATCCATCGAAAATATATTTCATGCCAATGTTTATAGGTGAAAGCTAAATGACACTTACGGTTTTATTTATGATTACTAGTTTACAGTTTTCATGTCGAACACTTGCCTAATCTGAAAAAATTCAACTGTTGCAATCAGTAGGCAAGGTGTCTTTGCTTTCCCTCTTTACCAAACCACTAAAATATCTCCAGCAGTATTTGACGCCATACTGTGGTGATTGCAGACGATCCCGACGCTGAAAAGGCCGCTACAGTGATACAAGCCAGATTCAAAGGATACATGGTGAGAAAATCAGTGACTGAAGACAAGGAAGAGGTAATTTTGTTTTTCTTATTTGCTGCCATGGTGATGCTGTGCTAACGCTGCAGTAGCCGATGAGACTAATGTTTGTGTTTGCAAACGAGAGCCTACTTTGCCGTGCAGTGTTTTGATGAGTGGGCGGTGATCATTGTTTCTCGATTTTAACTTGGGGAGAAACGCAAGGAGTGCCGTTGTTGTCAGCAAGGATGCATAGTAGAAGTTTAGCGCATGAGAGAAAAAGTCAGAGCGGGGATGGCTTTTCTCTGTCTCGTTTAGCATAAATATTTTTGAGCTTTTTAAGTCATAACTCAAGCAGTCGTCGGCCTAACAATATCTATTGAAATTAAGAGTTTTAACATACCTCTAACGTCAGCTTGGAATTGTATCATTCAAAGACCAGACTAAAATAACAGTTTATATGTCATTTAAACAACTGGGTTCATTGAAATTACCCAAGAAGATTTGCATACATTCGAAATTGAAATATGCATGAAATCCTAAGAAAACGCCTTGTTAAATCAACGCCTTGTTAAATCAACGCCTTGTTGAATCAACGCCTTGTTAAATCAACGCAAAATATCTGAAAGAAGGTTTCGTATTTTGAAACACGTTCTAGTCTAAAATTTTGAGCACCGATTCAAACCGACATTGTGTTCTTTCCCTGTTTCTGCCACACAAAACAGCTGGACGCATCACGTATTGGAGGATCTGAACGAATTCTTGAACTAAAAGAGCTATTTTAATTTTAGAGCTATAAGACAAAAACTTGGGAGTTCAAAGCAGATTAGTAACAATTTTAAAGTTAGAAGTCAAAAACTTTTCAAAGGCATTTAGCAAAACCTAGAAATGTGTTATTCGGTGTTGCGTCTCTGTTTCTTATGTGTTCCACCTGCAAAGGAGATCAGGCGCTTCGCGGGAGTATTCTCCGAAGAAACTCCCACATCCTCGACCCACGTTGACGAAGAAGACGGGAGTTTCGCTAAACACACTTTGATGAACGCTCTCCTGGAAGAAGGAAGCCGAACAGTCTTGGGAGATGGCGCGGAAAAAGCCGCTTCCAGTAAAGACGATCAGCCGACTTTTGAGGACACAACGGATGTCGAAGAGGAAGCTCCTGCAGCGGATGTCAGCGAATTGGAAGCTGACATGGTTGTTGACGAGGCGATCGAACCAGAGATGCAGGAGGAAGACAAGAGTGGCCCCTTCGAACAAATTCCGCGCGACAGCGAAGCACAGGAGGTGGGGGAGGAGGACTTGAAGGGGGAGGTGGAAGCGATCGAAGCTGCGTCAAAAAAAGTTTCATCCGCCGAGGTTCCTCCAGAGGAGATACCGAAGGACATCGTCGAAACCGACTTGATCAAAGAGGAAATAGTCGACAACTCATTGGAATTAGAGCTTTCCTCCTCCATACCTCAGGTTTGGCATTTTCTTGTGATCGGCTGGTATATATCTATGGCGTGGGGGACATTCTCGCCACTTAGCTGTACAGGAATCTGGGGCCTTCCTAACTTTCCGAAACGGATGGGCAATTCTGCGGTTAGTCTTTCCTCGTGAAGTCGTAAGAAATCAGACACGGGAGACATTCGGGGAAAGTGCCCCCCCAAGTATTTTTGTTCACCCCCAAATTGTGTTGTGCCCAGAAAAATTTGCTTTAAGCACATAACAAAAACAAAAATCTTGCCCCTCCAAAAATGTATTTTGCCCCTCCCAGACCCTAAAAACTGGCGGCGGGCCTGGAACTGTGTTCTTGTCATGAAAAGCTACGGATTAAGTAGCAGTCATTCTTCCCTAAATCGTAAACAAAACGACTGAAAACCAATAATCACATCGGGATTTGATAAAGTAAAGAAATTTTCATGTCTCCTGTCAAAATGGTGTCTAATTATTGGTGCGATATGTCAAACGATGTTGACGCTTAATAGCAACTGTTCAATGAGCCGAAGAATTATTTTGTTGTGTAGTCATAGAAACCGCTGCAATAATTTGTTGCCTGAAAGCAGCAACGGTTGAGTGGACAACAGTGTCAAACAACGACTTTGTCAGCAATTTATAAAAAGGTTGCATTTTCTTATCAAGCAAACGTACCTTTGTTTTCGAAGGCCCAGCAGACTTTGATCAGAACAATACCGTCTGCTGAGGAAGTGCCAGCAGAGGGCAACCAGGTAAAATCAATATTCAGAATTCACTTTCGTGCGACTTGGTACGCATTTTTTGACAAGCATTGGTAGATATCAACCACTTTTGAGAAAACCGTATCTGTTGAAAGGGAAACGTCGGTAAACTTGAGAACGGGGGAAAATGTGAGTGCTTTTTTCAGGTGAACTTTGTTTGCAGTTTGAATGAATTTTGCCGTGGAATTTTCGCTCGTGGTCTGCCGTGTTGTAGAAATTGGTGTTTTCAAAGCATAACAACTAACTTTTTGCAGTTAGATCACGCCAAAAGTACAGACCCCGCGAGCTTGCTGGCTTCCGAAGTCATGTCGCGTGCGAGGACATCAGTTCAGCTAGGCTCGAGCTCCAGCTTGCCAGGGAGCAGCTCAGCTACCAACGCTGGAGGCGCCACGGAGGCTTCTGAGGACAAGAAGCAAGATGGCGAGGATTTGTGCGACGAAGAAGAACAGCTAATGATAAAAGAAATCGCCACCATGCTCAGGCAGTCGCTAACGGACAGCAACAGAGGGTCGTATCAGCAGGTGGTATCGGAACGAGAGCTGGCGTCAAAAGAAAGTAGTTCTGCTGCAGAGTCGACGAAAGAAACAGTTAGAGAGTTTGCCAGCGCAGGTGTCGAGCCTGAGCGAGAAGATGAGCCGGACGAGGAACGTACTCCGCCGCTGCTGGAACACATGTCAGATATAATACCCGAATCGGACGACGTCTCAAGAGTGAAAGTGGCGGACATGCGGGTGCGCAAGGTCTCCTCAACGGAGTTTAAGATTTTGCCTCTTACTGAGTCAGCTGCTGTGGAAAACATGGCGATTTCATCGCTGAGTAGCGATTCGGAAATTAGCAAACGTGAAAGCGCTGTCAACTCCGACCTGGGAAAAACAAGCTCTGTACAGTTGAGAAAGCAATCCTTTGCAGTTGATGACGCAACAGTCGGGCAAATTGAGGAAACTCCGGAACACAAAGACTCCGGACTAGAGCCAGCAGAAAAATCTGATGCTGTTCCGGTTGAGGCTTTGAGACGAGACTCGAAGGTTGGTGAAGGGGAGGAC